>Ga0247839_1004199_pt1 | contig 18805 bp, 13 predicted proteins | sample LaCruzMarch2015__6_FD_192405 | JGI IMG/M metagenome (GOLD analysis project Ga0247839, IMG submission 192405) | Freshwater microbial communities from meromictic Lake La Cruz, Castile-La Mancha, Spain - LaCruzMarch2015_16m | ecosystem: Environmental > Aquatic > Freshwater > Lake | place: Spain... | reverse complement strand
GTCATTGTCTTGGATAACACCTCCCCCGGACAGTTTGCATTCCGCATGCGCACTCGAGGCTATGAAGAATGCAGCAAAAGCTGCGGTCGCGAATAGTGTCGATACTTTAGTTTTCATACCGTTTTCTTCCATTGTCCCACATTTAGTGAAGCGTTTAAGAGGATCAGGGGAAAAGAATCCCCTAACGTGTTCTTGCTCGAGACGGGCCGCCGCAGGCCTAGACTGGCGCGGGCCGCTTGTGTGCTAGCTTGTACTAGGATACTAACGGACTAGACTGGATCCAGTCTAGGCCCCAAGCATCCTACGCGCCCAGCCATGCCGACCACCCCACCCCCAAGACGGCACCCCCTCAACCGGGACCGCTACCTGGATCTCCTGATCCACCGCGGCGTGCCCGAAAAGATGCGTTCCTGGTACCTGCGCCGGGTCGAGGCGTTCCTGAAGGCCCTAAGCCGACAGTCCCCTGTCGCGGCTGACGGTCGCGCCGGTCACGGGCTAACTGCAAGCGCTGTCAAGCCAATCGTAACCCGCCAACGGACAGTTTCGTCAACTGGTTTTCGTTTTCCAATCGCTGCTATGTGATGGCGATCACGTTCCAGGCGGAAAAAGGGGTCGCTAAGAAAGGGTTCAACGACAGCGCCGCTGCGGGCGAAGGCCGGGTCGTACTGAAAGGCGGCATGGTCGCGCCCTGCCTCCAGCGACACGGCCCCGATGGTCCGCCCCCACAGCAGCACCCGCGCGATCACTCGGGTTCAACCCAGGTCCAGGTCCAGGTCCAGGTCCAGGTCCCGGGCCCATCGGCCGCGCCCCGCGTGCCCGCTACCCGTTTGCCCGAGGCCCGTTGGCGCTGTCGCCCCTGAAGCTTCATCTGCGCCAGCGGACTGGGTACCGGCTCCGGGACCAGCAGGTCCAGCCGTTCGGCCAGGCCCAGTGCCCGACACACCCGCACGAAGCCCGACAACTGGGTCACTCGCGTCGAGCGGGGCCGGTGGGTGCCGCGTCCGTCACCAGACCCCCAATCGCCATGCCAGGCCGATACCGGCGAGTACCACGAGGACCAGGACGCCGACCAGGACGCCGAGGATCACGTTGATACGATGGATCGCGGCGGAGCGCTCCCGCCTGACCTTGGCGACGAACGCATCCATGCGCGCCTGCGCCCGCACCTCGGCGGCGGCGATCTCCTGGATCACGGCCTGGTGCAGCTCGATCCTGAGATCGGCCTGGAGGTGATCGCGGAACGCCTGGTTCTGTTCCTGCTGGCGCCGCTCACGCTGCTTGTGAACCTCCAGGATGGCGGCGTTCTGGGCCTCGTGCTGCGCGCGATATTCGATCAGGAGCCGGCATTCGCCAAGGTCGCACGGCGCACCGTCAGCCGTCGCTCGCGGTGCCGCGGACGGCTCCGGTGCCGGCACCGGCGGCGGTGCCGCTATCCACTCCAACTCGGTGACAGTTGGCAGGGGTGGGCTGGGCGCGGTTCGCGTCCGGTCGGCGCGCGGCCTCTCGTCCTCAACCGCAGGGTCCGGGGTCGACGTACCGGCCTCGGTACTGGGCTCCTGCATGCCCAGCAAGCGCCGGTTGCCGGGAATCGCCAACCAGGCCCCCAGGTCCATCGATTCAATGTTGTAGCCTTGATCCGCCCGGGGTGCCATCCATCCCGGCGAGCGAATGCTCCAGTCCTCGATCCCGCCAGTTTGCGCGACCTGCTTGACCAGATGAGCGACGCGGCGCTCCAGGAGTGAATTAGGGATGACCTGCGTGGCGCCGAACTGGGTGGCACGTTTGGCGTAGCGCTCCCCCGCGGGGTCCGCGATCACGTAGATCGGGGTCGTCGCGAAGCGTTGGCGCAGCATCACCAGCGCGTCGAAGGTTTCCTCCGGGGCGGCACCCAGGCCCAGCACCATGGCCTGCAGGTCGGCGCCGGCTTCAAGGATCGCCGGCGCGCCATCGCAGGCCTTTACCGTCGCGCCGGCGTTGCTGAACATCGTGCAGGCGAGTTGTCGCGCGGCGCGATCCTTGATGCTAACAGCGATACGTACGGATCGTTCACTCATGGACCTGTGCTACTTGAGCTTGACCGGGACGGCCTCGGTGCCGAATTTCTTCAATGTGGCGCGCGTGGACTCCATCGATTGTTTGCCGTCAAGATGCCCGGTCATGACCCGGTGCCAGACCTGCCCGTCCTTGAAGGTGACCGTCTGGACCCGGGTGGAGACACCGCGCATCGCGAGCTTGGCCTTCATGGCATCGGCCTCCTTGGCGGTCTTGAAGGAACCCACCTGGAGGACGTAAATCCCAGCCGCGGCGGCCTTGGCCTTGGCCTCCGCCTTGGCTTTGGCGTCCGCTTTGAGCTTGGCCTCGGCCTTGGCGGTATCGGCCGGGACCACCGGCGGGGCATCAGGCGTTGCCGGCGCCGCGGGCGGCTCCGGCGTCACTGGTGGTGGCGGCGGCTCCGGCCGGGGCGCCGGCGGCGGCGGCGGCTTGCCGGTGTCCTTGGTGTCCACGACGGTCTCGCGCAGGATCTTCTCGAACTGAAAGCTGGGCTGTCGGGGGGCCGGGCGCTCGGTCTTGGGCAGGGCCGCCGCCACCGGGGGCGGCACCTGGCCGGGGGCCTGGGTCATCCAGTAGAGTCCGACGCCGAAGCTGCCGAGAATGGCCCCGAACAGGAACCACCAGACGCAGGAACGGGGCCGGGCGCGCCGGGGGGTCGGCTTGGCGGCGCCGCGCCTGGGGTCCAGGGCCATCTACATGGCCTCCGGGGCGGTGACACCCAGCAGTGCGAGGCCGTTGCGCAAGACCTGACGCACCGCCAGGATGAGCTTGATGCGGGCGTCGCGCAGGGCCGCGTCGTCCACCAGGAACTGGTGGGCGTTGTAGTAGGTGTGCAGGTCGTTGGCCAGTTCGCGCAGATAGGTGGCGACCAGGTGCGGCTCATGGTTGGCGGCGGCGGTGTCGACCAGTTCTGGATAGCGGGCCAGGGTCCGCAACAGGGCCTGCTCATGGTCTTCGGTGAGCCGCTCCAGGTTGGCGGCGCCGGGGCTCGGGTCCACCACCATCCCCTTGTCCGCTGCCTGGCGCAGCACGCTGCAGACCCGGGCATGGGCGTACTGACAGTAATAGACCGGGTTGTCCGCGGACTGACTCTTGGCGAGATCCAGGTCGAAGTCCAGGTGCTGCTCGCAGCGGCGCATGACATAGAAGAAGCGGGCGGCGTCGCGGCCGACCTCCTTGCGCAGTTCGCGCAGCGTCACGAACTGGCCGGAGCGGGTGGACATCTGGGCACGCTCCCCGCCGCGGTAGAGGATGGCGAACTGCACCAGCAGGACGTCCAGGCGGTCGGCATCGTCGCCCAGGGCCTTGAGCGCCGCCTTGACCCGCGGCACATACCCGTGGTGGTCGGCACCCCAGATGTCGATGACCCGCTCGAAGCCGCGCTCCAGCTTGTCCATGTGGTAGGCGATGTCGGAGGCGAAATAGGTACCCTGTCCGTTCTCCCGGACCAGCACCCGGTCCTTCTCGTCGCCGAAGGCGCTCGAGCGGAACCACTGGGCCCCGCCCTGCTCGAAGACGTGCCCGGCCTCGCGCAGGCGCTCGAGCGCCCGATTGACGGCGCCCCGCTCGGCGAGCGAGCGCTCCGAGAACCACTCCTGATACTCGACCCCGAACTCCGCCAGGTCGGTGCGGATATCGTCCAGGATCGTATTGAGCGCCAGCTCGAAGCAATAGCGGTAGCGGTTGTCCCCTAAGAGACGCTTGGCGGCACTGATGAGTGCGTCGATGTGGTCCTCCTTGTCGCCCCCGTCCTGGCCCTCGCACTCGTCGGCCGGGACCCCGGCGAAGACCAGGGCGGCCGGCGTGCGGTAGGCATCGGCGTGCTCGCGGTGCAGGGTGGCGGCGATGTCCCAGACATAGTCGCCTTTGTAGCCGTTGCTCGGAAACACGATCGCCTCGCCGCACAGCTCCAGATAGCGCAGCCACACGGACGTGGCCAGGATGTCCATCTGGCGGCCGGCGTCGTTGACGTAATACTCCCGGTGGACCTCGTAGCCGACCGCCGCCAGCAGGTCTGCCACCGCCGCGCCGTAGGCCGCGCCGCGTCCGTGGCCCACATGCAGGGGGCCGGTGGGATTGGCGGAGACGAACTCGACCTGGACCCGCCGCCCGGCCCCGCGCCGGGAGCGTCCATAGTCGTGCCCGGCGCTCAGGATAGCCGGTACTACGCTGCGGTAGGCGTCCGCGGCGAGAAAGAAGTTGATGAAGCCGGGTCCGGCGATTTCCACCCGCGCGACCAAGGGCGAGGCCGGCAGGGCGGCCACCAGTCGCTCCGCGACCTCCCGGGGACGGGCGCGGGCCGGCTTGGCCAGCAGCAGGGCCAGATTGGTGGCAAAGTCACCGTGGGCCTGGTCCCGGGTGCGCTCGACCTGGGGTTCGGGCAGTGCGATCGCGTCCCAGGCGCCGTCCGCGGTCAGATGCGCCAGGCCGGCGCGCAGGAGGTCCGTGATCTGTTGTTTCATGGCTAAATTCGGATCGGAAAGTGGGCCTTGACCAGGGTTGCATCCAAGTCACGCTCAGTCTTTGTCCCCGGGAGCGCGGGCCTGCCGCCCGCCGGGCCGGGAACCGACAGGCACGACGCCCAGGCCCCGGGAGCTGACCAAAGCAGTGATCGAGGTCGGGGAAAGACAGGCGGCCGGGGCCCATCGCAACCCGCGGCGCAATTCGTCTAAGGATACCCGAATCCGGCCCTTACATCATGTCCTGGGGGTCCACGTCGAGCGACCAGCGCAGCCCCCGGGTGCGCGGCAGCGTCCACAGACGGCCGACCCAAGACCCGAGAAAGCGCTGCAACCCGGGCCGGTCCGGACCCTCCAGCAGGAGTTGGGCGCGATAGCGGCCGGCGCGCCGCTCCATGGGCGCCGGGACCGGGCTCGACACCGCCACCCGGGTGCCGACCAGTTCGCCCTGTAGGGCCAGGGCCAGGGCGCGCCCCTGGCGTAGGAAATCCATGGGGACCTCGGCGTCCGGGGCATCGGCGCGCAGGAGCGCGAGGTGGGCGAAGGGCGGCAGTTGGGCCGCCTCCCGCTCGGCCAGGGCCAGTTCGGCGAAGCCGGGGTAACCGCCCGTGATCAGGGAGCGCAGCAGGGGGTGCTCGGGGTGCCTGGTCTGGAGCACGACCCGGCCGGGGCGCTGCGCCCGCCCGGCGCGCCCGGCGACCTGGACGATGAGCTGGGCCGTGCGCTCCGGGGCGCGAAAGTCCGCGGCATAGAGCGAGTGGTCGAGGTCGAGGATGCCGACCAGGGTCACCCCGGGAAAGTCGTGCCCCTTGGCGAGCATCTGGGTGCCGAGCAGGATCTGGATCTCCCCGCTGCGACTCGCCGCGAGCAGCCGGTCCAACTCCCCCTTGCGGCGGGTACTGTCGCGATCGATGCGCGCCAGGTTGACCGCGGGAAAGACCGCGCGCAGTTCCTCCTCCAGGCGCTCGGTCCCCAGGCCCAGGCCGCGCAGGTCGGTGCCCCGGCAGTCCGGGCAGGTGCCCGGGGTGGCCTGGAACCAGCCGCAGTGGTGACACCAGAGGCGGCGCAGCCGCAGGTGCAGGGTGAGGCGCGCATCGCAATGGGGACAGGCACCCACCCAGCCGCAGTCGTGGCAGGTCAGCACCGGGGCATAGCCGCGGCGGTTCAGAAACAGCAGGACCTGATTGCCGGCCCCGGTCTGGGTCGCGACCTGGTCGCGCAGCGCCGGGGAGAGGCCGGCGCTCATGGGCTGGCCGCGGATGTCCAGGAGCGCGATGGTGGGCGCCCGCGCACCCCCGGCGCGTTCGCTCAGGTGCAGCCGCCGGTAGCGCCCGGCGCGGGCGTTGTAGAGGGTCTCCAGGGACGGGGTGGCGGAGCCCAGGACGACCGGACAGCCCGCCTGCTGGGCGCGGCGCACCGCGAGATCCCGCGCCGAGTAGCGGAACCCCTCCTGCTGCTTGAGGGAGGCGTCGTGCTCCTCGTCCACCACGATCAGCCCCAGGCGCGGCAGGGGCACGAAACAGGCCGAGCGGGTGCCGAGCACCAGGGTCGCACGCCCGGCGGCGGCGCTGTGCCAGGCGCGCTCGCGCTCGGTCTCCGGCAGGGCCGAGTGCAGCACCGCGTGGGGTCCGGGCAGCCGCTGCGCCAGGCGGTCGCGCAGTTGCGGCGTGAGACCGATCTCCGGCACCAGCACCAGGGCCTGGCGCCCGGCCGCGATCACGCGCTCGATCAGGCGGATATAGACCTCGGTCTTGCCGCTGCCGGTCACCCCGTCGAGGACGAAGGGGGCGAAACCGCCAAGGGCCGCCGCGACCGCCGCGACCGCGCGGGTCTGCTCGGCATTGAGGAGCGGCCCCACCGCGACCGGGACGACCACGGTCGCATCCGGGGCGCCGACCGGCGCCGGCGGCGCGGCCCCCGCCGCGACCCGGCAGGGTTCGATCAGGCCCCGCTCACGCAGGGCCTTGAGCGGCCCGGCGCAGGGGCCGAGCAGGGCCTTCAGGTGCAGCGTCGCCAGCCCCTCCGGGGCGGCCCGCAGCGTCTCCAGGAGGCGGCGCTGACCCGCCGCCCGCCCCAGGTCGGCCAGCGCCAGGGCGCCCCCGGCGGCGGTCGCGCGCAGCCCCGGGAGGCCGCTCCCCAGGCGCGCGTCCGGGCCGCGCAGGCGCACCGGCAGGGCGCTGAACAGGGCCTCGCCCAGGGGCGAGCGATAGTAGTCGGCGGCCCAGCGGATGAGCCGCAGGTCGTCGGGACCGAGCACCGGGGTCGCGTCGAGCACGGCAAGGGCGGGCTTCAAGCGCTCCGGCGCCTGGTCGGACTGCCCGGCGGTCTCCACCAGGAGCCCGACCCGCTGCCCGCGCCCGAAGGGCACCAGGAGACGCACGCCGGGGATCAGCGGCATCAAGTCCGCGTCCGGCGGGGGCAGATAGTCGAAGAGTCCGGCCAGGGGGGCCGCTACCGCAACGCGCAAGATGGTGGGACGGTTCGGGATGGGCGCAGACTCCGGTGGCGGTGCCCCGGGCCGGGCTGGGCACCGGCGCGGGGATGGGTGTGGCCGCAATAGGCGGCGACTGCCCCAGGGGGGCCGTTCGTGCCGATGCAGCGGTCCCTAACGGTTGCCACCCTGGGGCTTGCGGCACGATCGGCCCCACTTAGGCCGTGTTCCTGCCGCGGACTTAACCAAGAGGCCGCAACCGGCTGTCAGCCTTGGCGAAAGGAGATCTGTTCACAATCCCTGTGGATAACTCTGTGGACAGCCCCTGAGGCATGGTCGCAATGAGGCGCCGTTGTTACGGTACCGTTTAATCAGCTACGGATTGACCGTTTTTCGAGACTCTTGTTTTATCGCATTTTTCCGATTTCCATGGAGCACTGATAGACGGTTGCGGGACAGTAAGTCCCGAGCCGCGAGGGCGCGGCCGGATTGTGGACTGCTTGGCCGCGGCAGCGCCCCACCGAGCGGCAGGGACCCGGATCGAGGCCGCGCCGCACCCCAGGCGAGCGATGCGCCGGAACGGGTCCGGGACTGCCGGCGAGGTACACAAGAGACCCCGCGGCCGCCAAGGCAGGTGCCCTACACCCTTGCGCCCCCGTGCTCAATGTGTATCATGCCGTCAACTTGCGAGCCCGAGCGCTATGTTGCCACTGAACCAACAGGTACTGCGAACGGATTTGGCGGGTATGCCGCTCGAGTGGGTGGACTACCGTACCGCCGCCCGCCTGTATTTCCTCGATCAGGTCGCCTACGACTGTGGCGATACGCTGTTTCAGTTGCGCGGCGGCATCAATGTCGCCACCCGGCGCCGCAGCCGGCTACGCATCCATTCCATCATCGCCACGCTGGGACTGCACCGGGCCCTGAACCGGCTTCAGGACCACTATGTGCCGCCGTTGTGCAATCGCACCCTGTTCCAGCGCGACGACCACATCTGCCTGTACTGCGGCGGCCGCTTCCCCAGTCGGCAACTCTCCCGCGACCATGTGCGCCCTTCCAGCCTGGGGGGGCGCGACCACTGGACCAACCTGGTCACCGCCTGCGTGCGCTGCAACAATTACAAGGCCGGCCGCACCCCGGAGGCGGCGGGGATGGAACTGCTGGCGGTGCCCTTCACGCCGACCCATGCCGAGTATGTCTATCTGATGGGCCGCGGCGTCCTGGCCGACCAGATGGAGTTTCTGCGCGCCCACTTCCCCCGCAGCAGTCCCCTGCGCGAGCGCACCGCCGCTAGACCCGGGGCCTGAAGCACCTGGCCCCTAGGGCCGCCCGCCCCCGCCCGACACCGCCCCCGCGCACGCCTGTCGTCGTCCGGGGCGGCTGATGTTCCTTCCCGTATCCGTTGGCCGGACCAAAGGCCGCGCCGCCGCCGAGTCGAGCGGCTTGAAGCCGCGGCCACCGGTCGCCGGGCGGGCGCACGCAACGAGGATCACGACCGCGCCCCTTGCTCCAACCCCGTGAAAAGTGTGCGTCACCGATCCCGCAAGAGGGCGTCCGCGTCGATGTTATCTCGCTGACTTACCGATATTAATCCGCATCGGCACGCGGCTGACTGCCATTGCGGGAACGACACGGTGAAATGAATTTCAACGCCGCGCCGATTTTGAGTTGAACCGAAATGCGGATCTAAGCTAATCTTCATATGAGAAGAAGGAGCCCGGCAATGGTGCAATGCAGCAAAGGACCGGAATGATGCAATGCAGCAAAGCCGTAGCGGATGGTGCAATGCAGCAAAGCGCCCGCCACGGTGCAATGATGGTGCAATGCAACAATCCGCCTGGTCAGGCACGCGAATCTCGGCTGCGCGAGGGGCCCAGTGTCGCGCGAAGGCCTCGGGGCACGGTTGCCGGGGCGCAGCGGCCACGGGGCTTCACTGAAGGTCCTGTCCTTTTCGGTGGTAACCGCCAATCAATAACGACGAGGATGACTCATGCATACCCTAGATGGCTACCGCAGCACCCATTCGGACCTGCGGCAAATGCTCGACGACCTGCGCTCACTCCTGACCACGGAGCAGTTGCGGATACGCCCCAATGCCAAGACGGCGTATGAGTTGTTGTGCGATCTGGGTGAGCGGGTGCGGCGCCACCTGGCCGAAGAGGATCGCAGTCTGTACCCCAGCCTGCTGATCCACGAGGACCCCAAGGTGAAATCCATCGCCTGGGGCTTCATCAGCGGCGAGAAGCCGTTGCGGCAGACCTTCGACGACTATCACACCCATTGGCTGAAGAACTGCGATTTCAATTTCAGCGACGACTTCCTGACCGAAACCCGTGCGGTCTTCGATCTGGTCGCGCAACGCATCGATCGCGAGGAGCAGGTACTGCTCCCAAAACTGCTGGAGATCGGCATGTTTCAGGATGCGCGCGCCCCATTGGGGGCCCGCCACGGCGTAGAGCGCTGGTAACCGCCGCGACGCCAACCCTCGTCCGACCTGACCGTTTCTCTCCCCTCGCGACCCCCGCCTGCTCCGTCAGCGCCATCGGCTGATCTTCTTGCTCACCCCCTCGGGGTGATAGCCGTCGCGGCCGGGGGGCCGCTCCTACAGGCGCAGGAGTGGCCCCCCGGCCGCGACGGGTTGCCGCAAGGGCGCGTGGCCGCAGTTGTGGCCAAGGCCCGCGCGCCCTTACTTGCCGCTGCCGGCAGCGGGTGCTGCCGCCGTTACGTGGGCCGCCGGGGCGGCGTAGGGGTAAGCGTAGCCGCCGGCGCTGTAGCCGGGATAGGTCCAGGCATAACCGGGGTAGCCGTAACCGTATCCGGGGTAGCCGTAGCCGTACCCAGGATAGCGCCAGCCGCCCCATCCGGGATAGTAAAAAGCGCGGGCGCGGTCAGCACCCGGTTGGAGCGGCCGCGAGCCAGGCGTGGCGGCTAGCCCCTGATCAGGTACAACCGTCGTCTGCCGCCCCGGTCGCTTCCCCATTCAGGACCCGCGCCAGGGTCTCGATGAGGACCTGACGCTTGACCGGCTTGGTGATGACGTCGTCCATGCCGGACTCCAGGCAGAGTTGACGGTCGGAGGCCAAGGCGTGGGCGGTCATGGCGACGATCGGCAGGTGACCGAGTGGCGACTCGTAGCGCAGTTGCCCGGCGGCCTCCGCGGCGCGGATCCGCCGGGTGGCCTCCAGTCCGTCCATCTCCGGCATCTGGATGTCCATCAGCACCAGGTGGTAGTGCCCCTGCTCCACCGCCCCCAGGGCCAGGACGCCGTTGTCCACCGCCTCCACCTGGTAACCCAGCTTGTCGAGCATGGCGGTGGCGACCTTCTGGCTGATCTTGTTGTCCTCCACCAGGAGAATGCAGCGGCGCGGTGTGCTCGCGCCCGGCGGGGCGGCCGGCGGCAGGTCCACCGCGGCCGCCACCGGACTTGGTGCCGCATCAACCACTGGGGCCGCAACCGCCGGCGTCGGCATCAAGGCTGGCTGCGGCCGCTCATCCAGGGCCTCGAGCAGGGCCGCCCGATGCACCGGCAGCGTCAGGACGCGCACCGGACTCGACTCGGCCAGCGTGAGGTCCCGGCGCCGCCCCTGGGGCACCAGGGCCAGTACCCGCAAGGGCACCCGCCACGGCTGGTGCGGCACCAGTTCGAACAGGCGGTCGCCCTCCCCGCCGGGCTGGCGCAGGACGATCAGGGCCAGGTCGTAGGGTTCGTCGCGATCCTCGGCCAGCAGGAGTTCATCCATCGCGCCCTCGGTATCGGCGGTGGCGAGGACCTTGACCCCCAAGTGGGCCAGGGTCTCGGTGAGCGCGGCCCGGCCGATCGCGAGCGTATCCATGAGCAGCGCCCGGGGTACCTGCGACCACGCCGGCACGGGTATCCCCCCCGCCGCGACGGGCACGGCCGGCAACTCGAACCAGAAACAGGAGCCCTCCCCCTCGCGGCTGTCGACCCCGATCTCGCCGCCCATCAACTCCACCAGGCGGCGCGAGATGGCGAGCCCCAGGCCCGTGCCGCCATAGCGGCGGGTAAAGGAGGTGTCCACCTGATAGAAGGAACGGAACAGGAGCCCCAGGCGGTCCGCGGCGATGCCGATGCCGGAGTCGCGCACGGCGAAATGCAGGCGCGCGCCCCCGTGCGACCCCGTCTGGACCGCGACCCGCACCTCGACCTCGCCCTGTTCGGTGAACTTGATGGCATTGCCGATCAGGTTGATCAGGACCTGCCGTAAGCGGCCCGGGTCGGCGTGCAGCCAGTCCGGCACCCCCCGTTCACAGATGCAAGCAAAGCCCAGGCCGCGCCCATCGGCCTTGTAGGCGAACATATCCGCCAGTTCCTCGATCAGGGTGCGCAGGCTGAAGTCGGTCTCGTCCAGGGTGAGCTTACCGGCCTCGACCTTGGAGTAGTCCAGGATGTCGTCGATGACGCTGAGCAGCGCATCGGCGGAGTGCAGCACCACGGTGACATACTCGCGCTGCTCCTGATCGAGCCCGGTCTCCGCCAGCAGGTTGGCCATCCCCACCACCCCGATCATGGGGTTCCTGATCTCGTGGCTCATGTTGGCGAGGAACTCGCTCTTGGCCCGGTTGGCCGCCTCCGCCGCCTCCTTGGCGTCGCGCAGCTCGCTCTCCACCCGCCGCCGCTCGCCGATTTCCTGTTCGAGCTCCAGGTTTTTTTCCTGCACCGCCTTCTCGCGCAGCGCGCTCTCGCGCAGATGGGCCTGCAAGGCGACCGCGCGCAGATTCAGCCGCAGGATCAGGAAGACCCCGAGCAGGACCACCACCGCCAGGCTCGCCATCCCCAGGAACAGGTGCCAGGGTTCGAGCCGGCCGCGCAGTTGCGCCGTGGACATCACGTCGATCACGACGAATTCGGTCCCCGGCAACAGGCGGGCAAGCGCGACCATGTGCTCGCCGTCCCCGCCGGGACCGTCGCGGAACTCGAAGACTTGGCCGTCCCTCACCCCCGCGGACGGGGCAAGGCTTGCCAGGCCGGGGGCCAGCGCACCGCCGATCCCGTGCAGATGCCCCCCCGCGATGGTCGCCACGTAGGTGTCGTCGGCGCCGCGGTCCACGTTGAGCACCTCGCGGGTCACCAGCCCCGCGTCCAGCAGGGCCAGGAGTTGACCCGCGTAGGCCCCCTTGAATTCGTGGGCGAGCGACACCGCCAGCGTGCGGCCCCCGTCCAGGACCAGGATCTCGCCACCCCGATGGGCGGGATTCAGGAACTCCTTCCAGGGGCGGTCGAGCAGGGTGGCCTCGCCCTGGCTCGGTTCGTCGACCAGCACCTCGCCGGTCTCGTCGAGCAGGACCAGACGCTGATAGATGGGCTTGGTGCCGATGCGCTTGCGGTCGATGAGCTGGGCGAAACGGGCGCCGATCGGCACCAGGCTCTGCTTGAGCCCGTAGCGCATGCTCATCCCCAGGGCGCGATTCTCGAAGAACCCCGCCACCTCCCGCGACAGGGCCAGATTGGCCAGATCGTCGCGCCGCTCGCTGAAGAAATACTGGAGCGCCGCGACCCGCCGCCCGCTCTCCAGGCGCCGCTGCTGCTCCATGGTCTGACGCAGGCTGGTGGCCGACCAGTAGTTGGCCACCAGCAGAAAGCCCACATACAGCGTCAGGACGACGCTGATCAGGATGGTCGGGAGGCCATACCTGGGCGCAATGGCGCGAAGTGCTCCCCGGGGTTTGGGCTCATGCATGCTCGATCGGCTCTCCAGAGGGTTACCCGTGATACGCGGGCGGCGGGGGACGGGCGCGCCGCGCGAACGCGATGCGCCACCACGCCACACAGGCTAACGCATAACCTTGGAAAAGGCAGCCGGTCTGTCGTCTGACGCCGCCGCTGCGCACATCGGTTCGCGCCGGACGCGGGCGCCCGCGCTGGACGTCGTCGCGGCGTTACCGTGAAAGTCGCGCAGCGACGCGGTAACACCTGGTCCTGCGGTGTCCTTGCGGCCGCAACGACGATCACGGCCGCCGCCGCCACCCCTCGAATCCCCGGCACGGGGCGCACCGGCGGCAGCGCACGCGCGACTCAGCGCGCTTCGGGCAGGTAGTCCGGGAAGTAGTCGATGACGAATGGGTAATAGGCCAGGGCGATGCGTTTGAACTCGCCGCTCGCCTTCAACTCCTTGAGAAAGCGGTTGAAGGCATCGCGCAGGTCCTTGTCCGCGGGGCGGAAGGCCGGGGCCATGTCCTGGCGTTCGCTCACCGGCCCGATGACCTTGATCTCCCCCGGCCATTTTTGCAGGGCGACGAGTGCATCCGGCACGTCGAGCAGGGTCAACTCCGATTCCCCGTTGATCAGCGCCGGGGCCATCTCGTTCAAGGTGCCCTTGAACATGACGACCTTGGCGCCGGTCGCCTTGATGTCGTAAAGCTCCGGATCGAGGCAGGTGTTCGCCTTGCCGAGCAGGGTGCGCCGCGGCATCAGCGCCTTGGTGGCCGCGATGTCCTTGTCCAGGACCGCACTGGGCGTAATGGGGGACACCGGCAGGTCGGCACGGGAAACCAGCCACACCTGGGTGGGGAAGGTCGGATCGGCGAAACCGACCACCTTGGCCCGCCAGGGGATCACCGTCATGCCGTTGGCGATCACGTCACCGCGCACCGGCGCCTCCCCCAAAATCTCGTAGTCGTCACCCTTGCTTTTTACCTTGCGGCCGATCAGGTCACTGATGATGTCGCCCCAGTCGCTCTGCACGAACTCGTAGCGAACCCCCAGATGAGCGGCAAAGGCGCGCATGAGTTCCACGTCCATGCCGTCACCGGCGCCGGTGACGAAGTTCGCATAGGGGATACCCAGGTGGCGCAGGACCCCGCGTTCCTTGACCTCGGCGAGCCCGCCCGCCGCGGCTGCGGCGGTCACCAGGAAACTCAGAGCCAGGCACCCCGCGAGCAGCACAACGAGGCCCCAACCGCGGCGGAACCGGAGCAGGACGGCGCGCAGAGGCGCGGATGATGGACGCAGCATGATGTTTCTCCCGTTTTGGGTCTGTTCCGAATAGTATTCCAATGCTTGATGCAAGATCCATCCCGAATGCCGTGACGGGACCTTACAAGCGGTTGATGTGGCAAATGGCGTGCGGTTCGCGAATTGCGATGCAATCCGGCTCGCGATTCGGCTCAGACCCGGTCCCGGTAGACGCCGAGCGCCGCCAGCCGGTGGCGCTCGTCCTCCGCATAGCGGCCGGCGATCGCCCGGAAGCGGCCCTGGTCGGCCAGGAAGGCATCGACCACGTCGGGATCGAAATGGGTCCCCCGGTGAACACGGATCTCCTCGATCGCCGCATCGACGGCCATGGCCGGCTTATAGACGCGGCGAAACACCAGGGCGTCGAAGACGTCCGCCAGCGCCATGAGACGCGCCGCGACCGGGATGTCATCGCCCTGGAGACCGTCCGGATAGCCGCTGCCATCCCAGCATTCGTGGTGCGAACGGGCGATCTCCTGGGCGATCAGCAGAAACTCCAGCGGCCCGGGGTCGGCGGCAGCGCCGGGCCCCGCCAAGGCCGCCGCCAAGGCCGCATGACCGAGGCGGCAATGCTCGCGCAGCGCCGCATACTCCGTCTCCGACATGGCCCCGCGCATGGCATCGTCGATGGCGTCGCTGCCGATCCGGCTGTGGGTCTGCATCACCGCATACTCTGCCCCGGTGAGCCGGCCGTGTTTGAGCAGGATATGATCCGGGATGCCGACCTTGCCGATGTCGTGCAACGGCGCCGCCTGGACGATCATCCGCACCCCGCGGGGACTCAAGGCCGTGCGAAAGCGCGGGTGGTCCTTGAGCCGCTGGGCCAGGCATTCCACATAGGCCTGGGTGCGGCGCAGATGGTTGCCGGTCTCGGGATCGCGCGTCTCGGCCAGACTCGCCAAGGCGCGGATACTCACGTCCTGCGCAATCTGACCCTCCCGCACGCGCCGCACCACCTCCGCCTCCAAGGCGTCGTTGCGCAGTGCCAAGGCATCCCGGGCACGCTTGAGCAGGAGGTGGGTACGCACCCGCGCCCGCACGATCGCGGCGCGCACCGGCTTGGTGATGTAATCCACCGCCCCGAGGGCGAGACCGCGCTCTTCGTCTTGCACCGCATCCAGGGCGGTGACGAAGATCACCGGCACCAGGGCGGTGACGGGGTCGCTGCGCAGGCGCTCCAGCACGGCATAGCCGTCAAGCCCCGGCATCATCACATCGAGCAGGATGAGGTCCGGGAGGGGCTTGGTGTGCGCGACGACCAGGGCGCGCGCGCCGCCATTGGCGACCCGCACGCGAAACTCCGGCTGCAGTATCTCCCCGAGGACCAAGAGGTTCTCGGGCGTATCGTCGACCACCAACACGGTGGAGCGAACGTCAAGGGTGGGGGACATAGCGCCGCGACTGGTCGATGGATGACATCCTGGTACCCTGAGCTTAGCACCCCAGCCGCCCCCTTGGGGTGCGATCAGAACTGATGTGACAGGTGCATCGACACATCAGTTCTGACCCCCCCCCCTTGATCGACCCGTTACGCCGCGGCCGGCGCTCGGCGTCGGCCTCCGCCGCCCGCGGCGGTCAGGGCCGACGCTCGGCGGCACCGCCGACCCGATGGTGGTGGAAGGGGTCAAGAAACAGGAGCAGTGCATGGAATGCGTCCGGGACCCGCAATACCCACCCGCGGAAAGGATCGTCCAGACTGCCCGTCCTGAGCTGCGCCGGGCGGTCCAGCCCGACATCGACCAGGATGAGTCCCGACTCCCCGACCAGCCCGTCGGAGGCGATCAGACGGGCGTCCGCGGCCAGGTGCCGGAGGCGTGCGGCCACCTCATGGTCGATGCGCGCGCATCCGCACAGGTCCGCCACCAGGCCGATCAGCAGCAGCCGCTTGTAGGCCAGTTCAGGGTCGAATTCGTCCTCATCCAGGGTCGGGGACTCACCATGCGGGCGCACACTGCCGCGCATCACCAGGTAGACGAAGAGCTCGTGCAAGGCCAGCCAGGCGCCCGCGGGCCAGGCGCTCCCGGCCTTGACGGCATAGAGCAGTTCGCGGCTGAAAAAACGGAAGGCGACGCGGATCGCCCAGGCCCGGCCGCGCGCGTGCTCATCGGAGAAAAACCCTTGACCGTGGTCCAATTCGTGCAGCAGATGCACGCAGTTGTGGGCCATCGCGGCATAGAGCCGCTGTTCCAGGCTCAGCGCCGCGCGGCGCCCCCCAGTGAGAGCGGTGCGCTGACCGCTCGCCCGGGCCGACGCCCCCGTCTGTCCCCGGGCCAGGACCGCGGCGACCTGCACGACGGCCCGCTCGAGCTTGCGCAAGGCGTGGCAACGCGCCTGCACCTCCAGCGGCGCCGACGGCAGTTGCCCGAGGATCAGGATGAGTTCCGGCAGCACCCGATGGCTATCGAGTGTGCGCAAGGCCCCCAGGCGCGTCAGGATGGGGGCACTGTCCGCACCGGCCTCGCTGGGGTTGACGAGTGACCGGCCGTGGCCTGCCGCCTGATGCGCGGCGGCGATTTGGTACTGTGCGTGCTGTTGGTTCTTATACATGCTTACGACTCCAATAACGGTGGGAGAGACCTGATCCCTGTCTCGTGGCACCCGCCCGACGGCGCAGTACCCCCTCCTACCTGTTAAAGCTATCGGTCAACCCCAAAATAGCCAGAGGCAGCGGACGGATGCGGGGAAAACGGCGACGAAGGCGCCATGCGGCGCGGGTTGGGCGCGCCGACCGCGCCGGGGCACAGCGCAGACCGTGCTGCCCGGCGGCCGCGGCGACCCCGGTTCCTGGTCATGGGGGCCAGGCCGGGACCGGGACCTACCCGCGGGGGTTGCGCGCCGCGCAGCGGACCCCGACAATCCGCCTTTGACATCGAGGCCCAGGGTCGGCAAGGTAAGCGAGCGCCGCCGCCCGCCGTCCAGTCACGCGCTGACCGTGGGTCCGGGACCCAATCCACTCACCCCGCAGGACCTCACCCGCACTATGAAACTTGAAACCATCTTCATCGCCGCGGCCACGCTGTTGGTCGCCGGGCTCCTGATGCTGCCCCAACCGGCCGACGCCAGGCGCATGGGTGGCGGGGGCAATGTCGGCAAGCAGTATAGCGTACCGAGTCAAGCGGCGGCGCAGCGCCCCACCCAGGCGCAGGGTCCGACGGGCACCGCCGCGCAGCGGGCGCCCCAGGCGGGCGGGGCCAGCCGCTGGTTCGGCCCCCTGGCGGGGCTTGCCGCCGGCGGGCTGCTGGCGTCCATGTTCATGGGCGGCGGATTCCAGGGCTTCCAAATCATGGACTTCCTGGTGATCGCCGCGCTGGGGTTCGGTCTCTTCATGCTCTGGCGCTGGTTTCGCAGGAACCAGGCCAGACCCCTGGGCGCGGCCGCCTACGGCAGGACCGCCAACGCGGGACCCGGCTTCAACCCGCCGCCCGCGGGCCTGGCCCCGCCCGGCGCCCGCAGCGCCAGCGGCGGCCTGGCTGAGGGGCGGACCCCGACCGGCGGCGGCGATGAGTTCCCCGTCTGGTTCGACGGCGCCGCCTTCGAGGCCGGGGCCAAGGACCACTACATCCGCCTGCAGGCGGCCTGGGACAAGGCTGACTTCAGCGAGATCCGCGACTACACCACCCCCGAGCTGTGCGCCGAACTGCAGCGCGAGCGCGCGGCCCTGGCTGGCCCCCAGTACACCGAGGTGGTACGCCTCCAGGCCCAACTGGCATCGCTGCAGCGCGACGGGGACCTGGCCGTGGCGAGCATCCTGTTCTCCGGGCTGATCCGTGAGGACCAACAGGGTCCCGCCCAGGAATTCCGCGAGTTCTGGCACGTCCAGCACCAATGGGCGAGCGCGGCCGGCGACTGGTACATCGCCGGTATCCAACAGGCGTAAGGAGGTCCTCCCATGCCCCCGAGCGATCCCCCGCGTCACGGCAAGACCGGCCGACCGATCGACACGGCGCGGCTCGACCGCGTCGTCAGTCAGGCGCGGGCCGCCAGTGACGAGCGCGCCGCCGGTTACCGTGAACAGGCCCTCAAACTGTACCCCTGGGTGTGCGGGCGCTGTGCCCGGGTCTTCGACCGCGGCAATCTGCGCGAACTGACCGTTCACCATAAGGACATGAACCACGACCGCAACCCGCCCGACGGGAGCAACTGGGAACTGCTCTGCCTCTATTGCCACGACAACGAGCACCAGCGCTACGAGGAACACCTGGCCGCCCGCGCTGCCGGACCCACCCGGCCGGCCCCGGGCGGGGGCAAGCAGACCACCCACAACCCCTTCGCGGGGTTAGGCGAACTGCTGAAGAAGGAGTAAGCCCAGCATGTCCCGCTTCACCTTCTTCGCTACCGCACCCAAGCACCTGGGCAGTCTGCTCGCCGAGGAGTTGGACCGGCTGGGTCTGACCGGGGCGATGGAGGCCCGCGGCGGTGCCCGTTTCACCGGCACCCTGGAGGACGGCTACCGCGCCTGTCTGTGGTCACGGGTGGCCAACCGCGTCCTGCTGCAACTCGCGGCCTTTCCGGCACCCGGCATCGAGGCCCTCTACGCCGGTGCCCGCGCCATCCCTTGGGAGGAGCACCTGGCGCTGGGGCGGACCTTCGCGGTGCGCTTCGACGGCAGTCTGGCGGGTGTCAACAACAGCCAGTTCCCGGCGCTGCGGGTCAAGGACGCCATTGCCGACCGCTTCATCGAGCACTGCGGACGCCGACCCAACGTCGACCCCGACCACCCGGACCTGCTGATCCATTGCTATGCCTACCAGGACAGCGCCGTCATCGCACTCGACCTCTCAGGCGGCTCCCTGCACCGCCGCGGCTACCGGGAGGAGGGCTCCGCCGCGCCGCTGAAGGAGAACCTGGCGGCCGGCATCCTGCTGCGCGCCGGCTGGCCGGCCAGCGCGG
>Ga0247839_1004189_pt1 | contig 18820 bp, 9 predicted proteins | sample LaCruzMarch2015__6_FD_192405 | JGI IMG/M metagenome (GOLD analysis project Ga0247839, IMG submission 192405) | Freshwater microbial communities from meromictic Lake La Cruz, Castile-La Mancha, Spain - LaCruzMarch2015_16m | ecosystem: Environmental > Aquatic > Freshwater > Lake | place: Spain... | reverse complement strand
CAATTGGTTTTGTTGCCTCCAAAATTGTAAACCAATTCAGTTTGTTTACACTATATTGCCAGAAATATCTTCTACCTGGCAGTGTGGCCTGATTGGAAGAGACCTTAAAAAATTCTCCAACACATATCTCTATCGTTGGTGAGGAAATAAATACACCAGGGAGATTAACTCCTGCTATTTTTATTCCAGGGGTAATCACGGAATCACATAAATAATTGGGAATTACCGCAATCATCCTGTAGAAATTAATTCCAGGATTTACAAATGACCTGTAGATGAAGCTATTAGCCTCGGGAATAGTTTCCCATTGCACGCTATCTGCACTTATCTGCCAGGCATATCGAATAGTACCAACATAATTTGGTGTTACGGGCGCCCTCATTTCAAATGCTTCTCCAGCACAATATTGTGTTTTAACCGTAGTGATTTTTGCTCGATATCGAGTAATTACATTAACCAATACAGGTGTAGCACTTGTTTCAGGGCAATTTCCTCCAGTTGCCTGTAAAGTACCTCTATAATAAGTGACGCCGGCCCGAGAGGTAGGTATACGATAACTTTTATCACTGGCAGTGGCGATGGAATCAAATTTTAATCCATCCACGCTGGTAAACCACCTGTATTTTAATCTATTTTCTTCTATAATATTAGAACTCATTGTTAGATTCACCACATCATCCTCACAATAAGTATTATTTATCTGATTTAGAGCTACGCTGGTAGCACCGAGCTGGGTAATAACGACAGGTCTGGAGAAAAATTCAGGACAAGAAGAACCACTTGAAGTTACTCGAACTCTAAAAGTCAATACCCCAGGATCAGGTGCTGAAACTTTGAGCGTGGAGCCAGTTTGTCCTGTCAGATTTAACCAATTACCTAAATATTCCAGCTGTTGCCACTGAAATCTTAATCCTTGAATATTTCCCAGGGATTTAACCTCAATCAAGGAAGTTCCACCAAAACAAAGTAAAGTATCCTGAATATTCGTAGAAAAGTCATCAAATCCAGCAGACCTAATATAGATAGCAGGCGTATTGACAGTCGGACATATACTACTATCTACTTGAAGAACTGCCCTGTAATACCCTGCTTTGTCACCAGTTAATTGATTAACTGCCAGTTTATTACCCACGGCATTATTAATATTTGTCCAGTTAATCCCATCCACGCCATACTGCCATCTATATTTAACAGGAAAAGACAGATTCGCGCCCATGGAAGCAGACAAGGTCGTAGTAACTCCGGGGCATAGGATGGGATTTTCACCCTGATTGGTCGTCAAGGTAGCCGTATTTGTTTGTACTCCATTAATGATTAATGTATTAGAATAAGACACACAAGTAGAACCCAATTTTAGAATCTGCACTCTGAAATAATAAATACCGGTTGTGGTTATATTAAATCTCTCTGTGAGTGAACCGGCTTCTGCAATAGTATTCCAAAACTTGTTGTCTCTACTGAATTGCCATCTATATAATACGGGGAAGGAATTATCAGAAACGGTGGCAGTAATAGGCACAAAATCGCCTTTACAGGCATATTTTATAGCTGACTGAATACTCACAGAAGGGAGTTTTGTACCTGTTAGCTGTATAGCATTTGAAAAGGATAGACCACAAGAACCTGCAAGATTTTGAACCCCCACTCTATAGAAATAACCTGGATCAGTAACGGGTGCATACCACTGAAAAAAGGAGGGCACATCTACAAATTCCCATTGAGAACCGTTCAAACTTCTTTGCCATTTATAGATTAAAGAATCGCGATTTGCTCCGGTAACCACAGCAAAAATCCGATGAAAATTTGCTACGCATTTTTCATCAGCATCCTGTTGAAGGGATAGCGTGAAATTTGGATTAACCGTAATTTCTAAGGAAGTAGATGTTGAACTGGCACAAATGGCATCACCCACCTGCATACGCAATTGATAACTGGTTTTTCCTACTGTCTGAGTGGGCGCGATATAAAAAGAATCATTAGCTCCTGTTATTTGTGTAAATGCGCCGGTTCCCACTCTTCTAAACCACCTCCAGGTTACGGGTAAATTATAGCCTCTGTTAGAGACACCTTGTAATCTAACCTCCTCACCAGCACAAACCGTCAATCTATTAGCCGTTAAAACTACATTTGGAATGGAAGTAACGGAAACTCTTACAGAGGGTGAAATAGTTAGCGGACAAGCCAACGTATTATTTATAAGTCGTAATCTATAAAATTTATCTGACTGAATACTGGCTTGAACAGTATAGGTAACAGCAATAGCGCCCAGGATAGGCTCCCAGCTCATATTATCTGTACTAGATTCCCATTGATACTGAACGGGCGTATTTCCCACATTAGTTACCACTGATCTTATAACTACCGGTGAACCTAAACAAGAAATGGATTGGTCTGCATTCACAGACACAGCAAGTCCCCCTTGAAATGAAACAGGAATAGGATCAGAAAAAACGATACCACAGGAATAACCTGGCACTGTGAGTTGTGCTCTGTAAAAAATAACACCTGGTTCATTGCTTTTTATATTGACTTCTGCCTTTTCTCCACCAGGTATGAGCGTGTAATTAATTCTATCTATGCTGGAATACCATTGAATAAATGGTTGAACGGGTATGTCTCTCCAACTAGCCCTTAAAGTAACACTATCATTTTGACAAACTTCAGATGTAGAAGCCATTCCACTTACAGCAAACGTTGGAATTACGGAAACATTAGACACTGACGAAGTACCTGTGGCGCAATTACCCCCAATGCTACCGGTAATGACTCTAAAATAAAACAGACCGGAATCTATGGCTGGAAAGCGGTAATTGGTTGAATCCGCACCAGGGATATTCACCCAACTTGTACCATTTCTGCTTTGTTGCCAAAACACGGGAATGGATACGTTTGATCCCGATAATTGGGCCGACAATAAAATGGGTTGACCTTGACAAAAGGTACCTGAAGCAGGGATAATCTTAATTTCAGGATTATTAAAAATATTAATTTCCTGTCTTACAGAATAACTGGTGTCACAAGAAATAGGATTATCCCAAACCTTTAGCCGAAGAAAAATGGTTCCTGTCGAATCGGGAACCCAACGCAGTCTTTCCCCTAATGCACCATTGATAACATTCCAACGATTACCATCTTTACTCCATTGCCACTGAAGACCTTGAGAACCTGTAATACCTGTTATATTAGCTTCTCTTACCAGCGTATCGCCTTTACATAAAACATTATTTCCAGTCCTTATGGTAGCTATAATTCCCGCTTTTGGAACTAGTTTTAACACATTTGAAAAGCTGGAATCACAACCAGAAACGCTACTTTTATAGATAAATCTAAAATACTTTGGCGTATTTTGATTCCAGGTTAAACTGTAATTAAACGAATTGTTGCCAATGGTCCTCCAGGTAATAGAATCAATTGATTCTTGCCAGACAGATGAAAACGGCTCTGTCTCAGGTTGTAAAGTATTAGCTGCCAATATTACAGACGCTCCGGAACAAGGATTCAATGTACTTGCTCCAATGCGTACAATGGTATTTCCTTTTTTACGAACCAATACACTATCCGTGAAAAAGGGAGAACAACCAATCCCAGTGTTTAAGTACTTTAATCTATAATAAACCGCTCCGTTTATGGTATCATTTCCATTATACGACAAAGACGTCGCACCGGTTAAATCTGTCCAATCGGAAAAATCCTTTCTTTGCTGCCATTGAAAATCCGGACGACCTACCCCTAATCTATTTATCGTTGGCGTTAGATTAAATGGACTGCCAAAACACAAATTAATTTCTCTGTATGGTAATGCAACTATTGATGTTTCACCGACATTCCATTTTATTTCATTGGAAAATAATCTGTTACAAGTTATTCCTTTAATTTCCATCGAAACACGGAATGCATAATTCCCTAATCCATTTGTTGTATAGAGAACAGAGGTATCTCTGGTTTCCGATAATAATTGCCATACACCTGTATCCCTTTTAACCTCATATCTGTAGGTAATAGAATCGGGTAAATTAGTTAGACTTTTTAGCACTAAGGTCATTTTACTTGCACCACCTAAACAAAGCGTATCAGCTGGAGAAGATAAAACCAGGGAAATCAAATTAGATGTATCAGATTCTAACAGACCAATATTTGAATAAATGGAGTCACAATTGGCATAGTTTGAAGGTAAGAATCTAACTCTGATATAAGATTTTCCCGTTGCAGGCGCTTGGTAGGTTAAAACCTCCGTATTAAATCCAGACACATTATTCCAAGTATTTCCATTGGAACTTTGTTGCCAAATAAAACTTCCTGGCGGATTTGGCGTCGCTGTTGCTGTTAAACTAATACTTTCCCCGGGGCATAATTTTGAGGATGGAAAAAGCACGGCAACGGAAGGAATCGTATCTACCCTTACAGGTATCTCATTAGATATCAGCTCTGGACAAGAAGCTAATTTCCTTTTATATTTTAATCTAAAGGTATAAAAACCTGTATTCAGATTATTATTGTTAAAGGCCGATAAGTTGGCACCGGGTATATTATTCCATATTTGAGTCTGTCTGTTTAATTGTTGCCATTGATAATCAAATCCAATACTTCCTCCTGTTGGAGCTATGGAAATGATTTGAAGCGGTTTGCCCTGGCAGATTAAAGAATCGTTAGCGACCACATTTACTAAAGTAGTATCTAAAATATCAACTTTGAATGCTGGAGAAATAGCTGTTTGGCAGGCTGAAGGTCCATCGACACTAACTCTGAGTTGATAAAATGATGAAGTAGGTTCATTTCCAGATAGGACCAGATTTGTTCCAGACGATGCGGGCAAACTGTCCCAGGCTATACCATTTACGCTTTTAAACCACTGTCTTCGAAGCAAAGTAGTTGTCCACGGTGCGAACAATTTTTCTTTTAATGTGACGGCATTTCCCAAACAAATCGTTGTTGAATCATTTGTTTCTATTGCCACCTGGGGTTGAATAATTACTCTTACGGTAGCTGGTGCAGAAGTGATTAGTGGACAATCGGACCCTGGGGCACTCAGTTGAAAACGATAGGTAAAATCACCTCCTGACTGAGAAATAAAAGAATAGGTACTATCAATGCCTGTCGACACCGTATTCCAGGTGAGACTATCTATCCTGGATTGCCATACATATTGCAAATTATATTCCCCTGAATTTTGGGTATTCGCATTAAAATTTACCTTCGCATTTTCACAAAAAACATTATTATTTATGCCGATAGTAGCTGTAGGACAGTCTGTTGCAATAAATTTCTCCTGATTAACGGCTATTTTAATTAATTTTCCTGCGCCCGTCAAAAACAAGGTATCGTTTCTATTTAACGGTCCAATATAAATAGCTGAGACTAATTCAATCTGCGTGGCACCTATTCCTGTATTTTGGCTTAAGGTTAACCAACTACTGTTTTTTGATATATTCCACTCTGCATTTCCGGTGATATTGAGGATTTTCTTTCCACCCGCTGCTTTAAAGTTAAAAATCAGCGAGGAGGCGTCTAATGTAAAATCTGTAGCATCACAATTTGTGAGGCAGGAAGCCTGGGCAATCGTATTTCGAATAACATTCCCAGGCTGAACACCAAAACCAAGAGAAAAATTAACCCCTACCCTTCTCAAGTGACAATAAGACATGATGGTTCCACCAGCGGCGGGCAAACCAAAACTATTACAACCACCTTCCGTGGAATAACAACCATCGATAGCTGTATTATTGCCATTCCATACGCAGGCATGGGTATGACTTGAGCCGAGGGTATGGCCTAATTCGTGCGCCATTACAAATACACTCCATGAATAAGTTGGGAAACTTTGAAATGAGTCATCAATACTGGCAAAACTTAATCTAAAACGGGAAGGCGAACAAACCCCACGCACCCAGGCGATACCTCCACTGGCTTTATAGGAAATCAATTGACCAATATCTCCTGTAAACGAGGTTCTTGTTGCCCCAAACTGGGTGAGCATTTCCTCTGAATCGGAACCGTTATATGGACTTGGAATATCCCATATTTTCACTCCAGAAAGCCTTATTTGCACACCATCGTTTGAAAAAAGTGTACTGACCTGGTTAAAAAGACTCGTTAAAAATTGTAATGAGGGCGCTACGCCACCTTTATCTTGAAAAATATCATAATCAAGCTCATAATATACTTTTATACATTTTGGTTCCGCTCTCAGGGTGCCAAAAGATTTTAATTCTTCCGCACGATAAGGTTCTCCCTCTGCGGCGGCACATTCATAAGTCTTTCTTATGGGCAAAGATGACACGGGATAAAGAACATGGTTAACAAAAGCCCCCATTGAAACATGGGTATTGGGATTCATTTGAAAATTCCCCCTATCTGGAAAACTGACAAAACCAGTCATCCCATTATCAAAAATACTCATCGATACCAGGCTACCTTTATGCCCTTTCACCGTACCCCGATAATGAACACCGTCAGACGGCAAGCTTATTTTTTTACCCGAGGCCGTTTCTATACTGGCTAAATTATCCCATATTTTAACCTTTTCTAAAGCTAAAACCCAATTAGATTCATTTTCCAACGGAATAATCAAATCCCATCTATCAGGCTCATTCGCGAGTATTTTTCTGATGCTATTCCTGGAAGTGGTAAATAAAGATTTGTTTTCTAAACTATCAAGCAATGGGTCAGACGTTCTGATATCAGATTGTATAGGTATAAAGAAAGTCTCCTGAGCCTTTAATAATATCGATGGCGATACCAATAAAAAGACCATTATTACCTTAATACTCAGTAAATAGGCAGAAAAAAACGTTAAAAAAGATTTGTGTATCATCCGTTTAAATTTTCATGCTGAAATATAGTAATTTCAAACACAACATTATTAATCTTAATTTTTGGAATGCAATTATCATGCCTTACTTAAAAAAAAATGAAATCTGGTAAAAAAAATGATTTAGGCTAATTTTAAGCCTTAAATTTGTAAAAAACAAATATCATTTCAACACCATTAGAAATATTATCAAAATATTGGGGGTACCAAAAATTCCGACCTTTACAAGCAGAGATAATTTCTGCTGTTTTGGAGGGTAAAGATACCCTTGCTTTGTTACCAACTGGCGGGGGAAAATCGGTGTGTTACCAAGTTCCCGCCCTTTGTAAAGAAGGTATATGCCTGGTTATTAGTCCTTTAATTGCTCTCATGAAAGACCAGGTGCAACAACTGGTAAAGCGAAATATTTCAGCCGTTGCCCTATATTCCGGACTCGGACAAAATGAGATGGACAGATTATTGGATAATTGCACTTATGGTCAGGTAAAATTTCTTTATATATCACCCGAAAGACTTTTTACGGAACGATTTTTAATCAGATTATTGCAATTACCTCTAACCCTCATTGCGGTGGACGAAGCACATTGTATATCTCAATGGGGCTATGATTTCAGGCCTGCCTATTTAAAAATCGCAGACATCAGAACCCATTTTCCCAAAGTGCCCATTCTTGCATTAACTGCTACAGCCACACCAGAAGTAGCACAGGACATTCAACATAAGCTTGATTTTATTAATCCTGAAGTTTTTAAAGATTCATTTACAAGAGATAATCTTTCCCTCGTAGTGAGGAAAACAGAAGATAAGGAAAGGGAGTGTCTGAAAATATTACAAAAACTCAATGGTTCCGCTATTATTTATGTAAGGAACAGAAAAAAAACAAAAGATTTAGCTGCTTTTCTCATAACAAATAGAATATCGGCCGACTTTTACCATGCTGGCTTGAGTATGGAGGAAAGATCGACAAAACAGGATTTGTGGATTCAAAATAAAATAAGAGTAATGGTCACTACCAATGCTTTTGGTATGGGCATTGATAAACCAGATGTTCGATTGGTCATTCATTGGGAATTACCGGATAACCCGGAGGCATACTATCAAGAGGCTGGCAGAGCTGGTCGAGATGGTCTTAAATCTTATGCCGTTTTACTTTTTCAGCCAAATGATAAACATAATTTAGAAAAAATATTCGCGCTAACTTATCCGGAAATTAATGTTATTAAAAAAATATATCAGGCATTAGCTAATTATTTTCAGCTTGCGGCAGGAAGTTCTCAGGAAGAATCTTTAGATTTTGATATAATTCACTTTAGTGGTGTGTATAAATTCGATAATCTTATCACCTTTAATTGTTTGTCCATTCTTGCCAGAGAAGGGTGGATTTATCTTTCTGAAAGTGTTTATGTTCCCGCCAGTTTCAAGATTTTAGTAAATAGAGAACAACTGTATGATTTCCAACTTAAAAATCCAAATTTAGAGCCTATCTTAAGAATTTTATTACGAACCTATCAGGGTGCTTTTCAGGACTATGTTTATGTTCATGAACGTAAACTCGGCGATTTTTTAAATATGACGATAGAAAAAATAAAACAGCAACTTCAATATTTAAGTAAGCTCCAGATTTTAGCCTACAGGCCTCAAAAAGAAAAACCTCAACTTCAATTTACTAAAGAAAGAGCTGGGCAGAATGATTTTTATATAGACGCAGAACGATATTCATTTTTAAAGAACAGAGCAAAATTTCGTATGGAAGCTCAACTAAAATACGTTGAAGCTCAACTTTGCAGAATGAATACATTGGTTGAGTATTTTGGTGAAAAAAGACTGAAACCGTGCGGAATATGTGATATTTGTCTTTCAAAAAAAGAAAAATCACCTGAAATCAACGCTCAAATTGACCAATTAGATATCTTTATTAAAACCCGATTGACTGAAAAACCCATATCTATTTCAGTTTTATCAGCACCATATCATGGTGTAGTTCGGGAAGCTTTACTACTAAAATTACATGAATGGTTGGACCAGGGAATCATCATAGAGAGAGAAGGATTATTATTTTTAAATAGGTAAAATTCTATGCAAATAACCCTGCTGGTTTCCAACGATATCCAATACGATCAAAGAATGATAAGGATTGCCACATCGCTTCAAAAGGAAGGCTATCAAATTATTCTCGTCGGCCGACAAAAAAAATCAAAAACCATTCCCTCCTATTCCTTTAAAACGCATCTTTTAAGTTGCTATTTTTCCACGGGCGTATTGTTTTACCTTGAATTTAACCTTCGTCTTTTTCTTTATTTGTGTTCAAAGAAAAGAGAGGTAATTTATGCCGTAGATTTTGATACTTTGCCGGCAACTTTCTTATATCACCTTATTTATTCAAAACCTTTTGTATTTGATTCTCACGAATTATTCACCGAAGTACCTGAACTTCAAAACCATAAAATTAAAAAATGGATATGGGAAATGGTTGGAAAAATAGCTATTCCCGCTGCCACATTTTCTATGACTGTCAGTGAATCTCTCGCTCATTATTTATCTGTAAAATATAGTGTAAACTTTGTAACCATAAGAAATGTACCTTTTAAAAAATCCATTGATACCATAAATATTGAACAACGGAGGAAAAATAAATGGATATATTATCAGGGTATGCTGCACCAGGGAAGAGGTATTGATTTTATAATTAAATCTATGAGAGAGTTGCCAACCTGGACCTTAATATTGGCAGGTGACGGTGATACATCAGACGAATTAAAAGCTTTAACCAAAGAATTGGGACTCGAAAAACAGATAATTTTCAAAGGAATGATTCAACCTGAGGAATTAATTGATATGGCAAAAAATGCCTGGATAGGAATTAATCTATTAGAAAACAACAGTTTAAGTTACTATTATTCTTTAGCGAATAAAACCTTTGATTATATCCAAGCCAGATTACCTGCTATTCATATCGATTTTCCTGAATATAGAATATTGGCCAATGAAAATGAAAGTATCTCTCTTTTAGAGAAAATGGAAGTCGCAGCATTCGTTGCTATAATTAAAAATATCTGGGAAAATGAAAACCAATATAAAAATATGGTGCATGCGGCAGAGCAGGGCGCTGAAAAGTATATTTGGGAAAAGGAAGAAAAGAAGCTTATCGCCGAATTTGCAACTTATTTCCCCATTTTAAGGGACAATTTACAGAAATAGAGCAATCGGGATAGATCAAAGAAAAACAAGGAAAAAATATTCCCCGAAAAAATATAATTTTTTAATATTCTACTTTCAAATACCGGATAAAACACTGCACAAAAAGTAACGAGATTCATTCTTTCTAATAAATTATACCCACTTAAAAGTTTCGACGGAATAGTATAACCCAATTGCTTTAATCGCAATAAAGAGGAAACTGCTTCTTTACTTTTGGCAAAAAAAACCTCATTTTCTTCTAATCCCAAATGAAAAACGGGATTATCAATATGCCTTATTGGGATGCCTGCCTGTTGAAATTTATAGCCAAGGAGGGTATCTTCATGACCATAACCTGTAATAACATCGTGTAAAGGGAACTGTAAAAATATTGATTTTGGAACCAGGAAATTTCCTGTCATAAAGTGATTATAAGGTTTTTTTAGTCTATTTTCTACTGAAATTTCCTCCCTTGCCTTCCCGTAAAACCAACGAAAATATCGGTTGCTTTCAGGTTCTTCGTTTTCGTATCTAATACCCCCGACTAAAACGGAATCTTCAGAAGCATGCTGTAAATATTGGGCTAAGAATAGAGTAGAAACGGGGAATACATCGGCATCCAGAAAAAGTAAATAGGGATATTTTGCTTTTTCAGCAAGCAATTCTCTGGTCTTTGATCGCCCCATATTAACGGGAGATTTAAAAAATGAGATATTTTCATTATCCCACTGACCTAAAGAAGCAATGTTTGAGGCATCATCCCAAATGATAATCTCCATTTTGAAGGAAGAAAAATCATGGTGCCTCAGAAGAAAATCTACCAAAGGAGAAACATCAGTATTGAACGTCGGAATTAAAACTGAAATCACTCAGGGTAGTTTTTAATAAATATTAATTATTCCATAGCGGCGGTAATCCATCTGGTAAAAAGATTTGCAGAACCACCATCGGGAGCAAACCGTGTTTGTTTTAAGAGAACCATAATCGTTCCCGTTATAGGGTCGGCCCAATAATTGGTATTAAAATAGCCACCCCATGAGAATCGACCTTTGTAACCATTTCCACGTTCTTCCCCGAGAGAAGTAATAACGCCAAAACCAAGGCTGTTAAATTGTTCACTTTTATCTGTAGGGGTCAAATCAGGTGTTTGATTGGCCGCTGTAAGGAGGAAAACCGAATAAGGGCTTAGCACTCTTTTTCCATTAGCTGTGCCATTATTCAGTAACATCTGGAGAAAAAGCGCATAATCACGAGCGGTACAACTCAAGCCAGCCCCACCGCTAAACCACGTTTTAGCTCCCTTTACCGGATAATCTGCATCGTAGTAAGTTCCCGTATATTTTTCCCATCCCTTTCCCGTTGAAGCGGGCTTTAGCACGGGAACCAATCTATCTGCTTTACTTTCAGGCAGATAAAAACCGGCATCTTTCATACCTAAGGGTTGAAATAAATTTTCCTTTAGAAAAACATCAAATTTCTGCCCGGACCATAATTCAATCAAATATCCTAAAACATCTAATCCCATGGCATAATTATATTTTTCACCTGGCTGAGACACGAGCGGAATAGCTGCCAGCTTATTTATGTTTTCAGCTAAAGAAACCTTATCTGTAGTATAAAGCTCTGTTATACCAGCTTTAGCAGAAATGGCATGAAATCGTAAATCGCCGGAAATTCTACCGTACGACAAGCCGGAAGTATGCGTAAATAGCTGTCTAACAGTAATAGGTTTGATTGCCGGGACGGTGGTATAGGTAGTGTCCTTTTGATTATAAGACGATAAAACGGTCATATTTTTGAAGGCTGGAATCCATTTTGAAATAGGATCATCCAGATTAAATTTGCCCTGTTCATAGAGAATCATGGCCGCTGTAGAAGTAATCGCTTTACTCATGGAAGCAATTCTAAAAATATCATCTATTTTAAAAGGACGATTTGTTTTTGGGTCAGAAATCCCAAATGCCTTTTCATATACCACTTTTCCATTTCTTATCACCAAAGCTACTGCACCAGGAATTTGTTCCTTATTAATAAGTTCCTGGAATCCAGTTTCTATATTACTTAACCTATCTTTATTAAACCCTAGCTCGTTACTTGTCAACGAATTTGGAAATAATTTCTCGTAATCAGCCGGAATTTGAGCAAAAGCTGAAAACTGAGTAATAATTAAGATAGCAAAAATAAAATTTTTCATCCTTTTAAAATTAAATTATAAAACACTAAGTTACAAAAAAAATAATTGCTATAAAACTTAGTTTATTCTAAAGTGTTTAATAGCTTTACTATCTAAAAATTGAGTGTGCGAAACGTAAGCCTTTGGGTAATCTTATTTTTATTCCTTGTAGGTAATTTTTCTACCCTCGTATTAATAAAATTTGATATTTTATTATCGATAGAAAATAATCAGGAACTCATTGATGAAAATAAATCATCTCAGGAACTTGATTTTGAAATAAAGAAAATATTTACAATAAATGGAATAAAAATTATTTCCGATTTTTCCATTTCCGCTTTAATCAAAAATTTTAAAAAAATACCTTTTTATTTTTCCGACCATATCATACCGTTATTTATCCCCCCTCCAAACCATTAAAATATTTTTTATTCATTTAGAGATGACAAATACATTGGTCATCTACATTCAATTTTTAAACCATTTTACTTAAATTTATTGTTATGTTTTCAAAAATCAAATATGATTTACCAGCCAGTATTGTAGTATTTTTAGTAGCCCTTCCTCTATGTTTAGGGGTTGCATTGGCTAGTGGAGCTCCATTATTATCAGGCGTTATTTCAGGCATTATCGGTGGCATCGTCGTCGGCTCATTGAGCAGTTCTCATACGAGTGTAAGCGGACCGGCAGCTGGCCTGGCCGCGGTAGTTCTTGCCTCCATCACTCAATTAGGAAATTTTGAGGTGTTTTTAATGGCTGTTTTGCTAGCCGGCATTTTCCAGTTTGTTGCAGGTATTAGTAAATTAGGCTTCATTGCCAACTACATACCATCCAATGTTATCAAAGGATTATTGGCAGCCATTGGTGTAATTCTGGTTCTAAAACAGATTCCACATGCTGTTGGATTTGACAGAGACCCTCAGGATGATTTCACTTTCTTACAAAGAGACGGTGAAAATACTTTTTCCGAATTGCTGAATATTTTTACCTATTTTTCATGGGGAGCCATTATTATTTCCATTTTGTCTATGTTAGCCATGATATATTGGGATAAAACACCAATGAAAAAAGTTAAATTTTTTCCAGCTTCTCTATTTGTGGTAATTTTCGGTGTCTTTCTTAACTTTATTTTCGGTAAATTTTTTCCCTCACTTTATATAGATTCTTCTCATCTTGTAAATATTCCTCCGTTCGAAGGTATAAACTCACTTATAACTACCCCTGATTTTTCAAGTATTTCAAACTATAACGTTTGGACAGTAGCTTTGACCATAGCCATCGTTGCCAGTATAGAAACCTTACTGAATCTGGAGGCTGTTGAAAAACTAGATACTCATAAACGACAGGCTTCACCAAACAGAGAACTTGTTGCCCAGGGCATTGGAAATACCCTTTCCGGATTAGTTGGTGGTATACCTTTGACGTCTGTTATCGTTAGAAGTAGTGTCAATATCAACGCAGGGGCAGAAACTAAGTTATCGGCTATCCTACATGGTATCTTTTTGTTAGTGAGTGTTTTAGTTCTCAGTCCGATCATTAATCTGATTCCTCTTTCTTCCTTAGCAGCTATTTTGATTTTAACAGGTTATAAATTAGCTAATGTAGCCCTGTTCAAAAGCATGTACAAAAAGGGTTTAAGCCAGTTTGTTCCTTTTTTAGTGACTATTTTGGCTATTGTCTTTACTGATTTACTAATTGGTGTAATCATCGGATTATTTGTCAGTATTTTCTATATATTAAAGAGTAATTTTAAAAATCCGTTTGTTCTACAAAACGAGGTACTCCATTTCAACGAAACGCTCCGTTTAGAATTACCTAATCAGGTTTCCTTTCTTAACAAAGCATCTATAAAAGATACTTTGTGGAGTGTTCCAAAGGGTTCTAAGGTTATTATTGATGCTTCTAATACTGATTTTATAGATCATGATGTCATTGAGGATATTGAAGAGTTCAAAAATACTATTTCAATAGAAAAGGATATTAAGCTAAATATTATTGGTTTGAAAGACCAATATCAATTGAAGGATCATATTCAGTTTGTTAATGTACTTGATAAGGAAGCTCAGGAAAAGTTGACCCCTGAGGAGGTCTTAGATACCTTGAAGAAGGGAAATGCGCGCTTTTTAACAGGTGATCTCACTGAAAAGTACCTAAAACATCAGGTAAATGCCACCTCTTTTGGTCAAAATCCATTTGCTATTATACTCAGTTGTATTGATAGTCGAACAACCACGGAACATATTTTTGACCTGGGTCTGGGTGATATTTTCAGTGTTCGTATTGCGGGTAATATACTCAATGAAGATATTCTCGGCAGCATGGAATTTGGCGTCCACAAAATTGGCGTTAAATTAGTTGTGGTTTTAGGACATACTAAGTGTGGCGCCATTGCCGGTGCATGTAGTAATGTTAAGTTGGGTAATTTAACAGGTTTACTTGAAAAAATTAATCCTGCCATTGACAGTGAAGTAACTATAGAAACAGACAGAGATGGATCTAATCCTGTTTTTGTTGATAAAGTAGCGGAACTGAATGTTCACAAAACAATGGATAGAATTAGAAACGAAAGTAGTCTGATTGCAGAATATGAAAAAGAAGGCAAAATTAAAATTGTCGGAGGGATGTACTCTGTTGAAACAGGGGGCGTCACCTTTTTCTCTTAAATAAATAAAAATAGGAGGCTGTCTGAAAAGATAGCCTCTTTTTTTTGGTTTGGATGTAATGTTTATTCGTAAATGTTTACTGTTAGTACATCCTAATATCACGTTCGTAGGGGCGAATTGCATTCGCCCTCCCATGATTCAGGTGTATTTCCCTATTAACGAAATGACCTGTCCCACCGTTAAATCATCCAACCCCATCCGGATTCAATATAATTTCACTCCTAACGCCCTGTTTTGAATCAGGATTTTCAGGATTTCCAGGATTACAGAGGACGTCTTCGGTTTTAGCGCAATGGTCATTCGTAGATGATTACTTCATACCCTTCTTTTCGCCGATGCGTTACGCATCGGCGAAAAGCCTGGCAATGAAAGCAATATGTAATAATAACCTTCCCACTCAAACCAACGACGTTATAGTTAATCCTATAAATCCTGTAAATCCTGATTCAAAAACCATACGCTGCTGCGCCCGTAATTTCCAACGGAGATTAGAGTGCTTTGGAATAATATGTCCTGTAAATAATTTTGAATCACGGATTTTAGGGATTTCAGGATTTCCAGAATTACAGAGGACGTCTTCGGTTTGGGTGTAATGGTTATTCGTAGATTATGTTTTTTTTCCTTCTTTTCGCCGATGCGTTACGCATCGGCGAAAAGCCTGGCAATGAAAGCAATATGTAATAATAATCTTCCCACTCAATCCAACGACGTTATAGTTAATCCTGAAAATCCTGTAAATCCTGATTCAAAAACCATACGCTGCTGCGCCCCTAATTTCCAACGGAGATTAGAGTGCTTTGGAATGATATGTCCTGAAAACAATTTTGAATCACGGATTTTAGGGATTATTGGATTTCACGGATGATAGCGTACGTCTTCGGTTTGGGTGTAATGGTTATTCGTAGATTATGTTTTTTTTCCTTCTTTTCGCCGATGCGTTACGCATCGGCGAAAAGCCTGGCAATGAAAGCAATATGTAATAATAATCTTCCCACTCAATCCAACGACGTTATAGTTAATCCTATAAATCCTGTAAATCCTGATTCAAAAACCATACGCTGCTGCTCCCGTAATTTCCAACGGAGATTAGGGTGTTTTGGGATGGTATGTCCTGTAAACAAATCTGAATCAGGATTTCACGGATGATCTTATTGGCCTCTCCTAAAAAAAGTTTACCCTTTTCATTCCTGACCCCTTGGGGTCTCATGTCTATTGTTCATTTTTATTTAAGTTTTACTCTCATGATATAATCATCGCAGGTTAAGAACAACATCGAATAATCTTTATTGAAGGCACAATTGGAGGTAGCTTCGCCGGTCAATATTCTTCCAAGGACTTTAGCTTCAGGACTAAAAATCCACAATCCACCCGGCCCGGTTGCCCAAACATTACCTTGTGGGTCAACTTTCAATCCATCGGGAGCACCTTTCCCTTCGTTATCACCGGGAACAAAGAAAATACGTTCATTCAGCACATTTCCCATTTCATCTAAGGAAAAAGCATGCCAGCTTGCCGGAAATTCAGAATTTGAAACGTACATTATTTTTTCATCTGGCGAAAAGGCAATGCCATTTGGTCTTGCCAATTTATCAGTAATTAACTTGATATCCCCTTGGGGGCTACATCTAAAAACCCCTTGAAAAGGTAATTCTTTTGTGGGGTCATCAGAATTACCCACTAAACCATAAGGAGGATCAGTAAAAAACAAATTCCCCTTCGAATCATAAACAGCGTCATTAGGACTGTTAAATTTTTTACCCAAATACTGCCCAGCGATCGATTCAAAAACAGCAGAAGGTTCCTCCAATGGAGCTGACATTCTGGCCATTCTGCGATCACCATGCTGACACATGACTAATTGACCTTTTGGATCCAGAATGAGTGCGTTAGAACCAGGTTCACCACCTCTGGGTACTGTTCCAGTGTACCCAGATGGCTTTAAATACAGGCGAACCCCCTCTTTTTCATTCCATTTAAAAATACTATTCTGTGGTATATCTGAAAATAGCCAGTAGTCCCCGTCTTCAATATAAAGAGGTCCTTCTGTCCAGATAAAACCATTTGAAAGCACTTCAATAACGGCATTGGGTGCTATAAGGCTGTTCATTTTGGGATCTAATCTCTCAATCGATCCTGAAGTTGGATAAGTTACTTGTGACATTGCTTTAAAACTTAATGATAAAATGAAAATGGGTAAAAAAGGCATTACTTCACAATGTTTCTGGCCATTAAATCAAACTTTTGTCCCTTGGACAACATAATAAATGGTTTATATATTTTCCCAAATTTTTTCACCTGCAGTGCCCAGTCCAAAGGATTGTAAACTAAAACGTATGACGGACCCCAAACACTGAATTGATTATTTGAAACAATAATGGCGGTTTGCTCATCCATGGCAATGCCCAGTAATTGGGGGTAAGATTCCAGCACAGGAATTAAATCGAACTGCCTGTTTCTCTTTAACACATGCTGATCTAAGACAGTGCCCGGCAGCAAATCTAAAGCAGGCGGATAGGGAATATTTATATTGGGAAATGCACGGGCATCCCCACCAATTAAAAGCGTTCCCATGATGGTTGCCCCGGCCGAAGATCCCATGATTACACCTCCTCTCTCAAGTAAACGTTTTAATTCGTCGTGAACTTTCGTTCCTAAGAAAGCATCAGCTATTCTTGCCTGGTCTCCACCCGTAAAGTAAATAGCGGACGCCTGCTGAATTTTAAGCACATTTTCAGGAAGATTTGCCTCTGATTTATCTCTGGTATGAACCACTTTAATCGAAGAAAACCCAAGTTTTTCAAACCTGTCCTTAAAGTTATATTCAGCGATATCCTCATCGCTCATCGCGGTTGGAATAATGACCATCTGCTTATCTTTCCCCCCGGCAAACTGGCCAAAGATATGATAAAGAGAATCGGCCATACTTCCACCACCCACAATAATTAGTTTACCCCGCTGCTTGCCATCTGATTGAGAAAAACCCAATGAGACGGCACACAACAAAGGAAAAACCAGAATATATATTCTGTTAATCAGCGACAAAAACCTATTCACTTACAATCATTTTCTTTGCGTGAGATACACATTTTACGACTTCCTTAATAGCATCGGAACCTTCAGGAACAGCATACTCCAGTTCCACTGAAACTGGAAATTTCATTTTTTTATCTTTCATCAACTGAAAAATTTCCTTCATCGGAGTATCACCCGTTCCCCATGGTAAATTTCCTGCACCATGTTCAGGCGTCGTTCTATCCTTTAAATGCATGCTACTTATGCGCTTATGATTTTTTTCAATAAAAGCGAGAAGAGCTGGAATAGTGTTTTTACCACCGGCGGCTAAATAATGACCTGCATCAAAATTAATAGAGTTATTGGGTGATTGGCTAAGGGCAACATCCCATAAAACATCTGTAGCCTGGGTATGATTATGATAACCAACCAACATTTTGTGTTTTTCACCTAATTCTCCTAATCTTTTTGATTGCATTGGATCGTTTGGTAATTCCAGGGTAACTGATTTTGCACCCAAAACCTTAGCCACACGCATACCGTAAGAAACCTCCTCATCGGTATTATTAGGACTAAAGGCATTAGGTTTAAAGGCATAAATTTTGATACCTGCGGCATCAAACTTTTTCCTAACCTCCATAAATTTATCCATCGAAATGGTTGCTCTCCAATCGGCTACTTGCTTATTATAGGTAGCAACTTGCGCTTTCTGCAAATCTGTCATAGGCTGACGTGGACCACTCCTCCATGAAAAATCTGCCGTTGGCTTCCCTGCATATTCTTCCACTGCATCACCCATCAACTCAATGGCACTGATGCCCGATGCCAGGCAAAAATTAATCAATTTATCTATATCGTGCGGCATACTCCGGTAAGAGTACGTAATTACACCAATCTGAATACCCTCAAATTTTGAATTTGGCTTGGTAGAAACAGTTTGTGCGTGCAAAGAAAGGGTGAAGAAACAAGCGATGGTGCTTATCCACA
>Ga0247839_1004181_pt1 | contig 18847 bp, 17 predicted proteins | sample LaCruzMarch2015__6_FD_192405 | JGI IMG/M metagenome (GOLD analysis project Ga0247839, IMG submission 192405) | Freshwater microbial communities from meromictic Lake La Cruz, Castile-La Mancha, Spain - LaCruzMarch2015_16m | ecosystem: Environmental > Aquatic > Freshwater > Lake | place: Spain... | reverse complement strand
CCGCCCGACCCGCTGGGTGCGGAAAAGCGCGGGGCCCGGCGAGGTCCAACGCACAGCCAGAGCCACGGCGAGCAGAACCGGGGCGAGCAGAATCGCCAGGGGCGCGGCGACCAAAATGTCGAAAAGCCTTTTCACCGTTTCAAAGTCCGAGCTTGGCCAGCCCTTGCGGCATGGTGAACGGCGGCGTCCAACCGAGTTCGCGGCAGACCGGACCGCTGTCAACGCAGAGTGATGCCGTCAATTTGCGCAGCGCGCCTCCCCCCGGCCCGGCGGACAGCATACGAAGCAATGACGGCGGGAGTGAAAAAAGCCGGGCCTGCTGTCCGGTTGCAGCGGCCAACAACTTGATCAAGGCGGGAGTGGAAAAATCCTGACCGTCGCTGGGCAAATACGTTTGGCCGCAGGCTGCCGGCGAACTGATCACCGCGAGGATCACATCCGCGAGGTTTTCCACGTAGATAAAACTGCGCCGGTTGTGAACCGCCCCGAGGGGCAGCGGCAGCCCGGTTTTGACGAGTCTGGCCAGGCGGTCGAAGTTGGCCCGGTTGCCGCGCCCGTAAACCAGCGGTGGGCGCAAGATGGTCCAAGCGCAACCGGTGCCGGACAATTCGCGGCGCACCGCCGCCTCCGCGGCCAGTTTGGACCGACCGTAGGCGGTCGCCGGATGCGGCACCGTGTCGGGCGTGAGCGGTTCCTCGGCCTCGGCCGCCACCGCATGGCAGGAGCTGAGCAGGACAAACCGCGTCACCCCGGCGGCGGCCGCCTGACGGGCGAGCGCGCCTGAGCCCTCCGCGTTGATCCGGTGATAAAGTTCCTCAACGTCGGCGCCGGTGGTTTCGGACGGGACGTGGGCCCGCCCCGCCAGGTGCACGACGACGTCGACTCCTCGAAGCAACGGCTCCCAATCCGCTCCGGGCCCCAACTCGGGCGACAAAAGCCATTGGCCGTTCTTCACAACGGAAGCGGAACGACTGGCGGCGATCACCTCATGACCGGCCGCCGAGAGAGCGGGGAGCAAATGGCCGCCGACAAATCCGGAGGCACCTGTGACAAGAACGCGCAAGGAAGTTGAGTCAACTCAAGCCCGACCGGCCGGAAGAACTGAGCGGTAAACGCCGAGAATTTTTGTGCGCAAGGACCCGAGCGAATACTGATCGAGCGCTTTGTTGCGGCCGTTGGCACCGAGTCGCCCGGCCAGTTCCGGGTCGCCGAGCAACCTCAGGATCGCGTCGCGCAAAGCTGCGGAATCGCCGGGCGTCACGGTCAGTCCGGTTTTCCCGTCCTCGTTGACGAAATCGACCCCATTGTTCAGCCGCGTGCTCACCACGGGCTTGCCGCAGGCCATCGCTTCGACCTGCACGATGCCAAACGCCTCGGCTTGGGTGACGGAGGGCAGACAGAAAAGTTCCGCCGCCTGATAGTGGGCCGGAAGGTCCGCGTCCGGCACAAAACCGAGAAAATGCACTCGCTCGTTGATGTTCAGATCGCGGGCCAGTTGCTTGAGCCCCGGGGTCAGCGGACCATCGCCGCCAAGCAGGAGCTGAACATCCGGCGGCAGCCCCGCCATCGCCTCGATGAGCACATGGAAACCCTTGTAGCTCACGTGCCGCCCGGCGGCGAAGATGAGCCGGCCCGGATACCGGCGGGAAATTTCCGCGGCGCCCGCGGCCGGCGCAAGGAACCGGCTGAGATCAAAGCCGTAGGGAATGACATGGACCTTGGGGTCGTGCCGCAGCGGAGCCAGCACGACCGATGAGGTGGAGTGCGCGGGCGTGGCGACGATGATGGCGGCCGCGGATTGCACCGCCCGCTTCATGACCGGCCCGTAAAGCAAACGCAGGGCCCGGTGTCGCAGAATGTCGGCGTGCCAGCTGATGACCCGCGGGATGTGCGCGGGCAACGCCATCGAGGCCAGGTGAGCCATGGGATCGGGAAAATGCAGGTGCACCAGATCGAAACGGTGCTTCCGGTGCAGCCGCCGTGACTGCGAGATCATGGCGGGTGACAGCGCCAGGCTGCCATCCACGTTCCAACTGGCCGTGCGCATGACCGGAATCCGCGGGCCGGCGCGGACCACAGCGCCGGTGGAATCTCTGCTGGTCACGACATGAACGAAGTTCACCTCGTCTGCGAGTGCACGCATCAGGTGCAGCGTGTGGGTCTGAATTCCGCCCGGGATCTCGTCGAAGAACCGACCGTAGCAGAGGACGGAAATTTTTCTCTTTTCCACCGGGCTCACTGGCTGGCCTTCCACCAGACCGCGTAGGGATAAATCAGCCACCACTTGGCCGGAATGCGTCCGTGATACTTTTGCACGATCGCCATGGCTTCCTGGTAATGGCGCCGCCGCAGACGCCGCGTCTTGGTTTCGCTGTGCTCGCGGTTGACCGCGACAAAATCATCGACCAGCGCCAGCGGACCGAACTTTTTGAACAGCCGCCACCACAGGTCGTAATCCATCGCCATGTGCAGGCTGGTGTCCACGCCGCCGACCTCCTCCCACGCCGAGCGCCTGATCAGGGTTCCGGGCTGCGAGACGACGCAGCGAATGGACATGTTGCGCTCGCTGAACTTTTGGATCCACACCGGCTTGCGACTGCCCGAGTCCTGCAGAAAATTCCAGACGCGCCCGTAAACCGCCGGGGCGTCGGGGCGTTTCTCGAGATGGGCCACCAAAGTCGACAAGCCCCCGGGCAAAAACCAATCATCGCTGTTGAGCCAGCAGACATAGGGCGCGGTGCCGCGGCTGACGCCTTCGTTGATCGCTGCGGCCTGGCCATCGTCGGCCTGACTGCGCCACCCGGCCAGACGCGGCGCGTAGCGCTCGATGATGGCGGGCGAGTTGTCCGTCGAGCCACCATCGAGCACGAAAACCTCGACCGGAACATCCTGCGCAAAGATGGAAGCCAGCGCTTCCTCCAGGAATAACCCCTGGTTGAAGGACGGAACCACCACGGTGACCAAAGGATCAGGCATGCGAAGAATGGGAACCGGAACCGGTTGGTCGGCCAGCGGCATACTTCCAGTCGGCGACCATATGGCGGCCGATGTAAGGCGCAATGGCGCGGAGAAACTCGAGACGCCCCGGCACGCGCCCAAGCGCCCGCTTCCGGAGGGTGTTCATTTCTTCGAGGCCGACGGCGGCAATGGCTGCGTTTGTTTTTTGGGCCTCATGCACCCGGAATGCGCCGAGAAAGCGGGGGAGGTGGGCGAAGACGGCGCCGGCCTCACGAAACCGCAGCAACAATTCCCAATCCATGGCGAAGCGGAATGATTCGTCCACCCGTCCGCCCGCTCGGTCCCAGATGCGGCGGCGCCAGAAAACCGTTTCCTGCGGAATGCAGTCCAACCACGAAAGCAGCGCGCTGTCGTGTCCGGGCAAAACCCATCGCCCGACCTCGCGGTCCTGCTCGTCGATCAAGAGACGGTCGCCATAAACCACGTCAACTTCGGGATGTTGCTGGAAAAAATGCACGACCGATTGCACCGCTCCCGGCAGGAGCAGGTCATCGGAGTTGAGCCACGCCATGATTTCGCCGTGGCTCCGGGAGAAGGCGCGATTGATCGCTTGGGACTGACCCGAGTCGGCTTCCATGGCCCAGCCGGCCAGACGGCTTTCGTGCCGCTTCAGCACATCTGCCGTTTCATCGTCGGAACCGCCATCCTGCACGAAGTATTCAAGCGCGGGATAATTCTGGTCCAGCACGCTGAGGATCGTGCGTTCAAGGAAGCGGCCCTGGCCAAAAGACGGAGTAACCAACGAAACAGCAGGGAGCCCACAATCCGCGTCCGCGGCGGCCCGTGGCTGCACGGTCAGCGGCCGCGGCTGGTATTGGTGCAGCCGTCCGATTTTCGGCCGGAGGAAACCCGGGATCCATGAGGCGGTCATTCGTCCCCCCGGCCGCATACCTTGATGAGGGCGGTGCGGAAATTCCGCAAACCCTCGCGCGGATCAAGTTGTTCGTCGTAGTAGCGCCTCGCCTCCTGTGCGTGATGGGCGTAATCGGCCTCGAGGGCGGACAAAATTTCGGGAATACCCTGCAACGTTTCATAAACCGCGCCGCAGCGATACGTCTCGAAAACCTCGCGATAGGTCGGGAGGTTGCTCGTGACCAGGGGCAGGCCGCACATCGCGGCATAGGCGGCTTTGCCCGAGGCCGAGCCGATGTTGAAAATGTTTTGATACGTCGTCCACCCCTCGGGGTTGGGCGAATACGAGACGAGGGCATAATCGGCCGACGCGTAAAGTTCGTGCAGGTCTTCGAGCGGCAGGAAATCACGGCTGATCGAAATCCGCGGATGGCGGGCCAGTTGGTCGAGGAACAGCCCCCGTCGGGCCCCGCTCGTGGCACGCGCATGAATGACGAGTTGAAAATTTTCCGGCAGGAGATCCGCCATGCTGACCAGCAGGTCGCGGGAACAAAAAGCATCCAGGCTCCCGGCCATGAGAAGAATGCGCTGGTCGGACGACAACCCCAACTTTCCGCGGAGCAAGTCTTTCCCGGTGGCGGCCACTGGCAGCGGGGCCACCGGCACGAAGACGAGCCGGTCGGCGGTGAGATTGTTTTCTTCGCACAGAATCTTTCCGCGCAGCGGATCCTGCACCAAGGCCAAACGCACGAGATCGGCGGCCTCGAGTTCCGCCTGCTTCAACTGCTCCTCCCAGCGGGCCGACAACTCGTTGCGAAAAAGAATCTCAAACGAGGCGTAGGCCAGGGGCAGATTCCACGCCCGGCCCAGCTCGGCGGCGAAGACCAGCCCGAGGGGATCAACCCCCAGCACTGCGGCATAGCGCTGACGGACGAACGGGCGAAACAGCCACGCCCCCCAACGGACCAGACGCCCGCGCAGTCCGGTGGCCGGCAGCCGCTGCCACGCGAGAATGCCCAGCGCCCGGAGTTTGCCCGCTTTGCGCGCAACGGGAGGATTTCCCGCCGCTTCCTGCTGGATGACTTTGAAACCGTCAGGAGAAATGATCAGCAAACGGTCAAAAGACTGCAGCAACTCCTGCGCCAGTTGATGCATCGTGGGATGCGAGTCCCAATGCTCCCAGGGGAAAACAATGACGACGCCTTTTTGCATCAGTAAGAATTGAACACCTCGTTTGTAGCGGCGGTCTGTGACCGCCGGCGCATGGGAAGATTAAAGGCAGCGACGGTCATAGACCGCCGCTACAAAACAGCACTTGTGGCCCCCGCGCGCAGAACGACATAGCCATACCAATCGTCCCCGGTCAGCGGGGCCCGATCCATCCATCGTCCGGCTTCGACCAAGGAAAACCCGGTCAGGCTGGCGAGTAGCTCGATCTCCGGAAGGAACAGATACCGCATGCGGTGAACCTCATGAAAATCTTCGACCTTGGGCATCCCGCCCTCGGTCACGGAAAACGTGTAGTTGACCTCGACCACGTTCTCGTTGACCAGCAATTGCGGGCGCGTCGTGCGCGTCACGGTCACGTCGCCCGCCGTCTCGATCCGTTCGCGGGCATGCGGACGATCCGAGAGCACCCCGGGCCCGTGCCAAAAATCAAAAAGAAAAAGGCCGCCGAGCCCGAGTGCTCCGCGGGCCGAGCGGAAATAGCCGAGCAGGGCTTCGTTGGTTGCCTGGTAACTGGCCACATGAAAGAGCGAAACCACGGCATCATGTTTTTCCGCCAAGGTGAAATTTGCAGCATCGCCCCGACTCGCACGAAACCGATCCCGCACCTCCGGCGGAAGCGCGGCAAAACGGGCCAGCGCTTTCTGCACCATGCGCTCGCTCAGATCCAGGCCGGTGACGGAACAACCGGACTCAACCAAGTGCAGGGCGTGGCCTCCGGTGCCACAGCCCAACTCGAGAATCCGGCGGACCGCTGGATTCTGTTCCTGCAAAACCCGCAGCACAAAAGTCGCCTCCTCCGCATAGTCTTTCCCGCGGTAGAAGAGATCGTAGTAGGCGGCGTAATCGGAGAAGGAAGGCATGAGGAGAAGAGACTACAGGACCATGGGACTACGGGACTACGGACTTTTGTGACTCGGATTGCACGGAGCGGATGAGGCCGTGGAGGCAGGCGAAGGTTTGTTTGGTCAGCGAGGCGAACTCGTTTTCCTTTTGAATTTCAAGGTAGCCGAGGCGCTGACTCAGATGCAAAAAGTATTGGGTCTCCGATAAGGAGCCCCTGGCGATGTAAAGAAAGTGAAGATAGTCCTTCTTGGTGCCCCGTGATGAACCCTCGACCATATTCGCTGGAACCGACACGACCGCACGTCGCAACTGGCTCGTAATCCCGTAAACCTCCTCGCGAGGAAACACTTTCGTCGCCTCATAAACCATAACCGCCAGATCATCCGCCAACTGCCAAGCCCGAATCTTCGTATAATCCCGCATCACCCGTAGTCCCCTCGTCTGTGGTCAGTGGTCCCATAGTCCCGCTGTCCGTAGTCCTGTGGTCCCGTTGTCTGTGGTCCGGCCTCTGCTTATGCCAGAATTTCCCGCAAGGCCTGCGCGCTCTGCTCGGCCTGCTCCCGCGTGAGGGCGAGACCGCTGGGCAGATAAAATCCGCGGTGGGCCAACCTCTCGGCCACCGGGCAGGAGACCCCGGCGAAAAGGCCCATGCGTTCGAAGACGGGCTGACGGTGCATCGGCCAGAAAAAGTGGCGGCAATCCACACCCTTCGCGCGCATCCGCTTGATCGCCTCCCTCGCATCAAACTTCACCCCCTCCCCCAGAACCACTCCGTAAACCCAATAGATGTTCTCCGCGTAATCCGTCGCGGCGAGCGGCAATTCGATTCCGGGCAAGTCGCGCAGGAGATCATTATACCAGCCACCGATGCGCCGCTTTTGTTTCACGGTTTCCTCGATGCGTTCCAACTGCGCCACCCCGACAGCCGCCTGCATGTTGCTCATGCGGAAATTCCATCCGAGTTCCTCGTGCATGAACCGCCGTTCCTTGTCGAAGCACAGATTGCGCAGCGAGCGGCAGCGGTCGGCCAGCGCGCTGTCGTTGACCAAGACCATTCCGCCCTCGCCGGTGGTGATGTGCTTGTTCGGATAAAAGCTCACCGTGCTCACGTCGCCGAAACTACCACAGGGAGAAAGCATGGAGCATGGAGCCGCCTGCTGTCCCGTAGTCCCATAGTCCGTGGTCCCGTCGTCTGTTGTCTGTTGTCCCGCCGTCCCGCCGTCCCGTGGTCCCGTGCCGCGGACGCGGCACGTCTGCCCGATCACCTCGGCGGCATCCTCGATCACCTTGAGCCCGTGCCGCCCGGCCAACTCGAGGAGAGGATCCATGTCCACGGGCAAGCCGTAGATGTGCACAGCCATGATGGCCTTGGTCCGCGGCGTGAGCAGTTTTTCGACCAGCGAGACGTCAAGATTCCACGTTTGTGCCTCAGCATCGACCACCACCGGGGTTGCTCCGGCGCGGACGATGGCGGCGCCGCAGGAGATGATGGTGAAAGCGGGAAGGATGACCTCGTCTCCCGGCCCGATGTTCAGCGCGGCCAGCGCCACATCAAGGGCCACGCTGCCGTTGCAGACCGCAATGCCGTGCTCCCGTCCGGTCAACGCAGCCATCCCCGACTCCAAACGTTTGACGAAGGGCCCCTCGGAGGAGATCCACTCGGTGTCGATGCACTCGCAGAGATACTTCTTCTCGTTGCCCGCGAGCACTGGTTGGTTGACGGGGATCATGGGAGGAAAATGCTGAAAACAGACATGCTGAAACGCTGAAGTGAAGCTACTCAAAACCTCGACGGGCTTTAGCCACTATTGTTGTGAAAATTGCGAGCAATTCATCGGTCTCTTGATGCAGCCCTTTGACGCACTCATCTTGTCGGCCCGACCGGTTTTTTGGTTCTTCAGAAGGACTCATCTGCGAAACTCCATCGTTTCAATTTTCAGCGTGTCAGCGTTTCTCCATCAGTCGTAGCGCAGGCCGTCCGTAAGATCCGGAACAAACCTCGTCTTGTCGCCGTCCCCAGCGAACGGGCCCTGTTTGACCTCGATCATGTTCAGCTCCTCCAGCACCTCGAAACCGTGGCCACCGGAGATCAGAAGAATGACATCGCCCGCCCCGAGAATACGGCTGGTGAAATACTGCCGGTCCTCGGCGAAGAAATCGACCCGCACCTTGCCCTTGCGGATGAACAGTGTCTCCTGCGTATGGAACACCTCGCGATGGACGGGATTGTGCGTGTGGGCCGGAATCACTTTGCCCGGCGGATAAGACATTGAGGCCAGTTGCTGCGAGTAATCGTCCGGGGTGAAGAATTGGATGCCCGGCTCGTCGAAATCCGCGCGCAGGATCACCGCGCACAGCCGGCCTTGTATTCGAATTTCCTCGTTCATGGGTGGGACCTAGATGGCGGATGCGCTTCCTTGAGGAAGAGAAAATACCGCGACTCGCCGTCGAGCTTAGCGTCCTGCGCGATCAGCCGGAAGCCACGATTCCCCAAGAGCGCGACTAGGTGGTCGCGAGGGAAGATGGCGGGATAGCGGTAGGGGCCGTCGAGCCATTTGGCGATCGCCTCCTCGGGGAACGTGTCCTCGGTGTGGGCGTTGAACGAAAAGTATCCCCCAGGCCGCAAGACCCGCGCCGCCTCGTTGAAGTAGGCGACCGCAGTGAGGAAAGGGACGTAAACCATGACGGCGTGTGCGTGAACGAGGGACACGCTGGCATCGGGCGTGGCGGAAAGTGATTCGCCCGTCGCCTCGGCGGCCCTGATCCCGTATGTCCGGGCCAGATGGGCGCACCAGAGCGGGTCGGGTTCGTAGGCGGCGTATTCGACGCCGGGGCGGCGGGCCAGCACGGCGCGGACATGGCGTCCGGAGCCGGCGCCGATCTCGACGACGCCGGCGGTCTCATCACCAAGTGCTCCGGCCGCCGCGAGATGATCGACGTAGGCCGCGGCTTGCGCTTGGAAGCCGGGCCAGCCCATCCGCTGTTCGATGTAATCATTCACGTCCACTCCCTCGCGCTTCGCCCCCTGTAGCATGGCCGGGGCATCGAGATACCCTCGCACCGATGGGTTTGATCCGGACGTGAGGCCCAACGCGGCCGCGGCTCCGCGGGCCATTTTTCTCAGGGTTGTCTTCATTGTGTCATTGGGGTTGTGGGGGCTGTTGTCCGCGCGGTCCTCGAGAGCAGGGCTAGAATCTCCCGGCCTTCCGCCGCTAACGCTGGGAGACTGTAGTCGCGGGCGACCAATTCGTGCAACCGGGACCCGAGTTTCGACCCGAGACCCGGCTCGCGCAAGACCCTGAGCACAGCGGAGGCGAAGGACGACGGATCGTCCGCCAGTAGAAGGTGGGTGCCGTCGACCACATCAATACCTTCGGCCCCCAGGGTCGTGGACACGACCGGGATGCCGCAGCTGCCGGCCTCGAGGATCTTGAAGCGTGTGCCCGATTCGAAGAACAGCGGAACGATGGCGACGTCCGCATGGCAGAGATACGGGAGCACCGAGTCAACGCGCCCGAGGATGCGCACGTTGTCACGCCCGAGATCGGCGAGGATACGGTCGGAGTCCTTGCCCGCGACGTGGAGCACGGCCTGTGGAACGGTGCGGAGCACCCCGGGGAAGACCTCCGTGACGAACCAGCGAGCCGCGTGTTCCATGGGGCTATTGGGCCAGAAGCTGCCGGCGAGAAAAATGGCGGGCCGCCGCAGGCCGGCAGCCGGCGGTGGGGGCGACGCATAGGTATCGAGATTGATCACATTGCGGAAGAGCCGGACCTTGTCGGTCCTGGGCAGGAGTGAGCGGTAATATTCGGCATCAACCTCGGAGACTGCGGTCGTCACGTCACACATCGCGACCCAGGCTTTCTCCTCTTGCTGCTTGCGCGAGCCCTCCGCTTCGATCGCCCTGCGGCGAGATGGATCTCTCTCCAAGTCCAGCTCCCGCAGAACGAATCTCGACCACACGCTGTCCGTGTCGCAAACCAAACGCAGGTCGGGCGCAAGCCGCTGGACCTCTCGCATGACCTCGTAGGAAATGTTGCCGTAGCCGAACCAGACGATGCGCGCGCCGAGGCGACGCGCGAGCGCGACGATTTCCGCCGCTTCACCGGACGGCCGACGGCGGGGGTCGAGTCGTCGCGCGATCCCGCAGGCGCGTTCGAGCAAGGTGGATCGCTGTCCGGGGCCGCGCCGCGAGAAGAAACCTCGACGCCCTCCCGCGAAAGAAAACCCCGCGACGCGACCCGTGAAGAAATCAGCAGCCTTCGGCCCACCCAGTTCCGCCTCCTCCGCCCGGCAGTGGACGTGTAAGTCGCACACCCCGGCAAGAGCCAGAATACTGTTCTCGATCCGCAGCGCCGGACCACCGATGGGCGGGTGCGAGAGGATCGGCGTGGTGAATATAACGGGTTGGCGTTTCAGAGTGGTCATCCCGGCATCCCCTCGCCTTTGGAGTCATGCAGAATCACTTTCATTGCCAGATTATTGGAGGACTCAGGCACGTTGTTTGGTTCCCCCGTCCGTGAACCCGCCGCGTGGTGCGAGTGTGTGCCTGGAGCAACTGCGGCAGGCTGTCGGGTGGCCACAGCCGAGTCTGCGAACCGGAGGCAAATGGAACAAGATGGAAGAGGATATGAGCATGGCAGGCTGATGGCCTCTGGCTATCTCGGTCCATGGTCCCGTAATCCCGTGGTCCGTAGTCCCTCCGTCAGTTGTCCCATGCCCCCAGCCAGTCATGCCAGCCGGTCGATCTCCTCCTTGACCACGCGGGCTGTGTCCGCCCACGTCCGCGGCTTGTAACCCGAACTCACCCTCCCGCGCAACTCCTCGAGCGCGGTGTCATTTGTCGAGAGTTCCCAGATCTCCCGCGCCCACTCGCGCGGGCTCCAAGGGTCCACATAGCGCACAAGGTCGCCACCGACTTCGGGGAGAGATCCGCGGTCGGATGCCAGCACCACCTTCCCCGCCGCCAGCGCCTCGCCGACCGGCAGACCCCAGCCCTCGTAGAACGAAGGATAGACGCAAAACTTGGCGGTTGCGTAGAGCATGGACAACTCGCGGTCGGACACACGGTCGAGAATGACGATGAGCCCGCGCGTCAATGGATCCAGCTCAAGGTCCGTGAGAAAATCGTCCACGCCCCATCCCGGCGCACCCACGAAGACGAGCTTGGGCAGCCGCACGCGGCGCCCTTCGGTGCAGAGGAGATGATAGGCGCGGTAAAGCACCTCGTGGTTCTTGCGCCGCTCGATCGTCGAGACGAACAGAACGAACGGCTCTTCGCACAGCTTCCGGACCTCGTCGGACACCGCGCCCTGCTCGCCACCGGCCACCGAATCGCCCAGCGGAACCACACACGTCCGGGGCACCGGTTTTCCGGACGCCTCGAGGAAACCGCGAAGATCCAACTCCGTCCGGCGCGAGATGCAGAAAATGAGGTCGGAAGAATATGCGATGGAGAAGAAGTAGGAGGTGAACAACCCGACCAGATCCTCGGCACAATACTGCGGGTAGAGCACGGGAATCAGGTCGTAGCAGCACGTCGCGATGCGAATGCGCCGCGAGGAACGCAGGTGGGCGAAGTGGCAGTGGGCGGGTTGAGTCCAATCCAAACCCAGCGACAGCAGGACATCGCCGTGCTGGAAAATCGCGCCCGAGGGCTCGGAGCGCGGGGGCAGGCTGAACGACAGCCCCTGACGGATGGTGCGGCCGCCGTCGCGGAGGCCCACCAGCAAGCGCCTGCAAGCGTCCTGCAACGGCTGCGGAGCGAGGGTGATCAGCGCCTTGCCGATCGTCCCGACCGCGACCCGGCGTGGACTCGGAGCCCCGCCCCACGGCGGACAGCCTGATCCGGCCCCGGTCTTCGACGTGGCATCCGCGCCATCCGCCGGCTTCCATTCGACAAAATCGCCGTCCCGCCAGACGCAGAAGCGAAGCCGCCCGCCATAAAGGTGCGGCAACTCGCGGGCCATCGACAGCTCGACACGCGTAATGCCCATCGGCGGGGCGGTCAGGCCGGCGGTCGTCGTGACGTTCAGCCATAGGCATGGCGCGGAGTTGTTCATTCGCCTGTCGAACGGGTCTTGCGCTGTTCGGGCACGGCTTCTGGATGGAAAAACCAGAACCCCATGCCGGACCTACACCTTGATCTGGCTGCGACTTCCATCGAGAAGCTGATCCCGCAACTGCTCCGCGCTCGATCGCCACGAAGTCTGCAGGACGGATGTCGGCTTGGCTCCGTCGGCCATCGCGCGGCGGAGCGCTTCGACCAGCGAGGCGGGGTCGTCCGGTGTGAAAAAATACCCGTGACCGAGCACCAGTTCGCGAAACACCGGAATGTCTGAAAGAACGACCGGCTTTCCGAACCGCCCGCCCTCGACCACCGGCAAACCGAAGCCCTCTGCCACGGACGGTTGGAGAATGACCGAAGCATGGACATAGAGCGAGGCCAGTTCGGCATCGCCCGCGCCCCCGAACCAGAACAGCCGCTTCCCCATTTCGGGATGCGACTTCAACCGTCTGAGCAGTTTCTCGGTGTGCCAACCCGGTTTGCCGACGATGACAAGCGATACATCAAGTTCCTCCTTCCACGCCATCTCGAACGCATCAAGTGCCAGCCCGTGCCGCTTGCGCGGCTCAAGCGTCCCGACCATCAAGGCGTAGCGACCGGAGACGGGCGGAGGACCGCTGGCGGGCGGCGGCTCGGCGAAATCGCACCCGAGCGGCCACCAACCGACACTGCGGCAGACCGTTCCGGGCCGCGCGCGCAGGTAATCCACCAGACGTCGGGCCACGGCCTCGGAAATGCAGATGAAGTGGTCGCACCAACCCGAGGCCGCGCCCAGCCAGCGGCCATACGCCTCGCAGACATCCGCGCGGCATGTCTCGGGATGGTCGATGGGGATGAGATCGTAAATGCACGCCACCACCTCAACGCCGGATCGGCGGGCGGAACGCGCCATGGAGCCGATCAAGTCGGCCAGGTGCCAGGAAGCATCCAGCAGGAAAAGGGTCTTCAGCTCCAGCACCGGCCAGTCGGCCGTGCGCTTGGACACTTCCGTGGGCACGATCCGCCACGTGGCATCGGCAGGCCAACCCGTCCTCATGTCGAGGAGAACCACCTCCCCCGGAGGTCTCGACTCGACGAGGTGGCGGGCGATCTGGCGGACAACCCTCTGGATGCCGCTCTCATGGTCGAACTCGCAGAGCATCGAAATGTCCACACCGATGCGCGTGGGATGTTTGCGGAAGGGGGGGGCACCCGTATCGTTGATGGCCTCGCCGGAGCTTGTGGAGCAGGCTGTCCCGAGGCCGCCGCAATCCGCAGGGTGCCTGCGGATCATTTCCCCGAGTCGCCGTATCGGGCTCGTCATGCGCCAAACACGGCTTTCGAGAATGGCGTTGAGATCCCTGCGGGCGCTGCCTTCAACGACACTGTTCCTGCGCACGACTTCCGCCAGCCGGCCCCTCAGCCATGCCAGTTCGGCCTCAAGATCGGATTCTTCGGACATTTCGGTCTATGACACTCTCCCGCAGGCCTGGCGGTCGTCCAGGCCCGTCACTGAATCCACAACATAGATTGGCCGGCTTTTGACCTCGGTATAGAGTTTCGCCAAGTATATTCCCAGCAGGCCGGTGAAGAAGAACTGCATGGCAAAAAAGAAGGTGATGACGACAACCAAGGTCGAATAGCCCGACGGCGGCGCGCCGAGAAACCACACAACGATCGACAGGATGCCCACGCCGAGCGCAAGGACCGCCGTTGCCAGGCCCGCATAGATCGCGAGAGTCAGTGGCGCGTTCGAAATATTGCAGATTGCGTTGACCGAAAGACGGATCAGCTTCGTGAGCGAGTAAGAACTTTCGCCGGCATGCCGCTGGTCGGCTTCAAAGGAAATCTGCGCCGACTTGAAGCCGGCCAACTGGATGAAGCTCCGTAGGTAACGATTGCGCTCTCGGAAATTGGCGCTGAAAAATGCCGCGGCACGGCGCGAAAGCAGGAAGAAGTCCGAGGCGTTCTCGGCCAAAGCCCCGTCGGAAATCACATTCATGACCCTGTAGAAGCACCGGTTGGCCAAACGGCGGAGCGGTGACATGTCCGGGTTGGCAAGCCGCACCATCATGACCACATCCACGCCCCCGACAAATGTCCTCACCATTTCCGGGATCAACTCCGGCGGGTGCTGCAGATCCGAATCCAGGCAGATCACGGCGTCACCCGAACTATGGTCGATCCCGGCGATCATGGCAGCCTCGTGGCCGAAGTTCTTTGTGAATGAGACAACTCTCGTCTTCGGCGACTGGACCGCAAACGTCCGGAGGATTTCGAGGCTTCCGTCCGAGCTTCCATCGTTGACATAGATCAGTTCCCAGTTGAACCCGGACTTCTCCAACACGGAGCAGATCCTCGCATGAAAGGCTTCAAGCGAGTGCTCCTCGTTGAAGACGGAAGCAACAATGGAAACTGCAGGAGTCATGGGCGTTTTCATGGTGAATCCACCTGTTGCAGTTCGTAGCCGGAACGGATCACAACCCGCTTAATGCCCCTGGAAAGACTCAATCCGACGGGAACCGTGGTCTCCTCGCTGCTGGTTGCCCTGACGCTGCATTTCAGCCCGGCGGCCTTCTCAAGATCCTTCGGTTCGAGGCGCCGGACATCTGTCACTCCCCGGATTTCAGTAGTCACCGGGAAGTCTCGATCGAACTGGACCACAAAGTCACCCGGTTGCGGCCTGAGGTTCTCCGGACCCACATCGATCCCTGCGAGAAGCGCTGTATTGGGCGAGGGCGGGACGGGTTGCATCAACTCGAGCGCCCCGACCACCTTGATGTTCTTCGCACCCAGCAATGCGAGCATGATGTTCGTCTGTATAGGCGGCTCCGACAGCCTCGGGTGATCAAGAAGAAACACCCAGGCATCCGGATTCCCGCCGGACTCGCGCTGCAACAGGTCGATCAATTCGGAATACTGCCTTGCTGTCATCCGCTGCACCGCCGCGGAGCCGATAAATCCGAGGCCGGCGTGGGCCTTGGCAACCAGAAACCCGGCTAGCAGGACAATTGCAAGCCCCCGCGCAACCCGTCCATTCATCCAGAGCGACGATATGCACAGGACGAGTGCGATTCCGACGAACAGGTAAGCTGGATACATGTAGTAAACAGATCCCCAACGCCAGAGTTGCAAGCCAGCAAAATACGCCGCTCCCGTCGCCCAGAACACCGTCGCACCCGCAACCGCGCGCAGACTCCGTCCGGAATCTTCGACCAAGCCCGCCTTCCAGAAACAGACCGCAGTCAAGACCCCCAATCCCGGAAGCAACCAGACAAGCTCCGGGCATACCGTGAGATAGACGCCAAGGTTGTCCGTTATCGACTCCAAGGACGGCCGGAAAGCACCATAGGATGCGGCGGTTGGAGCTTCCGCTGCGCGAGGCGAGTGAAAGATGACGGGCAGCCTGGCCGCAAGGATTCCCGCGACGGTGACTGCCAGATAGACGCCCGAACGCGCCAAGCTTCGCAAGCGCCTTCCGGATGGCGCGGCAAGGGCGAAGGCCGCACCAGCCGCAGCGGCAACCAGCAAAACGGCCGCGGTTTCCTTCGCCCAGACCGCGAGGACAACAGCAACCCAATACGCCGCCGGAAAGAACCACGTCCGTCCGGTTGGCTGTGTGCCGCGCAAAACAGGGTCCGCAAACATCGCCAGAAGCGCGCACAGCACCAGCAGCGAGACGATCATCTCGGCTTTGCCGACAGTCATCAAGACCTCCGCGGCGGGACGGATGACAGTCAGCAAGCCCGCCGCCGCCAGAATCCACGCGGATCGAACCCCGAAGACGCGGAGGATCCCTCCGATGACCGCAAGAATTCCGCCGAAAATGGCGACCTGCATCGCCTGCATTCCGGCGATGCTGCCTCCCGAGAGGTGCCACCCCGCATGGTTGACAAACCAGAAGATCGGGAAATACCTACCGCTCGCCGCACCGCTGGCGGCGTCCTGCCAAATCGGCCCGTTCTTGGCCATTGTGGCGATCGTGGGCGTGTCGAGGAAGAAGGTGAAACCGTTGATGCTTGCGATACCGGTGAAAAACCAAACTGCCACCGCGACCCAAAGATACGGACCGAGGCGAACCGGTTCCGTCGGAAGCGACGAGTGTTGGCAACCGGACATTGGTGCTTCAGGCGGATGGGGGCTGCTCCTCAAGAAACTTTGCAAGGACATCACGACGGGGCACCGAGCACTCGTAGAACCGGTAGAATGCCAGCTTGCGCGACACGCCACACACCGAGTGTTTCAACCTCTCGAACGCCCAGCCAAGCACCCCCTCGATCTCGTCGGCCGTGTTGACATGCTCGAACTGCATGAGGCGGTCGTAATCCAAGCCGTAGAGTTTCTTGAATTCCCAGCCGGTGAACCGCGTCCCGAGCCACCATAAAACGGTTCCCTCGTTCGGGATCGAGCACCGGAGCGTCCCACGGTCCGAGAGCCGCACTCCGCACTCCGCGACAAGCCGCGGAAGATCCATCACATGCTCGAAAACCGCCACCGAGGTAATCCGATCGTAACGGACGTCGGGAACCTCTCTGATGTCGCTGTAGATGCTGCGGACGCGCGAAAGGTTCGGCGAGTTCTCAAACAGCTTTGCGAACGGCTCGACGATGTCGTAGTCGCCCTTGACCGGTTCGTAGTCGAGCTGGTTGAGGGTCCCAGCCCCGACTTCAAGCGTGCTCACCGGCGCGTCCAGGCGCGGAAGATCGTCCGCGACCTTGCGGTGCAGCCATCCTTCCATGCCTTGCGACAGCCGAGTTGTCTTCGACTTGCCGCCTCGATTTACAAGATAGTGGCGCTCATAAATTGCCTCGTAGGCCGGAGGCAGCGGCTCTCGGTGCTTGGGGAAGCAGCCGAGAATTGCTTGAGGTTCGGATGGTTTCATTGGGTCAAAAGTTTATGCGCGCAGCCGCGGACGGAACGGCTGCGCCGCCTGATTTCAACCGATCGCTGCAAAGCTTCAAGTGTTTCGTTTGAGCCGGGCATGGATTCCGGAAAGTTTCGTGGCGACACGCACGGCAGCCCGCTGCGCGCGGCCGCGGGCCTTAGCGGGCATCACCGCAGCCATCAACCTCAGCGGATCATCGGCCATCACCGCGCAGGCCTCGGACAGAACCACTCCGTCGAGGGGAATGTTGTATTCGTCGGCAAGAGTAAGGATGTTGCGGCCGTAGCACGCGTCGGGACGGATGAGGCCCGGTTCGCGTGCAAGAATGTCGGCAAGCACGCGAAGCCACCGATAAGGCGTGGACGTGTATCGCCTGACCACGGCGAGGATTTCACGGTGCACATCGACGCGCTTCGAGAGTGTCTTGTTGTCCGCATACATGCGCGATCCAGCCAAAATCTCTCCCTTCAAGTAGTGAAGGGGTTCGAAGGACGCGACCCGCAGCCAATACTCGTAGTCCATGGCATACTGGAGCGTCGAGTCAAACAGACCGCATTCCCGCGTGACCTCCCGCCGCCAGAACGCCGCGGGTTGGCAGATGTAGCAAATTTCAAGCAGGCGTTGATAATCATGCGGCTCGTTGTAGTAGGCCTCCGTCGCTCTGTCGTCTTTGTCGATATGGTTTCCGTCACCATAAACCAGGCGTGCCCCGCTGTTCGCCTCGAAAAAATCCCGGACCTTCGACAGGGCACCGGGATAGAAGATGTCGTCCGAGTTGAGGTAGCAATGCACGTCGCCCGTCGCTACCTTGAGCCCCTTGTTGATGGCGTCGGTTTGTCCCTTGTCCGGCTCGGAGACCCAGCGGATCTCCGGCCCGAACGATTGCAAAATCTCTAGACTCCCGTCGGTGCTGCCGGCATCGAAAACGAGTATTTCCTTCTCCACGCCGGACTGCGAAAGGACGCTTTCCAAGGTCCGGCGGAGGAAGCGGGCCTGGTTGAATGAAGGGACTATGACACTGAACTTCACGCGGGAAAAAAATCAACAGGGGGCGATGCGCCACCTGCGCTTACTGAGAGCCGCTTGCACGACACCGCGACTGCGCGGGGGTCACGGAAATCAGCATCTGAAAATTCGAGGATCACGGGCGCGCGGTCGCAGAAGAATTTCGCCTCGACAGTCCCGTCCTCAGCGGCGCCCACCGGCCATGTTCCGAAGATTCTGTTTCCGCAACGCAGCCGCACCTCGGCCGGCACCTGCGGCTGTCCAAAAACTCCCGAGAGTTTGTGCCAACCGGTCTTCGCGGGGTGCAGCAGCACCCGTCCATGCGGGATATGGCCGTCCTCAAGTCCGGTGATGGTTGGACGCGACGGTCCGGTCTGCAGAAGCCGCTCGACGGCCTCGCCCAGAACGCTCATTTCGCGATCGAAATCAAAGACCGCACGGCGTGCCGTCGAATTCGCCGCGAGGGTGCACCGCAACTCGGAGTCACAGGTCATCCTCATCATGGCGGCGGATAACTCCTCCGGCCGTGTCGGATCCGTAAGAAGCGCCGCGTCCCCGGCGACCTCCCCGAGGCAGGTGGCCCGGCCGCAGATGATCGGCAGACCGAACGCCATGGCTTCGACCAGGGGAATTCCGAACCCCTCGTGAAGAGACGGAAAGACCAGCGCTGAAGCCGAGGACCACAGTTCCTCGAGTCTGTCCCCCCCGACGTGTCCCTCATACCGCACCCGCCCGGCGAGATCCGGAGAATCGGCTTTCGCCAGAACCGCGCGGGCCTCCGGCGAATCAGCCCCCGTGAGCACAAGATCCCATGTCTCCTCCCCCGCCCGCGCCACGTAATCCGCATAAGCTACCAGCAGGGCCGGATGGTTTTTGTGCGGCCAGAAATTCGCCGGATAAAAGAAGAATGGACGGCCTGCGTCCTTAGCGGCTGAAGGGGTGTGACGCAAGCGTCCGCCCAACACAAG
>Ga0247839_1004178_pt1 | contig 18878 bp, 13 predicted proteins | sample LaCruzMarch2015__6_FD_192405 | JGI IMG/M metagenome (GOLD analysis project Ga0247839, IMG submission 192405) | Freshwater microbial communities from meromictic Lake La Cruz, Castile-La Mancha, Spain - LaCruzMarch2015_16m | ecosystem: Environmental > Aquatic > Freshwater > Lake | place: Spain... | reverse complement strand
CTTCCGAGGTGTTTTTTTATTGAATACCTTGAATACTATATCGATTGATTACTTCTTGAATTGTTTCAATATTTGTTGAGATAACAACGTTGTTTCTATCTAAAAATGTATAGCCAACAACAAATCCTTGATTCTGATCCCGAAGTACGCGTGATTCTTTATTAAATAAAATTTCTGACTGAAATGGCTTTGAAAAAACTTCAATTCCCTGACCACTTGTATTTATGGCAAGAAGTCTATTCATATCTTGAACCAAAAATGGTTCCCATTCTCGAAAGCCATCAACAAATGCATCGAAATTTTTAAAGGAGAAGATAACAAATATTGAAAAATCATTATCTCCATCAACTCCAATCATGAAATTATTTTCGATCAAAGGAATTGTTGTTTCTGGAAGATTGACAGCAATCATTGAAATAAACTCTGGACCATACATTGTTCGAGGAGATGTTTCATTTTTTAGAATAGTAATTATGTTTGTAATTCCTGTTTCTTTTATAAAACCAACTCTACTTAAAATTGCTTGAATCATTTCAGCTCTAGAAAAATTTGTGACGTCAACAACTTCTTGCTGCTCAGAAAAAACTATTGAATTTGCCTTTGGAGCTTGTGTGGTAATTTCTGGAATCGGTGCAGTTGCTTCTTTGTTGTTTAAACTAAAAGCAAGTAAAGCAGAACCACCAACAACAAAAATAAATGTAGCAATAAGAAATATTATTTGTTGCTTTTTGTTATCTTTCACAATAGTTTCATATTCTTTTTGTCGATTTTGTTCTGCAAGTGCAATTTTGACGACAGATGCACTGTTTGTTTTCATTTGCTCTGCAACGTCTCGAGCAAAAGTTCTCACATGTAGTTTATTTTTCCTCTCAGTTTCTTTATTTGTTATATTCTCAAGTTGTTGTGAGATATCTTCACTTGTAAGATTTTCATATTCTTTTGGAGTATCTTTTTCTTCCATATCTCTATTGTAGCAAAAAACCACCGAAATGGTGGTTTTTTGTGTTTATTTTTTTGGCTTCACAAACTCTTTGTTTGCTTCTTTGATAGAAAGCCCAATTTTACCTTTTTCTATTTTAATAACTTTTGCTGGGACAGTTTGCCCAACAGCAAGGTATTCATCTATTTTTTCGATTCTAAATGGTGCTATTTCTGAAATATGGATCATTCCTTCCTTTCCACCACCTAGTGATATGAAGATACCGAAATCTGCAATTTTTACAATCTGACCTTCAATCATATCTCCCACCGCATACTCCCGAACTATTTCCTCAATCATTTTTCGAGCCTTTGCAGGACCATCTGCTTTCCCTGTAATGAAAATCATTCCACTATCTTCAATTTGAATTTCTGTTCCTGTTTTTTCTCGAATTTCATTCACCACCTTTCCACCCGATCCAATCACCGCTCCAATCTTGTCTGGATTAATAGCAATTGAATCGATTTTTGGCGCAAAAGGAGAAATATCTTTTCGAGGTTCTGAAATAACTTGTGAAAGAGTATTTAAAATATGAAGTCTTGCCTTTCCTGCTTGATGCAATGCTTCAACCAAAATTTTTCTTGAAACACCGTCAACTTTTACGTCGAGTTGTATTGCTGTAATTCCTTTATTTGTTCCAGCAACCTTAAAGTCCATATCTCCATAATGATCTTCTGGACCTTGAATATCTGTCAAAATTTTGTAATTAAATTCATCTTGATACATAAGTCCCATTGCAATTCCTGCAACATGACTTTTTACTGGAACCCCACCATCCATGAGAGCGAGAGATGATGCGCAGATAGAAGCTTGAGATGTTGAACCATTTGAAGCGGTTGATTCAGATACAAGACGAATAGTGTAAGGAAAGTCTTCACGATTTGGCAAAATTTTTGAAACTGCTTTTTCAGCAAGGGCACCATGTCCTATTTCCCTTCTATTTGTAAAACCGGCTCGCCCTGTTTCTCCTGCGGAAAATGGAGGGAAATTATAGTGATGCATAAAGTGTTTATCCTCACCAAACTCCATTCCTTCCACTGATTCAGCATCTCCAGGACCACCAAGAGTAAGGACTGTTACCACGTGTGTTCCGCCTCGATAGAAAGTTCCTGAACCATGAAGCACTTTCGAAATACCACCGGCTTCTCCAAATAATTCTCGAACCTCGTCCATTGCTCGGCCATCAGCTCGTGTATTTTTTTCAATAGCAGCCTGATGAACGAAGTCATCCATTTTTTCATCATAAAATCTTTCTGATTGAATTTTAATCAAAGTTTTTTCTTCGTCTAACAAATCTCCGGAATTGAGAAGTTCGGAAACCTTATCAGACCATTCATGATGCAAAATATTTATTGTTTCTTTTCCTGGTTTACCACTCGTGATATATTCTGGAAAACGTGGTAAAAAATCTTTTTGAAACAAACTTGTAAGTGCAGGGTGAATATCAGGAAACTGTAAGTCTTCTTTTGGTGAACCAATTTCCTTTCTAATCTTTTCTTGCCATTCTTCTAACAAAGTAATAGCTTCTTGAGATTTTTTAAAAGCAGAATCTAGAATTTCTTCAGAAACCTCAAAAGCATCTGCTTCAATCATATTTATCTTTCCTTGTTTACCGCAAACGATTAAATCGTATGTGCTGTCTTTTATTCTTTTCTCACTCCCCGCGAAAAATTCTTCTTTTCCTTGATATTCACCAAAACGAACAGAGCCCACAGGTCCATTCCAAGGAATTGAAGAAGTATGAAGAGCAAGAGATGCAGCATTTACCGCAAGCGTCACAGGATCAACTGTTCCATCCACAGCAAGAACAGTTACAATCACCTGCACAGCATATGGATTTCGTTGATCAAACAAAGGTCGAAGTGTCCGGTCAATCACACGAGAAGCAAGGACCGCATCATCACTTGGTTTTCCTTCTCGTTTCTTAAATTTGCCACCAAGAATTTGTCCGGCAGCGTAAAAACGTTCCATGTAATCAACTGTGAGATTAAACCAACTTGTTCCAGAAACTTGTTTTGACATAACGGCGGTCGCCAAAAGTACTGTTTCGTTGCATTTAAGCATTACAGATCCATGCGCCTGATCTGCTAAATCACTAAATATTGCAGTGATGGTATGTTCACCAACCTGAAGTGAAAAATCTTTTTTGTATTTCATTCTTTTTGTGATATTGAAGCCACACGACACACAAGTCTGTATGTAGTATCCGCCTCAAGACCACGATTATTTGTAATATTTGTAGTATAGCAAAAGCCTGCAACCAAAACAAAAAGCTCTCTTGCGAGAGCTTTTTTAGTATGAAATACATACTACTGAAATAAGGAACGGTTTTGGCGGGTAAAATTAATTGCACCGCCGATATACAATCCAAAACCTTCATTTGGATTTGGATTGTAAGATCCACCAAACGACACTGAAAAGTCTGCAAATAATCCACGATCACCAACAAGTAACTCAGGTCCGAACATAAACTCATGACCAGAAACTTCATGGGAAACATAAGCTGCACGAACTCCACCAAATAAATTATCCTGATTATTAAAATGAAGCAGGTAACTTATAGATGCCTTCCCAATTGGATAATTAAGATCAACAACTCCCATTCCTTGAACAGAAAGCATATCTTTTCCAATTAAAGTTTTAAGTGAAAAAGAAAAGATTGGACGAGTTTTAGTGGGAATATTCTTAAGACTTACAAATCCCAACGAATCAGTAACTGGAAAGCTTCGTCTAACAGAAGTGAGGCCTCCTGTAAGATAGACTATTGTTCCCTGTTTTTGATATCCAAAACCTGCCTGAAAATAAGAAAGCTGGAGGCGGTTTTGAAAATCTTTAATGTTTGTCTGTTGAGCACAACCACATATAGGATCAATTTCTTCAGAAATATAGTTTACTATTTCTGAATGTGAAGAAACCCCTCCTAACATAAGAAATGAAAGAGATTTTCTCCCAATAAAGATTCCAGCATTGAAATCTCCTTGAGAAATAGTGTTTAATTCTGGACGTGCTCCAATGAAAGTACCTTCCATTCCAAGCATGAGACCAATTGGCTGCATACGCTGAGAGTTTTTCTTCTGGTTACTATTCCAATTTCCCTGTGCCGAAGCAATAAAAGAAGTTAAAAACGCCATCATGGCAAAAATGTAATTTTTCATCGTCGTAATTATTAAGGTTCATGTTTTATTTAAATATATAATATCATATATAAATATATTTGTCAATATCTCTCATTATATGACAATACTCAAAAAACCTTATTTTAAAATGTTTTTTGATGTTTTTTCTTGAGAAAATATTGATAAAAAAACTCAAAAATGGCATACTAAACCTGTTTTTATTCTTAAATTTATACATATATATGTTAATTCCAACAGTTATTGAAAAAAGTCACGATGGAGAACGCGCGTTTGATATCTACTCTCGCCTTCTCAAGGAAAGAATCGTCTTTCTCACAGGAGAAATTAATGACTATGTAGCAAACACAATAGTTGCTCAACTTCTTTTTCTTGAAGCTGAAGATCCAAAAAAAGACATTTATTTATATGTAAATTCTCCAGGTGGTCACGTAACAGCTGGACTTGCGATTGTTGACGCAATGAATCATGTTAAGCCAGATGTTGCAACTGTATGTGTTGGATTCGCTGCTTCAATGGGAGCTGTAATCCTTTCGTCGGGTACAAAAGGAAAAAGATTTTGTCTTCCAAATGGAGAAGTGATGATACACCAACCTCTCGGTGGTGTATCTGGACAAGCTTCTGATATTGAAATTACAGCGAAAAATATTCTCAAAACGAGAGATAAACTTAATAAAATCCTTGCTGAAAATACAGGTCAGAAAGTTGATAAAATCGCACAAGATGCAGACCGAGACTACTGGATGGATGCAAATGAATCAGTAAAATATGGAATTGTAGATAAAATAATGAAACCAAATAAAAAATAAAAAATCCCGCAAGGGATTTTTTATTTTAACTATTTCTCAAATCAAGCATCCATAATGTATAGTCATGCTTATTTTGGAAAAGGAGTACGCCATTTTTATATATAGGATTTATAAGATCAACCTCTTGCATTCCTGAGCTTCTCAGAGTTGAAATAATTATCTCAAGTCCGTTTGTAGTATTAACTTTCCAAAGTCTGTCATTAAATGAAACCTCTCCTTTATACCAAGCATCTGGATAATCTTCCGGAGTAATAAAATTAGGCACGGCACATAAAATGTTGTCATTATCAGTCCAAATACATTTTTCAGAAAGTGTTCTGATTCCTAGTTTTAAAGTAGTTTTTTCATTGAAATCATACACATATGTTTCAATAAATTTTCCATTATTATTTGTACTATACAAAACTTTTGAACCTGAGGGATTATAGTTTGTTGTAAGCCCTGTTAATCCACCAACTCCTCTTTCAATTGAATCTTTTTTTGATACTGTGTGTTTGTAACTGTACCCAGACGCAAGAGCAGATGCTCTTGTTGTTAAAGAAAACATTTCAGGACCACTAAACTGCGGAAGCCATTCTGTAAATTTTGAATCAAGAAAAACTTCTTTTTTTTCAGTAAGAAAATCAAAAATTGTGATTTTTGTTTTTCTTAAAGTCTCATCCAAATAAACCATTTTTGTACCTTCTGAATTTACAGAAACAAAAGAAATTCCTTGAGGTAGGAAATCACCATCTAAAAAAATTCCATCTTCAGATTCTGCAATTTTACCAACGTAGGTATTAATTGAATCATTACCAGAAACATATCTAATTACTATTGAGTTTCCATTATTGGCGAAAAATGATTCTTGGACCGCAGGAAAAGAAGTTGTTAGTATTTCTTCAAATTTCTTATCATCTATACCAAGATCATATATAAATCCAGTTTTTTTATCTTGATATCTGACAGTGAAACGTTCTTCCTGTCTTATAATTGGTTCAAAATCTTTTGGATTTTTTGAAAGACCTTGAATCTCATTTAATTTTGCTTTTGTACCTGTTCCAGCAATCCCGTCAGCTGCTAGTTTATTTTGAGTTTGAAAATTAATGAGGGTATTTTTTGTTGCTGTATCAAAAGTATTTTCTGTTGAGAGCAGAGCTTCTGGAAAAAGTCTATTTAATACTGTTTTAAGTGCGACCACGCCCTCTCCTGAATCTCCGATTTTCATATTAGGAAATTCAAAAAAATTATATGTTTCGACTAGATTATCATTCACTAACTCTTTTGGATCTTCAGTAATTTCAATTATTTTTGATATGAGTGTATACCCAGCCACAGGCTGATTTGAAACCTGAGCTAAATTAGAATCAACAGCATTGAAATCATCATACGTATCTCTACCAATTGTTACTGTTGAACCTCCAGAAGATATACCCTCACCTAAATCAACGGTACCAAAATCACTTCCTGTAAAAGGAACGAAATCAGGGTTTTCACTCTCTTCGACTTCAATCTCAGGAATTGAATTCTGGTTTGTGATAAGAAAGAACCCGACTATGCCGAGAAAAATTATAAATATAAGGATTATAAGAAAGGTTCTTTTTTGCATATATTAAGGATTAGCTTTTATAAGATGGGTTATCTTATTTCTATAACTTGATTGTGCAAGATTTGTTTTTTTAATATTTTGATTTGGATTTTTAATACTTGAAATATCTCCTTTCGATTCTGCTATAATTCCATTTCCATAATATATAACCACGTGACCATTCCAAACTAAAATATCTCCTGGCTGTAACGTATAGGATGATCCATTAACATTTAAACTTTGACCATTTGAAGATAATGTATCCATATCAACAGGTATAGCATTTTGGTTCTGGGTCATACTTGAAGTTCCACCATAGATAGAGAATCCTGCGCATTTTCGTACATGATTTACAAAACCTGAACAATCTAAACAAACTGAATTCTCCGGACAAAAATTTCTACACGGCACGCTTTGACCATTTTGACTACACATATATTCTCCACTATTAGACTCATTTGGACTCATCGGAAAAGAAGATCCTGGAGGAAGGTCTGATCCTTTACCACCCCAACGATATGTTACTTTATTATCAAAACTATCTATTATATTAGCAACTGAACTAGATCCACCCCCCAAAGGACAATAGAGATTTAAGTCTGTTGGCAATGTAAGTCCTGTAATTGTACCTGTCGATGTTGTTGTTGGAGAAGTTGAGATTGATTCTGCATCACCTTCAAGAGTAACATTAGGAATACCAATTCCTAAATCAGACGCAAGTTGTGGATTAATTGTATTTAAAAGAAGCCAAGATCCCATTGCTAGAAGAAGTCCGAAAATTGCATTTTTTACTCCGTCTTTATGATCACTCTTTTTACCAGCCGATGCAGTTACAGCAAGTGCTATTCCATGGAATACAATCATCAAGACAGCAAGTATTACAACAACAACGATTCCCATTCTAAATATACTCGCCAAATATTCTCCAAGAGTTGGAGTACTTCCTCCATTTAAGCCCTCAAAAGGAAGTGGCGCTAGTGGGATATACTCTTCTTGATAATTACTTGGGAGAGGGTCAACAATGATAGGACCTGTATCATTGGGAAATATGGCTCCGAACGGAATAACAGCACCATTATCTACAGAAGTCCAAGGATCGTAAAAAGCACAATTACCTTCACAAGAATAAATAAATCCTGGATATATTATTCTTGCTCTTGTGTAATCTGATGTTGGGTTAACGACAGGCTGAGAAGTATCGGGACTTACTGGACCAGGCCCAAGAAAAGTAAAAGAACCACCGAATTCTGAATTGTAGTAATTTATTAACTTTTGATTAAAACTATTACCAAAACCATAAATAGCACTTGGACAACCAGGATTAGGGTTCGCTTCACCATTATCTCCAATAGGATCATATGTTTGGAAAAAGTATCCTGCAGTGTTAACACAACCTTGGGTTGGTTGATTGTAGCCTTGTGGCCCAAACTGATTTGCAAATAAAGTACCCTCCGGCAAACTTATTCCCCCAATCATATTTCCTATCATCCCCTTTATCACCGCATCTGGATTTTGATATGGCAGATCTGTAAACATAGCAACAATAAAACAATCACTTGTTGAAGTGTCACTATTGTCTCCATAACAAGGTTTTTCATCAGGACGAAACGCAACTGAACCACCACCTGTTTGATCAAGGAGAGCTAGGTTTATTGGTTGATTTTCAACCACATAATTAAATGAACTATCAGAAAAACCTCCGTTCTCAGGCAATCCAAATATTGTTAAATATAAGGTGCCTGAATTACAGCCATTTTCTGTTTTAAAATCAACATACAAAAATGGTTTGTTATCTTCCTGAAACCAACCTTCTGGTTGTGGTGGTGGATTTAAAATTCCAGAAGCTCTAAAACCGAGAGTTTGAGGGCTTATTTGCAAATCACAAGCTTGAGAAGTATTTGGTAAAAAGAAAAACAAACATGCGGATAGTAAAATTCCGAATATGAGAGTATATAGATTTGTAAATTTTACTAATTTCATGTTTTAAAATTGAAGAGAAATACCAACTCTACCCTCCTCAAAAATTCTTGTTTTATTTTTGATAAAGATAGAAATAATAGATTCCCCATTTAAACCCGACTGTCCTTCCAAAAGAATTTTATTTTTAACTTTTTGCTCAGGTAAAGATGCATTATTTACAGACCACAACATTTCGACTGATTTTGAATCTAGACTATCAGTACTTAAAAAATATGGTATAGCGGCCAAGGAAATCTTTTTTGAATCTCCCACCACGTGTCCATTTTTAATATTTTTATTGAAAAGTATCCCAAATCGGTCATCGTTTTGATAAAACAAAACTTCTGAATTTCTATAATTTATATTTGTAACTCTTCTTTCCTCAAAAGACCCCGAGGAAGGAGATACTGTAACAGCAATAGAATTTTGTTGATCGATTGGATTTCCAATATATCCAAAAGAGTTTTTGTTTCTACCACTTTGTCCAGGTTGTCTTTGATTATCTTTTTCCCAAACGTATGTTGCATCTGAGAGAGGAATACCTGTTGGAATTGCAACCACATTAATATTTGCCTCAAGAGGAGCCATTGCCTTTCCTTTATAAAAAGGTGGAGTATAGGAATTAACTGCTTCCCATAATATATCAACTTCAAAATCTGTAGGTTGGGCAAAAACACTGTAAGGAATTATTACAGGCATAATTAAAAGTATAGATATTATTATAGAAAAACGTCTCATAACTACTGTAATTCTTCTTTTGCTTGTAGCTCAAGCGAATCAATCTCCCCATCAATAGAAACTAATGCTTTAAGTTTTTCTTCTATCTTCAAAGCAATTCCTTCTATTTCTTTTATTTCTTCCAACTCTTTACCAAGAGATTCTTTTTCGGAACGAAGTTTCTCAAGACGTTGCTTTACCACTATCTTTTTTGCAGCAGCTTTTTCTTTGAGCTCTTTGTGAAGTCTTGTAAGCTTTTCTTCTTCTATTTTAAGATGATCGTCAGACGATTCTTGATTTTGGGTACTTGAAAACGAAGAACCACTAAATGTTTTAGAGAAATCATCTTCAAGTTCTTGAGTTGGAACGTCATTTGAAATAATTTCTTGTGGAATATTAGATTGTTGAATAGGATTTGAAACACTTGAAATTTCAGGTTGTATCAAACTTTTAACAGCTTCCTCTTCCTTATCTTTAAAAGAAGAATTTTGACTGAAAATATTTGTTTCTACTGGAATTTCTTCTTGATCATCAACAAAAGTTACACCTATTGAAGTAATGTCATCCTCTTGTGTTTTTTTATCTGTACTCGCAATAGGTTGTGTATTTTGTACTCCAGAGGTATTAGATTGTGCGTCTGAAGGAATAGACATTGGCATACCAAAAATTCCAATAGAAGAATTTTGACTTGATTGATTTGTTGAGTTATCGTCATTCATTAGTTTTATTATACCAGGTAATATAAAAATAAAATGTGTAATTCACATATAAAAAACGCAGACATGCTGCGTTTTTTATATGTCATTAAATAAAGCCTCTAATTCTTCCAAGTCTTTATCTTGAATATTATTAGTCTCTATAATTTCAACCTTGCTTTCTCTTGATTCTGGAACAAGACTTGTGTCATTCACCACATCCTGAACACTAGGAATTTGATCTGAAGTATTCATTGGTATATTTCCTCCTTGTGAAGGTTTTTCTGTAACCTGAGATTGGTTAAACGAGACAACATTATTGATTTCTCTTCTTCGAGCATCTGTGTCCATCATTGTTTCTTTTTGTAGGTCTTCTCTTGCTTTTTTAATAGCAAGCACTTGAGATGGGTCAGATGTAATAATCTGGTCTTCTGTATATGAGGCAATAACTTTAATTGCTACGTGTTTCAAACCAGCAAAGAAGATTCCTTCTCCGACACTTGATTCCAAAAGAAGATATTTTTCCTCATCGGTGAGATTAAATACTTTTTGAAGAACTTCAGCACTTGAGGTTGATTGCTTCAAAAGTAGTTGCATCGAAGAGTTTGCAACAATCGCCGGACCGTATTCTGAATCCATAAAGTCATTTACATCCTGAGTAATAGTTGAAAGCCCAAGATAGTACTTTCGCCCTCGCTTTGCAATTCCATACAAAAAACTTGCTGTATCTGGAGATTTCATCATCCACCAAGCTTCATCAACCACAAGAAGTCTTTTCTTGAGATTTTTTCGAACAGCACTCCATATGAAGTGAGTTACGATATACATAGCAACAGGTTTCAAGTCGTCTTCCATGTCACGAATTGAAAACACTACAAATTTTCGATTAATATCAACATTTGTTGGTTGGTTGATGAAATTTTTCCATGTCCCTTGAGTATATTTTTGAAGACGTGTCAAAATTGATTCACTTCCATCCATACCAGACAATACGAGTTCAAAATCTGAAAGCAGTGGTGGTTCAATAGTACTGAAATTTGAATCTGGAGTAATATCTTTCATTGCATAAGTTTCTGAAATCGCTCGATCAATAAGAGAATCCTCTTCTGGAGTAAGTCCTCCAAGCATAATTCGAAACATTCCAACAAGTTCAATGGTATTCTGCCTCAAAACATCTGCTGTTGTTTCATCCTTTCCTGGAATTGGCAAATCAAAAGGATTAATATGGTGCTCTGAAGAAAGAGAAATATTGAAATATCGTCCACCAACCGCCTCTGAAAGATATTCATACTCCCTTTCAGGGTCAATCACAATTACATCCGTATCGAACATCATTGTTCGAATAATCTCGAGTTTTGTTGCGTATGATTTTCCAGATCCAGATTTAGCAAAAGTTACAGAGTTGTAGTTTTCAAGAGAAAATCTATCAAACAAAATAAGACTTGAATTTTGCCTGTTAATACCATACAAAATTCCATTATTTGACGAGAGATCGAAAGACACGAATGGGAAAATACTTGAAAGTGGTCTTGAGTTCAGTTTTTGTTTTACATTCAAAAAGTCTTGACCGGTGGGTATCACACTCTTAAATCCTTGTTCTTGTTGAAATAGAGCTGGTTTAATATACACAAGTTTTGATTCAAGAATTGAGGTTATTTCGGTTTCTGTTTTTGCAAGATCATCATAATTATCTGCATAAATTGTGAGATACAAACCGAAGTCAAACATCTTTTCCTCTGCTTGTTGCAAATTATCTCGCAGTGCCTCAAGGTCATTATAAGCCGCATCTAATTTTGGATCCCGAACTAATCCTTTTGATTCCCTTTCGTTAATTTGACTCTGAACTTCTGCAACCTTCTTTTGAAATTTCTTCAAAATTGAAACTGTATCAATTGGGGTGATATGGATCGAAACATCAAAAATCTTATCGAGGTTGATGATTGGTGTAAACCAGTTATCAGATAGTGTTCTTGGGTAAGAAATTACAAAGTATGTTCGAGAAATCTTATCTCCAAGATTGAGATTTTTTGAAGAAATTTCAAGAGCTCCGGGAGCAATAACATCCTGAAGTTCAAGTTTGGCAGCACTATAAATTTCCTGAGGAAGAACTGGTAAAATTTCTTCCTTTTTCTTTTTCTGTCCACCAGAGTTATTTGTATTTATAAAATCGAGTAAGCCCATATTATTTAGTTTATATCTTCAAACTTATCACTACTCTCTCCTTCTCCCGGATTAAATGTTTTAAAGAAAAGCTCCACAACTTGAGGTGTTTTTAAAAGCAGTGTTCTTACACCAGTTCTCTTGAGTCCATCTTGAACAATTGAAATTCTTTGTTCCAACTGCATTCTTCTTTCCTCAAAAGCTTCCAATTCTTCAGTCTTATTTTTAGGTCCGCCTGGTAAAAATTTACCAATAATACTACCAGAACTATTAATAGGTGCTGTGTCATACGGAACCACAACGAAGAAATGTTTTGTCATGATATCGTTTATTTCCATAAAACTTTTGATAAATTCAATATATTCTCTTGTTTGAATTTTCAAAAGTGGCTCTTGTTGTTCTCTCATTCTTGCTTCCAATTTTGCAATATAAGGACGAATGTTTCTTTTTCGAGACTGAATAACAATTTGAGTTTGAAAATCAATAGTATTAAGGAAATTTTGAAATTGCATAAGGGTCGCCTGCTGTTCCTCTTCCGACTTAAGCCCAAGATTAATTGAGGAAGCCATAAGAATAGCTCTCAAAGAATCATCTTTGAGAACGATGATTCCATCTTTAATTTCTTTAATTGGTACAAAATTTTGTGAATTATTTGACATAGTTTTTATTGACCTTTTTCCTTCATATCAAGAATATCAAGACTCCATGAAAGATCTCCTAGTTTTGACTCTGTAAGTCTTGGAAGCTTACTTTTTATTTCAACAGGCTCTTCTTGTTTTTTAATTTCTTCTTTCTTTTCTGGTAATTTTTTCCAAATATATAATTTTGATTGGAAAGCGTAGAATATAAAAGCTTGCAATGTAAAAACAAACGGTTTTCCGTTTACCTTATAAAAGGTAAGTGCAATAGCAAGTACGACGATACCTATAGCGATTGGTAGTGCAATGAAAACGGGTAGAAGTTTATAAAGAGTAAACGCAAGACCAGCACCTCCCGCAAGGTACATAAATTGTTTAAAGGTAAATGGCCCAATAACCTTATCTTCTATATCAATAAATTGAGGCACAATAAACTGCATGCTATAAGTATACCAAGGAAACAAAAAAAATATAAAGAATATCTTCCACATAAAACAAAAAGACTCTCATGAGAGTCTTTTTGTTTTATGTTATAGGTTCCCTATAAGGATCAGTTCCTTGATATATAGGTGTTCTTGATTCTGTAATTTTATTTTGTGCTATTTCTGTTTTTGCACTTGGTAAGTCAGCAAGATTTATATCAGAACCAACAATATTTTGCTTTTGAACTTCTTCTTTTTGAATAACAGGTAATGGTTCTTTTTGCTCAGTGTTTTTTAGAATATCCTGAAAACTCACAGTGGTTGTAGGTTTTGGGGTATTTTGTTTTTTAATACTAAGAGGACTTGAAAGGATTGGTTGATTTGTTGTTTCTTCTATTTTTTCTTGACTAGAAACAAATTGAGGTTTTTCAGGAATCATCTGTTCTTCTTCTAAATCAAGAGAAACACCGTGTTTTCTCAGTTCATCCTCTTCTCGAGAATGAAGGCCAGACACAGTCCTACTTTCATTAACATTTTCTAATGTTTCTTCTCTTGTCCTTGTTTGTTTGAGATGGTTTCTTATTGGTTCAAATATCTCTCTATTTATATCAAGAATCATAAGATCCATAATCTGTCTTGTGATACTAGCCTCTCTCATTGTTTCTTTCACAAATTCATCACGACTAACAAGTCCAAGTACCGCGAGAGAAAGTTCTGTTTGAAGTACTTCAAGTTGATCAACATGAAGACCATATCTTCGCCCAATATCCAAAATCTTTCGTTCCCAAGAAGAACCATGAATAGCTTCCTGCACATCGTGAGGAAGCGTTTTCATGTGTTGGTCTATGGTATTTTTAAGGTTTTGAGTATTCATTGAAGATTATTTTTTTTCAGATTTTTTTTCTTCTTTGTTAGATAAATTTCTAATTTCATCCACTGCATCTTTATTTCCACCATATCTGTGTGTTGCCCTAAAGTCTGGCACCGACGCCCATGCATCAACGGAATCAGCATAATTATTTAGAATTTCAGCATTCTTTTTCGCAAGAGCTCTTTCAGCTGCTGCGATTCGAGCTTCTGCCTTAGCAACTTCGTTTGCTTCGTTCATATAAAGTTTTTCAATATCTTTAATTTTTGCTTTTTGTTGTTTTACTCCTTCTATATTTCTACTTGGATCACCATCTTTTGCAATATCTCTCGCTTTCTTTGCTGTATCAATTTGAGATTGATTAATCTGTTCTCCAGCTTTCTTTCTATCAAGCAATTCTTTATATGCTTTTTCTTTTTCTTCAACTTCTTTCTCCATTCTTTCAAGATCTCGTTTCTTTTCATCATATTTTTCATTTTGATGTATTTCTGCTTTTTTAGCTTCAAGTTCTCTTTGAGCTTTAGCCTTTTCCGATTTTGTGCTATTTACAGAAGCAGAACCAGAAACTGTTCCTGTTTTCTTTACCACCTTTCCTGTTGTTGGATCAATTTCTTCATATGTATATGTACCAGAAAGATTATCGACTGTGGCACTTTCATCTGCTTTGTACATTTTAGCTCTTTCAATTTTTTCTTTTGCGTAATCCTCTCTTCTTTGAACATAACTCTTATCACTTGGCTTACCAAAAGTATTGAGATTTTTTAAGTTAAAATCATTTGCACCCAAAGCACCATCTGTAGCATATGAAAGTCCAGATTTCCCTGCACCTATAATTGACTTAGCTGGTTTTGGAATATTAATACTCCTTGCATCATATTTTGCATTTGCAAAATAATTTCCAGTTCTTTTCTTAAATCTACCCATAGCTGTACTTGTGTCTGCGCCTGCTGCCATTTTTGCCCCGATTCGACCACCAACCTGTCTTCCAACAACAGCAGTAGCACCAGCGGCAGCTCCAAGCGCAAGTCCAGCAGCTCCAAGTGTTGCTACTGTCCCCCACTTCAAAGCTTTTCCTACCATATCTGCAAATTCTCCAGCCATACTTTTTGCTTGTTTTTTTGCAGTAAACAAAAGAAAAAGAACAGCTGCCAAAGGAACGATTACATTCATAATTTTTTGAACGGTTGATGTTTCGCTTGCGTTACCAGAAATTGACATAAAAGTATCAAAAGAAACTTCTATAAACATAATTGTAAGGTACAAAAAGAACATAAAAACAACCACCATAAACGAAAGAGATGTGGCTTTTTTAAGCCAATCATCAAATCCATAGTTTGGTATTTTGAAAAATGGAATACTGATTGACGCAAAAGCAACCGGAGACATAATCATCACAATCCAAAGCCCCAATGTTCTTGCTATCAAAAAGATAGAAACACTTATGAAAACCCAAACAATTGCAATATTAACAACGGAAGCAACAAGTATGATAAATATCATAAATCCAGCACTTACATTGTATCCTGCTAGATTTTGATTATTGGTATCGTTGTTAAAAGAACCAAGAGTATTACTTTGAGTTGTAATATCCACAGAGGTGGCATTTTGAGTTTGCTTGAACATGTCACGACTGAGAAGTTCTTGTGGATTTACTGTATTAAGGAGACCAGCAGATAATGTTTTGTATTGATTTATAGATGAATCAGAATCGTTTTCTACTGTAATTTTTTCATAGAAAACACGACCAAGAATATTACCAGCGTCAATAATGACACGAGACATGAAAAGACTGAAGTTTATAACAATAGCAACAAGGATAACCCGAGAAACAATTCGAGCCATATCTGCACTTTTTGCATTGACAATAAACTTTATAGCAGTGTAAAGCAGAATAAAAATAAAAGAAGCATTCGCCAAGTCTCGTATGATCGTCCAACCTTTTTCAACAAAACCACCAGATTGATAAGATTCTGAGTTGAGAGTAAAAGCAATAAAATAATCAAAAATTTGTCCAGAAAGTCTTGCGAGCCAGGCTGTTGGATACAAAATTATGTAATAAAACAATCGAACAAAACAACCTTCAAAACTTCCAGGTCCGTCACCTAGAATGTTACAGATTGGCAAGTTCGAATCTGCAGCCTGAAAAGAGGTTGCTGTTGCAACAGTGGGAGTGTTTGAAGTGTTTTGATTGGTTGTCGTACCTGTCCCCTGGCTGTTTCCAGTTTGTTCCGTTTCAGATTGACCACCTGGACCCTGAGCATAAGAGAAAGAAGGAAAAAAAACTGATCCCATACTTAAGACCATTACAAATGCAACAAGAAATTTTTTGAACCAGGCACGCATACTCTATACACAATAGTATATCATTTATTTTTTTAAATTTTTGTGCAAAACAAAAACCACTCATGAGTGGTTTTTGTTTTGCACAAAGTATTTTTAGTATAGATCTTGTCCCATATTTATAAAATATGTCTCAAAAACTTCTATTGGTGTCATGCCTGGTGGAGAATCCAAACCTAAACCGTTAGCATTTCCTGTATTACCGATAATAGGGAGTGTTATTGATGAGTTTGAGTCAGTGTTTGATTGGGTTACAGAAACATCCGGAAGAAAACTATCTGTTGTCGGTAAGTTTGCAAGGCCTGGAATATCACTCGATAAAGGGAAAGGATACTCGAGTCTTTGTGTATAGCCAGAAAAAGGAATATTTTGGAATGGGCCAGATTGTGTCACCTGTTGTACACATGAGTAGCTTAAACCAATAAGACTATTTTGATCTCCTTGATTTCCTATTTTTTGTATAGCACTTTGTATTTCATTAGTTACAGCACTTAGATTTGACTCAAATACAGTATTTGGAATAAGATCCGCCATGTCATCTAGTATTTGACCGTATCCTGGATAATTTAAAGGTGGGGTGATAATTTGCCCAACCTCGTTATTAAGTGCAATTACAGCATTATGATACGCTGAATTTTCGTTGTTAGAACCTATATATGTAACCTGAGAAGAAGAGAATGATTGGAATGTTTGGAGATTATCAGCAAGTGATGAAATTCCCTGTTGGTTTACCGCTGTTTCTAAATACTCGATAATGTATTGTCTTTCGATATCGGCGTATTGCTCACGTAAATCAATAAGATTTTCAAGATTCGCTTCTGCAATAACCAAACTATTTTCATATTCAACAATAGACTGATTAACGTCATTTAATTCAAGGAAATATTCAAAACCAAGTTCTTTAACATTTCCAACAAAATCATCTGCAAGGATAAATCTTTGATTGATAATATCAGCATAATCAGAAAATACATCTGATAGCATTGGGGAAAATTGACTATCTCTACTTATTATATTTGGTTGCACGTTGTCAAAACTCGTAAAGTAAGCAATAAACAAAGAATATATATCATGAACATATTCTAGTACTTGCTCTGCATCAGTTTCATCTTCAAAACCAGGTATTGAACTCACGATTCCCACGAGCCCTTGGTATTCTTGGGGAGTTATTTGCAACCAAGAAGCTGTAGGGTAAGATTCGTATGAAGGAAGAGATAAGAAAAATGAGCTTATGTTATTTGAAGCATTAATCTGCCACAAAGGGTTCGGTCCTGGAATACAATAATCAAGATCAAATGTTCGTTGGAAAATTTCAGCATAGAGGTCAATTAATAACTGAACACTTTCTATATATTCCTCTTGTGTTTCAACAAGACTGGAAACATTTTCATTATTCAATCCTTGACTTCCTGAACCACCTCCCGCTCCTTCGGTCCCATTAAGTAATTCAATAAAGGTTACTGTATTTGGTTGTTGCCCCGGATTCAATCCTTGAACTTGCTGTAAAGCAACATTGTTTGGATTATCTTCCGTAAATGCAGCCACACCTTCTTTTGCGAGTTGCAAGAAAAGAGCATCAAGAATCAAACCGAGGTTTTCATTAAATTCATCTACCAACAGTAGTTGATTTTCTGGATTCGCAAGAGCGCGTGTAAGACTTTGTGATATCTGATTTCCTGGAGTAATGGTTTTCCAGGAAGTACAGTTACTTCTTTGTCTATAATCTTCCGCAATTTCAACAAGCAACGCCTCTTGTTCTATTCCAATACATTCCCCCGGTGTATCATCTTCACCATCACCATCTGTATCAAACTGAATATCACAACTTGTAAGAAATGCATATACAAGTGTTGGTATTTGCCCAACTTCTGATATTGTAATACCAATATCAATATATCGAATATTATTTTGCGGTATGTATTCTCCCCCGTTAGCGGTTTGCATACATTTTTTTTGAGACAAGAAACCAAGACCCTGACTCAGTTCAGCTTGAATATTAACAGCTGTTGAATTAGTCGTTCCCTGCAATCTCCTTCCAAGCTGATTGCTTGATTCCAGATAAAAACCGAAAATATTATTATTTGGTTCCACAAATGCTGTATATCCAGCCCATCCCCCTACAGAAAAATTACTTTCCCACTGGGCCTGAGTTCCGTGTGCAAGTACATTATTAAGCGAAATAATCATATTTTGCTCAAATGTTCGCTGAAAAGAAGTGAGTATAGTTCTTGCTAAGGTTTCACCAAACGGATACAATTCTCCGTTTCCTGAAAAAGTTGAGGTTATACCAAGTATTTCTCTTCGAGCAAGATCTCCAAAAAATTGTTCTGGATCCTCCAGATAAAAAGGGCGTCCTTCAAACCCAGAATTAATCCAGTCCAACGTTGCCAATGTTAGTCTATCCATCACAGTAATAGCCGCCCACTGAGCAATTCTATCTAGACATTCCTCTTTCACAGTTTGCCGCTCTGACGCAGATTTTATGTCTTCCGCCTCTTGTGAATCTTCAACAACTTCTATTGGGACACTTTGCTGAACAACCAAACCAGCACCAGGGATAGCTGAAGTCACAGCACCTAATGCTTGATCT
>Ga0247839_1004168_pt1 | contig 18917 bp, 11 predicted proteins | sample LaCruzMarch2015__6_FD_192405 | JGI IMG/M metagenome (GOLD analysis project Ga0247839, IMG submission 192405) | Freshwater microbial communities from meromictic Lake La Cruz, Castile-La Mancha, Spain - LaCruzMarch2015_16m | ecosystem: Environmental > Aquatic > Freshwater > Lake | place: Spain... | reverse complement strand
TGTATTTGAAGTTGCCTGATTGCTGCATGTACAGAGATAACGATAATACTCACCACGATTAGATTTGTGATTTATGATTTGTGATTCAATGTAGTTTAGTTAAGGATTTGGTGACCTTGAAAAGGTCAAATGTTTATAGAAAATATAATTTGTTGCACAGTTCGACCCCGATGGGGTCGTACGTATTATTTGTAAAAATTAACTATAAACATTTGACTCCGTTGGAGTCATATCCTTAACTAAACGAAATTGATTTTATTTTTTGATTTTAAGCGAACAACAATTTGTATCAAAAAACATCATTCAACATTTTATTATATTATGAAAAAAAACTGCTTAATAGTAGTACTTATATTGCTGTGCAATTATGTTATTGCACAGCAAACTACAAACCTAAAAGGAATTGTTGTAGATACTGATTTGAAAGGAAATATTACGCCTATTCAAGGTGCATTTGTAAGATGGTTAAACGAAAAAAACATAGAAACTACCGATAGCAATGGCGTTTTTATTATTCCATTTTCGAGCCAAACAAAAAAGCTTATTGTATCTTATGTTGGGTATAAAACCGATACCATTTTTGTAGCTGAAAAAAAGTTTGTAAAAGTACTTTTAATTACCAAAAACAGGCTCAAAGATGTAAATATAAGCATTGAAAGAAAAGGCTCAGAAATTAGTTTTATTGATCCTTGGAAAACTACAGTAATGAACGAAAAAGAATTGTTTAAAGCTGCTTGTTGTAATTTAAGCGAAAGCTTTGAAACCAATCCTTCGGTAGATGTAAATTTAACCGATGCCATTACTGGAACTAAGCAAATTCAAATGCTTGGATTGGCAAGTCAATATACTCAATTAACCCAAGAAATGATTCCTGGAGCCAGGGGTTTGGCGGTAAATTATGGAAGTGCATACACGCCCGGAACTTGGATAAATAGCATACAAGTTACCAAAGGAATTGGTTCGGTGGTAAACGGATTTGAAAGCATTGCAGGGCAAATAAATACCGAGTTACACAAAAGTGATGTGAAGGAAACTGTTTACTTTAATGCTTACGCAAGCGAAGGTGGAAGATATGAAGCCAATTTGAATTATGCGCACGCTTTATCACCTGCTTTTAGTCAAATGATTTTATTGCACGGTAGTGCGCTAACACAAAGAATAGATAATAACAATGATGGATATTTAGATAATCCTTTGGGTTACCAATTGAATGCCATGTACAGGTTTAAGTTAGATAAAGGTAAGGGTTTAATAATTCAAGGTGGTTTAAGGGCTTTGATAGATATAAAAAATGGTGGTCAATTAAATTACAACGGACACAATACTGCTGCTAATCAATATTATGGCACATTAACTAAGGCGTGGAGACGGGATGGTTTTTTAAAAGTAGGTTATGTGTTTCATAAAAAAATTTACAAAAGTATTGGATTACAGTTATCAGCAGTTAACCAAATTTATGATACTTATTTTGGACTAAATAGTATTTGGGAAACTAATACCTACAATGGAACTCAAAATTCGTTTTATTCCAACCTGATTTACCAATCGTTAATTAGCTCAAGCGACCATAAGTTTAAAACTGGTTTGAGTGTAATGATTGATAATTATGATGAACGTTTATTCAATTTTAGCCATTATCAATTTAAACGAAACGAAATGGTTACAGGTGCTTTTTTTGAATATACTTATAGTTTTTTAACTAAGTTTACTTTGGTGGCAGGCCAACGATTAGATTACAATAATTTGTATGGAATGTTTTACACGCCTCGTTTGCATATTAGGTATGCTTTAAACAAAACTTTGGTATTAAGAGCTAGCGGTGGCAGAGGACAAAGAACTGCCAATATTATTTCTGAAAACACAGGTCTTTTGGTAAGTGCAAGGCAATTTGTTTTTGCTCAAAATTATAAAACAAACGCCTACGGATTACAGCCAGAAGTAGCTTGGAATTATGGATTAAGTTTAACCAAAAACTTTAAACTAAACTATAAAAAAGGTAGTTGGACAATTGACTATTATTTCACCAATTTTGAAAATCAAATAGTGGTTGATAGAGATAAAAATGTGCAGCAAGTAAGGTTTTATAATTTAAAAGGAACTTCGTTTTCAAACAGTGTGCAAGTGCAATTAGATTACGAATTGGTTAAACGTTTGGATATTAGAATGGCTTACAGGCTTTATAATGTACAAACTTATTACGATTCTGTTGGACTGAAAGAAGTTCCTTTAATAGCTGCACATAGGGCTTTTTTCAACATTGGTTATACCACTAAAAACAAATGGAATTTTGATTTTACTTGGCAATGGATAGGCGAAAAACGTTTACCAAACACACAAACTAATCCGTTCGAAAACAGACTTTCAAATTACTCTTCGGCTTATACTTTATTAAACGCTCAAATAAGCAAAAGTTTGTTTAACAAAAAATTTGACATGTATGTTGGCGTTGAAAATATATTGGATTTTAAACAAGAAAATCCAATTATAGATGCACAAAATCCGTTTGGAAATTACTTTGATGCCAGCATGGTTTGGGGTCCAGTTTTTGGAAGAATGATTTATACAGGTTTGAGGTTGAAGTTTTAGTTTACTAAATCTTATAAATCCAAGTTTATTTCATCCGTTTTGCTAGTAATTTCATGAATAACTTTATCTAATTCCTCACCCGATTCTTCAAAATGTTTAATCCATTCTTTGAACTCAGCAGCGGTATAATCCATTTCTTTTAGCAAACTAACTATAGCCATCATTCTTGATAAAGGAGCACGAACAATATGCGATTGGTCCCAAGCAATTTGTCTTAACTTTTTGTTTTGGGCTTCAATGGCATTTAAGTGTTTAACACGTTCAGTAATATCTTGTGTAGCACCAATCATTCTAACAGCTTTACCAGTATTATCTCTAATTACATAACCTTTATCGTTAACAAAAGCATATTTTCCATTGGCTTTTAAAAACCTAAAATCTTGCTCCCAATAACTAATATTATGATTGTTTAAAACAATATCTAACGATTTCTGAACCCTTTCTAAATCATCTTTGTGAACTAACTCTTTCCAATTATAATTTGCCTTTACCGATTCGTAACCAAACAAAACTTTAAAACCTTCGCCTGTACGTTTTATAACTCCTAAATTCAAATCCCAATCCCAAATAGAATCGTTAGTGGCTTTGGCTACTAAATTATACCTATCGTTACTATCAATTAATGCTTCCTCCGCTTTTTTTCTTTCAGTAATATCAAATCTTATGGCAAGGTATTGAAATGGTTTTTTGTCAGCATTTAAAAACGGAATAATGGTAGCGCTTATCCAATAATATTCCCCATTTTTCTTTTTATTTTTTATATCGCCTTTCCATACTTTTCCCGATGAAATGGTTTTCCACATATTATTAAAAAACTCGCTTCCATGGTGTTTTGAATTTATAATTCCATGCGTTTTTCCTATCAATTCGTGTTCTTCATACCCTGAAATTTTACAGAAATTTTCATTTACCGATAAAATAATTCCTTTTTCGTCAGTCATTGCAATAATTGCCGATTGGTTCAAAGCAAATTTAAAATCTTCCAACGATTTTATGTTTTCAACAAGTGCTAACTCCGATTTTTTTCTTGAATTTATATCTTGTGTAGCCCCAATCATTCTAATGGCTTTGCCATTTTCATCTCTAATAATATAACCTTTATCTTTTATGTAAATAATACTTCCATCGGCTTTTTTTATTCTAAATTCTTCTTCCCAATTTTGTTCTTCGGTATTTTCTAACGCTTTAAAAATGCTTTCTTTTACCCAAACAATATCTTCGGGGTGAACAATATTCTGCCAAAACTGATTATCGTTACTCTCATCATTTTGATCGTATCCAAAAAGAGTTTTAAATCCAACCCCCGATCTTATTACTTTATTGGTAATTAAGTTCCAATCCCAAATTGAATCACTGGTTGCTTTTGTCACAAATTCATACCGCTCATTGCTTAAAAGCATTTCTCTTTCAGCATGTTTACGTTTAGTAACGTCACGCATCGAAATTTGAATGGCTTTTTGACCGTTATATACAATAGAATTTCCTTGGGCTTCTACTTCTATAATGGTTCCATCTAGTTTTAAAAGTCTCGATTCTCCCATTTCTATATCAGGACCACCATTGTAAATAACTTCCATTCTTTGAATAGTAAACTCTTTAAAGTCAGGATGAACAAAATCAAAAATATCTTTCCCTAAAATTTCATCTGCATTTTTTGCACCAAACATTTTTATAGCTGCTGGATTTACATATACTACTTTCCCAAAACTATTAACTGCTATTGGTTCTGGCAATAATTCTATTAAAGTTCTGTACCTATTTTCACTTTCTTCCAATTCTAATTTTGCTTGATTTTCTTCAGTAATATCACGCATTAAACCAATTAAACCGAGCTTTCCAGTATTTTCCTCTAATATCTGAAATTTTATTATTTCTAATTCATGTATTTTTCCATCTGTAAATTGATAGTTTTCTTGAAATATTTGCGGTCCAACATTATTTAAAGCATATTGGTCGCTTTCCATACAAACTTTAGCAGCTTCGGGTGGATAAATTTCGGAATAATGTGCCACCGACTTAAAAGCTTGTTCAGTAATTCCTATTGAATTGCAAAACTTTTTATTTACAAATTCAATTTTACCCATACTGTTCATGTACCAAATTCCAATTGGTGCATTGTCAACAATATTTTTTAAAATGGCTTCGCTTTTTCTAATGCTTTCTTCAGCTTTTACACGTTCTGTAATGTCGGTATCTACACCTCTATAGCCTTTAAAATTACCTTGTTTATCTATAATTGGTAAAGCATTTGTAAGCAAACAAATTCGTTCTCCTTTTTTTCCAATATTCCAATTTACCAATTCTTTTATTGGCAATTTATTGGCTTTAAGTTCTTGAAATTTCACTTTTATTTTATCAACTTCATTTGGAGGCATAAAATCAAAAGGAGTTTTACCTAACATGTTTTGAGGTGTAATTCCAAACAAATCAAAACATTTTGAAGAAACAAAAGTATATTGATCGTTTTGATCTATTTCCCAAACCCAATCGGCTATATTCAGTAAAATGGTACTCAGTTTTTCTTCATTTTTTAAAATTTCTTCTTCCGATTTTTTTCTTTCTGATACATTACGGGCTACGGCAATAATTGCTGGTTTTCCAAAATAATTTCCTAGCGAAAGATTTACTTCTTTAGGAATGATTAATCCATCTTTAGTAATTCCCCAAAATTCAAAACTTTGAGGAATTCCATTCCACGCTAATTCAATTGCTTTTTTTATGAAACCCATATCGTTTTTATCGGGTGCCGACAAAATCTCAGGTGTTTTACCAATTAAATATTCTTTTTCATAACCATAAGTTTTTTCTACTGTTTCATTTACATCTAGAAAAAAACCATTTTTATCTTGAATATAAATAAGCTCTGTAACACTATTAATTAAACCGCTATAAGTTGATTTTGATAATTTCAATTCTTCTTCAGCATGTTTTCGTTTAGATATATCTACAAAGGTGCAAACAACATGGTGTAAGGTATTATTCGAATTAAATATAGGATTTGCATTCACCATCAACCAAATTCTATCGCCAATTAAAGGACGATAAACACCCATAACCACATCTCGAACCGATTTGCCAGAAGAAATGGCTCTAGGAACTGGATGTGTACTATTAGGAAATGGTGAACCATCTTGATGAATGGCATTCCAACGTTTATCGTAAACATCTTTCCCTAATAATTGTTCCTCAGTCAATCCAAGTAATTCAAGGGCTTTTGGATTGTTTAACAATATTTCGCCTTCTTTATCATAAAGTAAAACACCTACTTGCATATCGGTTACCAAGTTTCTAAACTGCTCCTCACTTTGTTGAAGTGTTTGTGAATGGATATTATTTTCTAAAATTATTTTTAAAATATTTCCAGCTCTGGTTATTGTATTTTGTTCTAATTCGTCTGGACTTTTTTTAAATAAATAATAACAAGCAAAAGTGGCCAAAACTTGTCCTTTTTTATCTATTATTGGATGCGACCAACATGATTTAAAATTATACTTTTGAGCAATTTCTTTAAAATTTGACCATCTTACATCGTTTTGAATATCACTAACAAATACATCTTGTTTTAAATATGAAGCAGTGCCACATGAACCAACATTTTCACCAATTTCTATTCCTGAAATTTCGTTTAAATAATCTTGAGGTAAACTAGGAGATGCTAGGTTATAAATTTTATTGCCTACTAACTCTTGCATGGAACAAATCATTCCTGGGTGTAATGATTCAATACCCAACATGTATTTTGAAACAATTTGATTTAAACTAAATTCATTCAAAGCATTCATTTCAAGTATTTCTCTTTCAAGTTTTTCTAACAAACCAAAATACCTACGCTCAGTTACATCGGTTACCGAATGTATAATGTAACAAACATTATTGTTTTTTTCTAAAATTGGAATATTATTTATGTTCCAATATTTTATTACTAATTCATTTTGTAAAGATGTTGGCAAATCATACCTATGTTTTTCTATTTGATGAGGTAATTTAGATTCTAATACCTTGTTGAACGAATGGAATAATTCGTCAGCATTTGTGGTATTTTTTGTTTTTTCAAATTCTGGAAAAATGTCAAATGTTCCCCTTCCAATAAGCTCTTTTTCTGTCTTATGTGTTAATTCTAAATAAGCATTGTTTGCGTATTTTATTGTAAAGTTTGGACTATTAACTTCAACCAATAAACTTGGAATTGCCGAGGCTTTAAATATTTCTAACAAATAATTACTTTCAATCATTTTACTTCAATTTTATTGGTAGGTGAATCAGTTTTTTTATTTCAAATTTATCAAAAAATTCAAGATAACTATCAATTAATAAAAAATTATGTGCTAAAATATTTAAGTAAAAAGTTTCAACTTTTTTAATTATTAAAAGCAGTATTACCTAACTTAACAATAAGTTCGTTTATTATGTTTTTGAGTTTTTTTATGATAATTTAGAAATAGTATAATTGAAAAAAATTCACAGACTAAATTTTTATAAAAACATTTCCACCTCAAAAACTTAAAAAATAATAAGTTAACTAAAAAAAAATATTTGTATGGAATCAAAGCATTGTTTTCAAGCTTTTAAATTTCTAATATTTGTTTTTTAGTAATCTTTTTTTTGAATTTTGGATGTTTTTTGTGCCAAATATCCTTTGTTTATCAAATAAAAAGTACCTTTTTACTTCAAAATAAAAATTATTTATGGCTAAATAAATGCCTAATTTTGGCTTTTATTTAGTTGTTTTTTAAAAAATAAATATTTTTATCAAAAGCTTGTAAGTGCTTGTATTTATAAGGCTTGCAATTATTTTATTGCATTGATTTTGATATATTTTGTTCAAAAAGTAGTTTTTTTGCTATGCAATTTTTTTATAAAATAAATGTCCAAATTGTTAATTTTAAAACAAATATCTTTTATGAATAAAATTAAACACTAAATTTGTATCCTTATTATCAACCACTAATTACAATTTTATGAGAGACGCTGGGGTTTACACGCAACTTTGGAAAAAATATTTACCAGTTATTAGACTGTTATTGAAAAAAACTGCTGACACTGATCAAAAGCTCCAAATATACAAACACGAGTTTGCTTCAACTGGTGCTAAAAACAAATTAGGTTATATATTTAACTTAGAAATTTTAAACGGAAAAGCTATTAATAAATCAAGTGCTATTGCTGTTTCGTTCGATTTATTGAATGTTTTAAACGATAACGCTTTAACATCTGAATGGTTGAAAGGAAAAAATGTAAAAATTAGTGTAAACAAAGCTTGTGAGTTAACCATGTCGTACTTAAACAAACCAGAAGCAGCAGAAGATACTGAGGCTTTAGAAGCTGTTTTAGAGGTAGAAACTCAAGAAGTAGCAAACGCTTAAATTTTAAAATATTTTATATAAAGTGGTGTAATTGTTTGCACCACTTTTTTTATGCTTAGTTTTTTATAAAATCTACTTTCAAATGCTGGTATTTTTCATTTTTAAGTAATTCTTTCATTTTTAAAATGGTATTGTATGGTCCATCTACTACAAATAAATTAATCATCCAACTTGGAATATTTCCACCTGGATTTAAATGAATATAATATTCGCCATCTACAGTTCCATCTGGTTTTGGAGTAAAAATCCAGTAGGCATTCAGCGATGGTACTTCTACCATGTTTTCTTGCTTGGCAAACATTCCCAATACCCCATTCGATTTAACAGTTACCACTTTTGTTTTGCTGTTTTGTGTAATTTTATAATATATAATTCCATATCTGTTTTCTACTGGCCAAGGTGCTGCTGTTTCGTGGTAATAATATAATTCTGAATCATTTAAGTTCATTGTGATAAACGAACTTTTGCATCTGTAAATGTATTGTGGGTGAGCTGAAATATCTTTTATAAATGCAACTAAACTTTTTAAAGTGGCGTTGAAATTTGTATTGCATTTTACTTCTTTTATATCGCTTGTAGGCTGATGCCGAGTATAAACAAATATACCATCAGTTGCTTTTTTTAACTCCCAACTTTTTTGATTGGTGAAGCTTAAATTGAAGATAATAAATACAAATATGAGTATGTTTTTTGTGTGTTTTATTGAGTAAAATGCCTTCATATTTCACTTCAATTTTACAGTAAAATAATCAAAATAGTTTTATTGGTTTTGTAAAGTAATTGATATGCTTATTTTATGTTTAAAAGTTTGGTTTATTTTTAAAGTTTTATTGTTTAAAAGTATGCATCTTTGAAAATACAAAAAAACTTATTTTCAATTAAATGATTCCTTTAGTATTTTGCATTGATGACGATAAAGTTGCTTTACTAATTAGTAAAATTAGTTTACAAAAAACTTTTTTTTGTAAGGATGTGCTTACTGCCGATAACGGTAAAGAAGCCATTCAATACTTTGAACAACAAATACTATTACCCGAAAATGAACAGAAAATTCCTGATTTAATTCTATTAGATTTGAATATGCCTTTTTTAGATGGTTGGGAGTTTTTAGAAATTTTTGAACAAAAATTTTCAATATATCACAATAAAATTAAAATAGCTTTATTGTCGTCAAGCATTAATCCAAACGACAAAGAAAGAGGAAATGCAAACCCATTTGTAATTACTTTTGTTGATAAAGCAATTGGAATCAATAGTCTTTCAGCTTTAAAAACACACCCAGCTTTAGCACATTTTTTTAACCAAAACGAGCAAAGTAAACAAGCTACTTTATCATAGGTTCTACCAAAATAATGTCTTCTTTTTCTACAAAAACTTGTCCGGGTTCAGCACCTTTGGGTTTTCGTACAAATTTTTTGAGCGTATAAATTACCGGAACCATGGCGCTTCCCTTCGATTTGCTGTAATAAGCCGCTATTTGAGCAGCATACATAATTACTTCGTTTGTAAATGTTTTTTTGCTTTGATGTTTAATAACCACATGGCTTCCACTTACACCTTTGGCATGCAGCCATAAATCGTTTTTATGTGCCACTTTTAAAGTTAATTCATCGTTATTGGCAGCACTTTTCCCTACCAAAATTCTAAAACCATTGTGGTTAAATTCTCTATAGGTTTCTCGTTGTTCTAACTTGCTTTTTTGTTTGCTTATGGGCGTTTCAAATTGCTTTAAATCGCGCATGGATTGAGCAGCTAAAACCACAGCCAACTTTGTTTCGTTGGCTATTACTTTTTCTTGGGCTTGTTTTATTTTATTGGCTAAAAGCTGTTCTTCATTTTTTTGATTACGAGCTTTTTTGTAATAATACTGCGCATTTTCTTGCGGATTTAAATTGGCTTTTAGCTTAATATTGATGGTATTATTGGTATAAAAATCTAAGGTTTCTAAACTTTCTTTTCCTTTTTGCATTTCATGCAAATTAGCCATAATTATATGTCCTATTTCTTCGTTCCTAGCATTGCTTTGCAAATAAGTAAGCGCATGCGCAGCATGAACAGAAATAGGTCTCCAACGCTTTAATTCAGCTTCACATTGTTGAACAAGTTTTTCCTTTTTTTGAGTGTAATAGTATTTGCCTAAATATAGTTTAGTAAACTCATTATAACCTTCAATTATTGAGCTAAAACTTTGGTTTTCGGTATTGGTATTTGTTGTTAAATCTAATACAGGAAATCCTTTTTCATCATTATAAATATAAAACTGTTCTGCTAATTGTTCCTTGTTTTCTGTTTCTTCTAAAGGCAAAAAATTGGTGAGCAATAAATGTTTATCGCTTTCAATTTGCGGACGGAATAATTCTTTTAAATGTTCGTTTTCAAAATACAAAACATTGGCCAATGAGCCATATAATTTAAAAACTAAACTTTTGTTATTTTTAAAAACTAAACGAAACGAACGTTCGTTTTCATGAAGTTTGATGGACTCGAAACCTATGTTTTTTAAACCTTCAAAAAGCACATAAGTAGAACCTTTGCGCTCTATTGGATAATCGTAAAATTGGATAAAAAACGTGCGAGCTTCAATGATTAACTTTAAACTCAACCATTGGTCAATATTGTTAAACACCAGCACCAATTCATTTTTGTTTACACTAAAAGCATCAAAGAAAACATAGCCTTGCAATTCCTTTTGCAACGCCAATCCGAGTTGGTGTATGAGTGTATGTTTGTGATGCAAATTAAATTTTGGATTTTGAATTTTGTCCCGATGCATCGGGATTGAATTGTTAAATTGTTGGTTATTGAAAAAAAACAACTTCAACATTCGTTATTTCTTATTCAACATTCGTTATTGTTTCTTTTTGTCTATGGTTGGTGTCCTCACCAATCCATTTTTATTTTTCCGTTGGCTATACTTCGGCTTCGCTCAGTAACCGCGAACGGCTATTTATCGTTTACGCTTTCATCCTTCGTAATTCAAAATTCCTTATTCAACATTCGTTATTATTTCCATTTCGAATTTCGATATTTGAATTTCGAATTTCAACATAATGTCACCCTGAGCTTGTCGAAGGGCATAATCCGTTTCGACAAGCTCAACGACCGGAGAACTCTTTTTAAATCAAAAATCCGAAATCAAAAATCACAATTCTATTCCCATTCAATGGTTGCAGGTGGTTTGCTGCTAATGTCGTAAACAACACGGTTAATGCCTTTTACTTCATTGATAATACGGTTCGATACATGTGCTAAAAACTCATGTGGCAAATGACAAAAATCGGCTGTCATACCATCTACCGAAGTAACCGCACGTAAGCAAACTGCATTTTCATAAGTACGTTCATCGCCCATAACTCCAACCGATTGCACAGGCAAATAAATAACTCCTGCTTGCCATACGTTTTTGTATTGGTCTTTGCTTTTTAGCTCACTAATAAATATATGATCTGCTTCTTGTAAAATAGCCACTTTTTCAGGAGTAATATCGCCTAAAATTCTAATAGCTAAACCTGGTCCAGGGAAAGGATGACGGTTTAAAATTACATCGGCTATTCCTAATTCTTTGCCTACTTTTCTTACTTCATCTTTAAACAATGTACGCAATGGTTCTACAACTTTTAAGTCCATGTTTTCAGGTAATCCACCTACGTTATGGTGCGATTTAATAGTAGCTGAAGGACCTTTTACACTTACACTTTCTATTACATCGGGGTAAATAGTTCCTTGCGCTAACCATTTTACGCCAGCTATTTTCTTGGCTTCATCGTCAAAAACTTCCACAAAAACCCTACCTATGGTTTTACGTTTTTGTTCAGGGTCCGATATACCTTTTAGTTCACTTAAAAATCTTTCACCTGCATCAACACCAATTACGTTTAAACCCATGCCTTTGTAAGCATCTAACACTTGTTGGTATTCATCTTTGCGCAGTAATCCGTTATTTATAAAAATACCCGTTAAATTATTGCCAATGCTGTGTTTTAACAAAATTGCAGCCACGCTGCTATCTACTCCACCACTTAGTCCAAGTATTACTTTATCGTCACCAATTTTTTCTTTTAGTTCCTTGGTAATGTTTTCTATAAAATGAACAGGAGTCCAATCCTGACTCATTTTTGCCACATGTTTCACAAAGTTTTCTAACATCAAAGCACCTTCAGGACTGTGTGTTACCTCTGGATGAAACTGAATGGCATAAGTAGGTTCGCCTTCTATTTTATATGCAGCAACCTTTACCGATTCGGTACTGGCTATTACTGTAAAGTTATCGGGAATGCTTTGAATGGTATCGCCATGACTCATCCAAACTTGTGAATCTTTGCTAACACCAGCAAACAAAATATCATCGGCTATAAAACTTAAATTAGCTCGGCCATATTCTCTAATTTTTGAAGGAACCACAAACCCACCATTTTGATGAGCCATTAACTGCGCACCATAACAAACGCCTAAAATGGGTAATTTACCTCTCCAACCTCTTAAATCAATATTGGGTAGCAAGCCATCGTTTACCGAAAACGGACTTCCACTTAAAATAATTGCTTTTGTAGCAGCATCTATAGCGGGTAAATGGGTGCAAGGATGAATTTCGGAATACACATTTAACTCACGTAACCTACGGGCTATTAGCTGAGTATATTGACTACCAAAATCTATAATTAATATTTTTTCTTCCATGATATTTTTCGAGCCGCGAAGATGGTATTATTATTTCAAATTTTTTATTGATAGTTGATAGTTGATTGTTAACTGTTGATAGTTTTAAGTTTTAACCGAGTTAATTACTAAATCAACCTATTGTTTTGTTCCCAAATACTGCCCGTTGTTTGGTGTTTCCTATCAATCGGTCGTTGAGCCTGCCTAAACTTTGCCCGCATCCAGATTAGTTGAGAGCAGAACTACGCAGATATATTGTAATAATATTACCTAATACAAGTAGATGGATAATTTTTTTGGAGCTTTTTCCCGCTATTCGCCATAGTTGCTCCATTGCATTGCGCAAGCTATTTGCGGCTATCGGGGCTAGGAATTTCTTAAAGCAAATATTTCATCCAAATGATATTGAAGAAAGTTTTTGTTTGGCAAAAATCTTTCAGGTATTTGAATTTTTGTGTTTTCAACAGGGGAGAAGTGAATTTTGAAATATTCTTTGTTTTGGTGACGTTTCAATTCATTTGAAATAATAATATCATGTCTTTCATTTATTCCAATCAATCCTTTATCATATGCTTTGTCATACAATGCCGATAGACAAATACCATTTTCTGGATTCAATCTTTCTTGTTCATTTTTTGACCAAGGAATTATATGACTTGCAAACAATAATTCAGGAATATCAATTCCTGTTACAGCGCATTTTGATTTATAATTTGCTAAAACCAATTGCCTAAAAAAGTTTTGATTCACTCTCGTTTTTACCTCTCTCATTTTCACTTCACCTTTCAAATCTTTTATATCATCTAACACAGAGTCGAATTTAGATTCAATAGTTAAGTTTTCTTTTTCAGCCAAAATCCTTTCACTTTCAAAAATTAGAGTTTCTTTGTTTTCGAAAAATTCATCCCATATTGGCTGACATTGCTTAATTCCACCAACCATTCCTTTCACTCCCCTTGCTTGATGATAAGGGTCGCAAGCGGCAAAATTTGTTAATCGAATGGCAATAGAACTTGGAGTTCTTCCAATTAAATTTGCAAACTGAATAACTTCCTTGTTAGTGCTTGTCATTTTACCAAATGGCAATTTTAAATAAAAATTGAAAGCTAAAATTAACTCTTCTCGAGTCCAAAGTTTTTTTTGTGCCATTTGTTATTTCATTCAATTTTCAATAAATCAAATTTAATATATATGCCTTGTGTTTTCTATCGTGATTGAAATTAATTTTAAATCGGTATTTTTATCAATTCAATTTTGTATTTTTCAATTTGTTTATCCCAATATTGGTCATCATTTAATATTGACTCAAAGGGATTTTGAATCATCAATGGCACATAATCCGAATTAGTAATTTGCGATCGATTAATTAAATATAACCAATACTCATCTTTTTTTCGCTTGGCCACAGAATATTCATTTCTTGACCAAAAAAAATAAGGTGTACTTCCATCATATGATTTTACCTCTATAAAACGATTTGGAAATTCATCAGTTACTTGATTATATGATGCAATGTCATAACCTTCATTTACTATGTATTCTGCAACCCAGTCAATTTCCTTTTGTTTATTTAGTCTAAAAAATTCATATTCAAGAACATATTTTTCAGCTTCTTCACCATAAATCTGCTGTTGTTCTATTGATTTACGAAATTCTTCAATTCCTATTTTTCGTTGCTTAATTTCAGGTAAAATCGTCTTGTCAAATAATTTTTTATAGCGTGTATTAATTATAAAGCTACTAAGTGCAATTGTTGGATGTGTTTTTATTGCGCCAAAGTCAATTAATAATTGTTTGAAATTTGAATGTTTAAATCCGAAAGCCTTATTGTTAATCTGAAGTGATTTATAAATAATGTCGTGTGATAAATAATCAGAACAAAATATTTTGTGAAATTCATTATCATCTTTTAATGCCTTGAAAAGAAACTCAACAAATTTATCGTTCATTTGGTTAATACTATTCAAAGAATCAATTATTCCGTCATTTAGTTTAACATATTTGTTTTCAATAATTAATATTTCAATGTTTACGGCTAATTCCAGACAACCATCAAAAATACTCCTTCCGTCAATCACTCGATTATAGAATAATTGTTCAATGTCCGTTTTTGTATAACTGACTCCTTTATTTTCTTCTAATGTGTTAAGTAATTCGAAGTAATAACTTGGTGTACCTAAATTTCCATATCTTCTAAGTTCTTTTAGCATAATTTGATATTAAATCATTAATTATGTCTGTTTCATCGTTATTATCAATTCTTTGAAAAAGAGGAATGTCATCATTTATAATTTGTTCCATACGTTCTATTTTCAATCGAAGCTTATCATTAATAACTTCATCAATTGAGTCTTTTGTAAGTACATAAAAATATTTTGTTAATTGATTTTTATCTAAACCAACTCTATGAATACGATCTTTTGATTGTAAGAAATTTGAACAATTATAGTCCCTTTCTAAATAAATTGCGTTGTGACAACCTTTATGTAACGAAATTGATTCAGCTACAGAAAATGGATTTGCAATAATTACATTGAAATCATTATTTGAAGGATTATTAAATGCTTTAATTGTTTCTTCTCTTTCATCTTGTGAAATTTCTCCTATTAGGAGCTTTGAATTAATCCCATTTTGTAACAGGTACTTTGTTAGTTCTTTAGCATTCTGTATGAAAATCGTCCAAATTATTACCTTCCCTTTTTCTGGAAAAATTTCTTCTAAAAGCAAAGATAAAATGCTTCTAAATTTTTTGGGTATTTCTAAAGTTTGGTAATTGATAATTTTATTAAAGAACTCAGAATCATTAATGAATTCGTCAGTATAAGTCGTGAAAACAGCATTTGGATCAAATTCACCAGTTAATTCATTATTCTCCAATGAATCTCTTAATGTTTTTGATAAGAGTGATGGGTTTGTTGATGCTTGTCTTAATCGTATAAGTTTTGCTCTGTTTAAAACATCTTTTACAGTGGCAGAATTGTTTTCTTTGAAATGTGGAATATATTGAGATTCTATAAAGTCGTAAATTTCTCTTTGATGGAAATCCATATCAATTGAAATATACTTTTCTTCTACGGGTGGTAGGTTTAAGTCTTTCTTTTTTATTCTAATAAAATATGGAGAAATATTATCTTTTAACTCTTGAACTCGTTGAGAATCTTGGGAGTTATTGTTCGTCATATCTTCCAAATTATGATAATGAAACTTTAGAATTTCTTTAAATTTAAATGGGTAGATAAATTTGTATAAGTTGAATATATCTTGATACCCATTTGGTACAGGTGTTCCAGTTAATATCACTCTTGATACAGCTTCTTTTGAAATTTCTGTAACACTTCTTCCCCAAACCCCTTCTGGATTTTTTATTCTATGTGCTTCATCAACAACCACCATTGTTTTGTTTCGTTTCAAAAAATCAATTATGTCATTTTGGAATCGGTCAACACCACCGTGAAAAATCAAAGTGAGTTCTGGAGAGTTTGGAGAATATAGGTGCTCTAATTTTTGTTTTACTGAAATATCAATGTCGCCAGACATTCTAAAAGAGTTTGGTTTATATCCAAAACACTCTGAAAATTCATTCTCCCAAGGAGCAAATGATGAAAGAGGTCCAACCACTAAAAGTTTATTTACGTGTCGAGGATCATCTTTAGGTAAACTTCTCAAAAATGCATACGCTCCATAAACTATTGATGTTTTCCCCGCACCAGGTACAGCGAAATTGCAAGAATTTTGAGCAAATGCCATATGAAATGCTGACAATAATTGCAAGGGATAAAGAGTTCTATCCTTTGAGAAAGTTAGTTTTAAAACCTCTTGAAAGTTATCAAATTGTGTTACTAAAGATTGGTTAGCTTTAAACTCATTATCACGAATTGCTCTAGCATTTTCACTAAACACCTCAAAATTTTCTTCTTCTTTATAAAATGCTTGTAATTCTTTTTGTATATTTTCAGTGAATTGAAAATCGTAATTATACTTGCCCAGTAACCCTTGTATTTCTTGAAGAGTTTTTATTTGTGTTTCATCACGAAATGGAATGTAAACCGAGTTTGATTCAATAAAGTAATTAAGTCTTTTGAGTGATATTAAAAGTCTTTTGTTTTGTAATAAAGATTCTGAATCTCCATTTATGATAAAGAAATTATCAAGGATATTAATATCTATAGAATAACTCATTATATATTCTTGTTTATTTGATATCCAATCTGTTGAATCTTTTTGGTTTTATCTTGAACTTCTTGAACTTCATCAAAAGGTATTTTATCGACTTCAATGCCTTCTAATAATTCAATTATATGAGATAAAACTCTTGAAGGTGATTTTTTTTGAAGAGAATTGAATATTCTATCTCCTAATTCTTTAACCATATCTTGAATTTCAGGTTTAGAGAAATTTTTGTGATTTTGTTTAATAGCATCAAAAGCCCTGTGTGCATTTTTGATGTTTTTTTCTGGTGCTTCCGCTGCCCGGTTGTATTCAATACTAGTTTTGTGATAGTATAAATTATCTAAAAAGGCACTTGTTTTGTTCCCAAATTTTGAACTTTCAAAGAATAAACTGTCTCTTGCATTTAAGTGGGCTTCAAGATTTGGAGAATTAAAATCAATTTCAGCTTCTTTTGGAAGTTTTGCGACTATTTCCTTATGCTTATCTAAGAAGCTTTTCCAGATTTCTTTGTTTCCGAAAAAGTGATTTTCTTGATTTCCTTCCGCAATATTTCTGAATTCCTTCCCATCATATTCGTTTCTAAATCTTAAATAATCAAAAGCTAAAAATTGCAAATCATCTACATCTCCATCAGTATATCCATCAAATGCTCTATTACTATTTTTTCCATAAAAGTTGTTCAACCATTTGGTTAAAAATAAAAATTGATCTTCTCTGCTATCAAGTTGAGTATAAATACCGTCATATTCGACATATTCAAGATACTCATCCATTACAGCCATAGTTTCTAAATATTTTATTATCTCCCCTTCAGCTTCTCCCATCCAATCAGCAATTTTTCCAATTGCAACATTGTCAAGTTTTTTTAAGTCAATTACTATTTTACCTGTTAATTTCAAGTAAAGTTCTTTTGCTTTTAGATACTTCTCAGTCGCATTGTAGCCAAGTTTCTTATCCTCACCCATTTGAAAAGAAGTTTCTAATTTCTCAATTTCTAATGGGTTTTCAAGTAGGGTTATTGGCAATACTACTGCTTTAAAATAATCATACTTCTTGTTAAATTTTTTACCAGATAATGCGCCATCATTTTGAATGTCATTCAATAGCATAGCACGTCTATTGCCATCTATTATAATACCATCCCTTGTTATAATACCTATTTTTTGCTGGCCGAAATCAGCTATATTTTTTTGAGTTTTTTTGTTAGCATCAATTTTTGAATTCCAAAGTAATTTTTCGATGATTTTTCTTCCTTCATTACTAAATTCATCAATATTCCTATTCTGTTTTTCTAAAGACTTAGTCCTGCTTAAAATACGTCCGTTATACTTATTGTAAACCAATAAATTTAATGGAATTTTATAAACATTCATTGTAATCAAATCATCTTCCCAAGGAATTTCTTGTTTTCCAAAAGGATCAGATTGATTCCTTTCAATAATTTCCTGTATTTTTTGAATTCTAAATTCCTTATTCATAATTAATTCTTATTAGCAGTTGTTGAAATCTTACTTATTGCATATAAAGCAAAAAGTTGTTTTGTAGGTATTACTTTTTTGTTTTCAAAAAAGATGGTGCCATTTTGAACAAATTGAGGCACTTCAATATTTATATTATCAATGATTTTTTTTACTTCATCAACTAATTCAGTAGGCTCTAGTATTGAGTTTGAAGATTGTTGTACTTCATACATTTCTTGCAATTGTGAAGCATTTCCAATTTTTTCAGAAAAGCCATTGTTAATAATTTCAATGAATCTTTTTCCAGATTTGAATTCAGTAAGTATTGCTTCTAAATTTTTGTAATAACCATCTTCAATGTGTTGTATTGGAAAACCTTTTCCTGTTCCATATTGAATTGATGTTAACCACTTGCCTTCATATTTTCCGCTTTTCTCAATATCATAATTCGAGAGAGTCACTGTTAAATTACCTTCTTTTAATGGATGCCTTCTAAATCTTGAGCCTTTATTTTTCACAGGTGGATTGTCAAATACTTTTAATGAATAATTGTTGAGATTTAAAACGCCCTCTAGATGTGGTTCCTTGGCTACATTTAATTCATAGTTATTTTCCAATTTTAGCTCATTAAGTACAATTTTCGCAAACACTCTACTGACTGAGCAACAGACTGCATTACCAA
>Ga0247839_1004167_pt1 | contig 18920 bp, 18 predicted proteins | sample LaCruzMarch2015__6_FD_192405 | JGI IMG/M metagenome (GOLD analysis project Ga0247839, IMG submission 192405) | Freshwater microbial communities from meromictic Lake La Cruz, Castile-La Mancha, Spain - LaCruzMarch2015_16m | ecosystem: Environmental > Aquatic > Freshwater > Lake | place: Spain... | reverse complement strand
CGCAGGCAAGCCTTACCCATCCCTCCCCCCGAACGCCTGCCGCGGCGAGCGGTGCCGGGTTTGGGGGCGCACAGCCCCCATCAAACTGGTGCTTTTTCACCCACAGATTTTTGTGAAGAGCCCGAAAGATTGCCCGGCCGTTCCGTTATAGGTGGTCGCAGTGACGGAATTAAAGTTGTTGTCCAATATGACGGTCTGGCCGCTTGCGCCCGAGACCGACAAAGCCAGTAAGATGGCCGCTGTTCCCAGACCCCAGCCGAATCGCATAAACCCGGACATGACGTGATTCGGCAGGAATTCGCTTTTCGCCTGGACGCGCCCGGTCTGCCGGGAGGGGGCTTGGAGGGGGAATGAACTGGGTGGGAGTGCTTTCATAGTCTTGGTGTTGTTTGTTTTTGGGAGAGGATTGAAAAGGTTGTTGGTGCGGGGGTAAAACAATGTTCGTGAGAAACTATCCGCTGGTTTTCAGATTTTGTCTATCGTCTGTTTAGATGATGCCCGGGGGCGGGCAATGGCGCAATGAACCAGCAAATCGACAAACAAGCCCCACTGGACCGTGGCATGGGCATCTTGCCCATGCGAAAAACAATCCAGTAAGACATGGGCAGGATGCCCATGCCACGGTTTGCAATGATCAGAGATACGCCCTCCGGGGAGGGGTCGATGGCGCGAATGAAGTTGCTTTTTTTGTCGCGGAGCAGCGGGAAGGAGTGGCCGCCGGTGGGGCGGTAGCCGGGCTGCGCGATTGACACTTCACAGGCGATCTGGTAATTATTCGAATATGTCCGAATATAGTGAAACTCACAGCTATTGCTCCGTTCGCGATCTGTTGTTGTCCCGGTTGGAGGAGCGGGCTCCGGCCAAGATCCAGCTTCTGGCGGGTCCGAGGCAGGTCGGAAAGACGACTTTGCTTCACGAGATTGCCGCGCGATGGGAGGGCCGGGCGATCTATGCGAGCGCGGATGCGCCGGAAGCGGAGCTGCCAGGATGGGCGGACGCCATCTGGCGGCGTGCGGTGGACAAAACCTCCCCTGGTCCGGCGGTGCTGCTGCTGGATGAGGTTCATTTTCTGCCGGAATGGAGCCGTTGGCTCAAGGCGAGGCATGACGAGGTGGTCCGCAAGAAAATCCCGCTGCACACGGTGGCGACGGGATCCTCGGCACTGGACCTTGGCGCGGGCTCGCGGGAAACGATGGCGGGCCGGTTCGAAAAGTTGTCCCTCCATCATTGGGGAGCCGGCGCTCTGGTGGATTTGCTCGGGGTGAAGCGGACGGAAGCCCCCCTGCGGCTGGTGACCTGCGGGGGGTATCCGGGTGCCCGCGAATTCTGGGAGGACGATGTGCGGCTGCGCTCCTACCTGCGCGATGCGATCGTCGAGCCGGCCATCGGGCGCGATATCCTGCAGCTCGAGCAAGTGCGCAAGCCTGCCCTGCTCCGGCAGATCTTTGCACTCGCGATGGCGCATCCGGCCGAAATTCTCTCGCTGGAAAAAATGGCAGGTTCCCTTGCCGAGAAGGGGGCGTTGGAAACCATCGCCCACTATCTAAATCTTTTGAGGGAGGCCTATCTGGTGGCGCCGGTGCCGAAGTGGTCGGGCGATGAAATCCGCCGCCGGAAGTCGCCTCCGAAGCTGCTCGCGCTCAATAACGGGCTGCTTCTTGGCGGGACTTCCCAACCGGCACCGGGAGCGCAGACCGATCCTTCGCGCTGGGGGCGATGGTTGGAGAACGCCTGCCTGGCTCATGCCTGGAATGCCGGACAGCAGGTGTATTACTGGAGGGCGGAGCCCTGGGAGGTGGACGGGGTCCTTCAAGGCGATTGGGGGCGGTGGATCGTCGAAGTGAAAACCGGACGCTACTCGGCGGCCGATCTCAAGGGCCTCGCGGTCGCCTCGACAAAATTCCCCGACTTTTCCCCCGTGGTGATCTGCGATCCCGGCGAGGAATCGCCAGCCGAGTCGGCAGGATTCCGCGCCATCCCCTGGCCCGACTACCTGCTGGGCGGGCTTTAAGGGCTTGATTTCTGGGAGTCCAATCAATGTGCCCGAACATTTTCCAGTTGAAACCAGGACCGTCATTCCCCCCCTTCGGGCGCGGTGCCTGAGCATTCAGCCAATCGCAGAACCCGTTGAACTCGAGCTCCGGCACAGCTCAAGCGTAAAAACAGAAGCAAAAAGTCATTTACGTAATGTCGGCTATTGCGTATAGGTATTGACGTTTCATAAATGGATTCGCCAATCACAAAACGCCTGCTGGCCAAAATTTCTGCCGATGGAGTTCTGCGCGCGCGCGACGCCGTGCGCGAGGGAATCGCACGAACCTACATCCAGAAAGCCGTCAAGAGCGGCCAGGTTGAGCGAATCGGACGTGGGCTTTATGCGATGCCCGGGAAAGTCATTGGCGAGAACCAGACACTCCTCGAGGCGACGAAGCGGGTTCCCAACGGCGTCATCTGTCTCCTGTCCGCGCTCCGCGCGCATGATCTGACAACTCAGAATCCGCATGAAGTCTGGATTTGCATCGACAGGAAGGCTCGAAAGCCAAGTATCGATGCTCCAAGACTTCGCGTGGTCCGCTCCTCGAAAGCCCTGCTCTTTGAAGGTGTCGTGGAGAAGCGGGTTGGTTCACACTCCATCCGTCTCTATAATCCGGCGCGAACGGTCGCGGACTGCTTTCGATACCGGAATAAAATCGGTCTCGATGTCGCGGTGGAGGCGCTGCGCGAATGTATCCGAAAGCGGCGCTCTCAAATGGACGAAATCTGGAAATACGCGAAGCTCTGCCGCGTGGCGAATATCATGAGGCCTTACCTGGAGGTGATTGCTGGATGAGCGCGAAGAACATGGCCGCTTCGGTCGCAACGCGACTCCTTCATCGCGCACGGGCACGGAATGAGGATTACCAGTTCCTGCTGACACGCTATGTGTTGGAGCGGCTCATATGGCGGCTGGCACGGTCCCAATACTCGGATGTCTTTGTCCTGAAAGGTGCCATGGTATTTCTGGTATGGACGGGTGAAGTCTATCGCCCGACCAAGGATCTTGACCTGCTCGCCCAATCCACGCAGACAGCGGAGCAGCTGAGAGCCGTGTTTGCGGAGATATGCAATATTGAGGTTGAAGATGACGGCCTGGTGTTCATTGCCGACAGCATCGAGGCCGGACAAATCCGCGACGACCAAGCCTACGGAGGCGTCCGCCTGACGATGCGCTCACTCCTTGGCAAGATGCGCATCCCGGTTCAAATCGACGTCGGATTCGGCGATGCCGTCACTCCCGCTGCGGATAAATCCGTGTTTCCGGTGCTTCTGGAGCACTCCAGCGCGCCCCTCCTGCGTGTTTATCCGAAGGAAGCATCCATCGCTGAAAAGCTTGATGCAGTAGTGTCCCTGGGAATGGCAAACAGCCGGATGAAGGACTACTACGACATCTCCATCCTGCTTGGAGCATTCGCGTTTGATGGCAAGGCCATGTCGTCCGCGATCCGGGCGACTTTCACTCGTCGGGGCACGGAGTTTCCGGCTGAGACGCCACTGGGATTGTCGGATGAGTTCGCACTCGATCCCGCCAAGGTTACGCAATGGAAGGCATTCCGAAGCAAGGCCGGATTCAAGGCGCCGCCACCCGAATTGCCGGTGATTGTGAGCATGGTTCGTGGCTTTCTTCTTCCACCTCTCAGGGCGGCCGCGACGGAAAAATCTTTTGCAGCCTCATGGCTTCCTGGCGGTCCGTGGAGGGAGGCATAACCCGAAAGCAAAATTCTTGTGCAAGGATTGCGGCTTACAGCTTGGCCGGAACCAATGAGGGCGGCAGGTTGGTGGTGCCCCACGTATAATTCGGCTCGGACTCCAGTTCCAACTCCAGTTTGCCGCCGGCGGTAATCTCATCGTGCGTGAGCCAGGCGCGATCCAATGGCTTGCCGTTCAATTTTGCGGAGTGGATGTAAATCGCGCCGGGGGTTTTCGCGTTGGCGGTGATGGTGAAGGTGCGGCCTTTGGCGTAGGCGGGATCGAGGCGCAGCGTCGCTTTCGGAAACAGCGGGCTGGTGATGATGTAAATCGGGGCGCCCGGGCAGACCGGATGCAAGCCGAGCGCGGCGAGCACATACCATGCGGACATTTGCCCGACATCTTCATTTCCCACCAAGCCATACGGGCCGGTCTTGTAACCGCGATTCACCACGGCGCTGGACCACTTCTGGGTGAGCCAGGGCTGCCCGGCATAGACGGCCATGAACGGGACTTGATGCACCGGTTCGTTCGCGTGGTTGTAATAATCGTTCCAGAAAAAATCCGGGTGCGAGCGGTCGAGGAATTCGTTGAGGTCGGCAACGAAACGCTCCTTTCCGAGCAGCTCGATGAGGCCCGGCACATCCTGCGGCACAAACCAGCCTTGCTGGAACGGATTGCTTTCGATGCAGCCCTGACCGTGCACGGTGCGGCCTTTCCAGCCGGCCCACGAGCCATCCGCATTCCGCGCCCGCATCCATTGGACAGACGGATCGAAGATCTTAGTGTAGTTTCGCGCGCGCTGCCACAAAACGTCCGCATCGCCCGTGGCCTTCATTTCCTGCGCGAACCAAGCGGCGCACGCGTCGTTGTAGGCGTATTCCAGCGTGCGCGAGATGTCGCCCGGCACCCAACCCTGGCCCGACCAGAAATTGAAATTCATGCGTTTGGCATCCGGCCCGAGGCAGGTTTTGCGAATCGCCTTCCATGCTTCGGCGGCGTCGTAGCCGCGAATGCCCTTGCGCCAGGCGTCCACGATCACCGGCACGGCGGGATCGCCCACCATGCAGCCGGATTCGCGCAACATGATTTCCCAGCGCGGCAGGCAGCCTTGGTTGTCGGTGCGGGCGACGTAGAGCAGCGAGTTGATCGTGTCATCCACGACGCGCGGCGCGATCAGTGTCATCAGCGGGAACTGGCTGCGGAACACGTCCCAGCCGCTGAACACGGTGCGCTGCGTGTAGCCCGTGGCCTTCTGAATCTTGCCGTCAATCGCCCGAAACGAACCGTCCGCATCCGAAATGCAGCGCGGGTCAATGAAGGTGCGATACAGGGCCGTGTAAAAAATCTGCCGCTGCTCGTCCGTGCCGCCTTCGACGTGGATGGAATCGAGCGCCTTGGTCCAAAGCTCGCGGGCCTGACGATGCACCGCGTCAAAATCCCAGCCGGGCACGTCCTGCTTCAGATGCGCCGCCGCGCCTTCAAGGCTGGCAAAGGAGATGCCCGCCTTGACGAGGACGGACTGGTTTTTGGTGGTGGGAAACTCCACGAAAAAGCCGCCGTCCTCGGTGGTGGCCTCGGTGCGGTCGCGCCAGACGGCCCTGGTTGGCTTCGGCTCCACCGGCAGAGTCTTTAAGTCATTGCCCTGCTCCACCCATTCCTTGCGGCGCTTTTCTTCGCGCGACGCATCCGGTGGTGGCGGGTTTTCCCAGATGGCAAAACTCTTCATCGGCACACTGAACTCCATGCGGAAATACACCATGTAGCTGCAGCGCCCCGCGCCGTGCCCCCAGCCACCGCCCTTTGCATCGCAATCCATCCAGCCTTCCACGGTATGGTCGTCAACCCGCCGCATGAATTGTTTGATCGAGCGTCCGCCGACGCGCCGGGCGAGATCCACTTTGATCCGCGCCGTTTCCGCCTCCGGAAACGTGAAGCGGATGACTCCCGCGCGCGGAGCGGCGGTGAGTTCCACCCCGATGCCGCCGCGATCCAATTGCACGGCGTAGTAACCGGCGCTGGCCTTCTCGCTGGATTTGGCGAAGGGAGATTTCGCCGCCTCGCGATCGAGCACCGCCTCGCCGACCTGCGGCATGACCTGGAGGTTGCCCATGTCGCCATACCAGCCGACGCCGCTGAGGTGCGTGAAGCTGAAGCCTTCGATGGTCGGGTGCGAAAAACTGTAGCCGCTCCCGTTGTCGCCGCCGGTGACCGTGTCCGGCCCGAGCTGCACCAAGCCATAGGGCGTGCACGGCCCGGGAATCGTTTTGCCAAGGCCGTGAGGAGTGGTGGGGTGGCTGGTGACCGAGCCGATGAACGGATCAACTTCGTCCACCACCGCGGTTCCAGGCGAGGCCGCCAGGCAGGTTGCGGAAAGAAGACTCGCCAGCAGGTTGAGAGGAACTTTCATAAAACATTTTTCTCCGGCTTTGAACATCATGGCTGGGCTGCGTTCGCGGGAGTTCATGGTGGCAGGCAATAGCTTAGTGGCCTTTCATCGGAGCGACTCCCACGACGCCGGCTGAACCGCTGAGGCGTCCCCAGCAGAGGGCGTAAGCGGCGACGAGGACAAAACAGGCGAGCGGGACGATAAAGGCAAACGACATCCCGTGGAGATCGCCCACATGGCCCATCAATTTTGGCATGATGGCACCGCCCATAATCGCCATGACGATAAAAGACGACGCCTTTTTGGCCCGGGCACCGAGCCCGTGGATGCCCAGCGAGAAGATCGTCGGAAAGCAGATCGACATGAACAGGTAGGAAAGGAAGACGGCAGCCGCCGAAATCCAGCCGAGCTTGAGGAAAACGAGCAGGCAGCAAAGGGCGGCCAGCAAGGCGAATGCGGCGAGCACCTTGTGGGCGGCAAACTTCTTCAGGAGACCGGCGCCGATCACGCGGCCGGCGAGGAAGAACGCGAAGGCGAATGCGGCAAGGTTCGAGGCTCCCTTGTCGCTGAGCCCCATCGCTCCGTTCTTGTGGACCTCAAGCCACGAGTCGAGCCATCCGCTTTTCCAGTCGGCGGGGACGGGCGGGACCTGCGAGGTCATGTAGTTGATGAAGTAGGCGAAAATCCCGCACTGGGCGGCGACATACAGGAACTGGGTGATCGTGGCTCCAGAGAAATGCGGATGGCTCCAGATGCTGTGGCTGGTGATTTTTCGCGATCCGAAAAGGAAGGCGACCACCCCAATAACAAACAGGGAGACCGAGGAGTAGAGCAGGGCCTGGTGCTCGTCCATCCCGAGCCCCGCCCCGACCGACGGGATGGCGGCGATGGCCGAGATGATCATGCCGATGGCGAGGGAGAGGACCGCGATGTTCAGCAGGAGGATGCTGTGCGCGAGCAGGCGGTTGGCCGGAGGCGCGGAGGAGCGCGCCGGGTCCGAGTCGTCGAGGTGAAATTCGTCCTTCGACTTGATGTCGGGCATTTTGGCGAAGAAGAAGACGACCGCCAGGAGAAGAACAAAGATCCCGATGCCGGCGTAGGGAATCCAGAGGGTCTCCGAGCCGGTGCTCTTGCCCGTATGGTCCAGGCCGTAGAAAAACTGGGCACCCGCGATCGGGCCGAGAATCCAGCCGACGCCGTTGCAGGATTGCGCGAGATTGATGCGGGCGGCGGCAAACTGCTCCGGGCCGAGCACGGTGGTGTAAGGGTTGGCGACGGTCTCCAAAAAGGTGAGGCCCGAGGCGATCAGGCAGACACCGAGCAGGAACGCCGGGAACGTGGCGATCTGCGTCGCCGGGATGAACCAGAATCCCCCCACGGAAACCAGAAGCAGCCCGCCGATGATCCCGCCCTTGTAGCCGAGCTTGCTGGCCAGCCACCCGGCGGGCATCGCCATAAGAAAGTAGCCGAGGTAGTGCGCGAACTGCACCCAGGCCGACTGGGCAAGCGTGAGGCCAAGCTCCTGCTGGAAATGCTTGTCCATCACGTCGATCATCCCATTGCAGAACCCCCAAAGCAGGAACAGGGAGCTGACGAGCGCAAAGGTGAAAGCGTGGCTGCGGCCGTCGCCGGTTGCGAAGAGGGAAGTTTTGTTCATGAGGTAATGATGCGGAGAAGGGGGGAGTATTCAAGAGAATGGCATTCCTGCCTATCATCAGAACGAACGATGTTCCCGCGAGGGGTCAGCACAAATTTCTTCGGAAAATCTCCAAAGGAGATGAAGTATGCGCCGTCTTGTGGCTAGCCCGGACAAATCACAGTGACGCAACCCATCTTGCTAACCATTTGCCTCGGTCAGCCGCCGACTCTGACGACCAAAGCGTTACGCAATCTGAGCCACCCCCCTGCGATTTGTCCGGGCTAGGAGGGCAAAAGGCGGAGCAGGGATTCGTGCGGCCGGGCGATCACTTGGGCAGCGATGACTTTGGCGAGATCACTCATGGTGGAGATCCTTCAGAACATTGCGGACAATCACCTCCACGGTCTCCCGTAACTGCGGTTGCGAGGCAGGAATTTCGGCGGCGGTTTTTCCCGAGAATCCGCACTCACCCAACACGCAGGAGACGCGTGATTTCACGGTTTCCATGGTCGCCTGTTCTTGGGAGGACATCGGGAAGCGGGCATATCCCGGCTGGTGTCTTTGGTGCCGATGATGCGTGGGCAGTCCAGAGCAAGGCGTGTCAGGACCGGCACGCTGATCTCGTTGGAAAAAGCAGGAATGTTATAAATGATGATGTCGATGGGAGACTTCGCCGCCAGCTCGCGGAAATACGTTTCGATGCTCTCCTGCGTCAGTTTGTAATAGTAGGGCCCGGTGATGGAGACCGCCCGGCAACCCAGATCGGCGCAGTGTCCGCACATTTCCAGAACCAGATCGACATTTGGTTCCGCCGCACCGCCGAGAACCGGGCGGTCCCCCGCCTCCTCCGCAACGATTTTGACGACCTGCTTGCGCTCTTCGTAGCTGAGGCGGATGAACTCGCCCATGCTTCCGTTGGGATAGAATCCCGTCACCCCCTTCTCGCCGAGCCAGCGGATGATCCTGCGCAATTCCTCCTCGTCAATGCGGCCCTTCAAATCATACGGGACGATGTGGGGGACGAAAATTCCTTCGAGGAGAGCGTTCATGGCTTTTTCAGGTAGAGGGCTTGAGCATTCAGCGAGAGAACGGCGTCCCGCTCGGCCCCGGAAAATCGTGCGAGGAACTGCCGGGTCAATCCGCACCACGTGGGCAGTCCGCAGCCAAGATTCACAACCGGCCAATCCCCGCCCCACAGGCAGCGCGAAGGGGTAAATGCTTCCATGACCGTCGCCAGATAGGGATGCAATCCCTCCCCGTTGCGCTGGGCCTCGGAGGAGTAGACGCTCAGTCCGGAGATCTTGCACCAGACGTTCGGCTCTGCCGCGAGCATTCGCACCGCGCCTGCCCATTGGAGAAATCCGGCCCCGCGGGGAGCCCCATTGGCGGCAATGTCCGGAACCCCGCAGTGATCCAAAACAAAACGAGTCCCCGGGCAGGCCCGCACAAGATCCAGCGCGTCGTCAAGTTGTCGCTGGAGAACGCACAGATCAAACGTCAGGCCGCGCCTGCCCAGCAATCGGAGGTTGTGGCGAAAGAGGTCGGAGCGCGAAAGCTCGTCCGGCTGGGTGTGCAGCACGCGGCGAATACCGGCCAGCTTTGCATGCGCGATGGCATCCAAATGGACCTCGAAACCCTCATTCTCCGGCCGGGCAGCGGCGATCACCCCGAGGATGCCGCTGGTGGCGTCTTCTGCCAGGCCGCAAAAGAACCGCGCCTCGTCGGCGGATTGATGCGCGTCCACATCGACTTCCATAAATATGGTTCCCTCAATGCCACAGCCCGCGCTGGCGGCCAGGTATTCCTCCAGCCGGAAACTCCCCTGCAATTGCGGGATGTTCTCCGCCCAGGAGTAGTTGAATCGCTCCGGGTGAATGAGGTGCTGGTGGGTGTCGATCATGAGAGTCGGCGGCAAGGTGGGGCGGCAGCGATGTCCGGGAGTCGGGAGGCGCTCAGCGGCGGTAGCCAATTTCGGCACCGCCGGAGACGTGCAGGATATGCCCGGTGATGAAGCGGGCATTGTCGGAGACGAGGAAGAGGGCGGCGTCAGCGATGACATCGCCTTCGGGGCAGTAGCCCAAGGGATGGATTTCATCGAGATACCGGTTGATGCCGGCCGGATCGGGTTGGTCGGCGGCCCATTTGCGGAGCATGGGAGTCCAGGTGCCGGCGGGGCAGACGGCGTTGACGCGAATGCCCATCGGGGCGTAGTCGAGCGCCATGGATTTGGTCAGCGTGTTCATGGCGCCCTTGGTCGCGGTGTAAGCAGCGTGGATGGACTGGCCGATGACTCCGACCAGGCTGGAGGTGTTCAGGATGTTTCCCTTCGAGGCCTTGAGCGCCTCAAGTCCGTGACGGGTGGTGAGCAGGACGCTGCGGAGGTTGATGTCAAAAAGCGCATCCCACTCGGCATCGGTTGTTTCATGGAGGGGCTTTGAAGGAGTGGCGATGCCGGCGTTGTTATGAATGACATCAATCCGGCCATAAGTGGCGAGCGTGCGGTCGATGGCCGACTTGACCTCGCCGTCCTTGGAGACATCGCAGGAAAAACCGAGGTGACCTTCGCCGAGTTCGGCCGCAGTGGCGGCTGAAGCCGCCCCGTCGCGGGCGACGATGATCACCTTGGCCCCCTCGCGGGCATACGCGACCGCACAATCCCGACCGATGCCGGTTGAGCCTCCCGTAAGAAAAATGATTTTATTTTTGAGAATCATGAGGTCGCTGATTGCTTTTCAGGTGAGACGGTGATGACGTCGTTGTGAGAGCGAAAGGGACACAAATGTCAGGAATACCGGAGCGAAACAAGCGTCATGGGGTTCGCTGGATCGAAAGGGCCGGAGATCAGGGCAAATGCATGAGTTGCTCCATCGGACGCCATTGCTCGCCAGCCGGCGTGCCGGGGAGGCGGATTTGGCAGGCGTCGGTGATCGGCCACCATTTATCGCGAGTCGTTGGATCTTTGGGAATCGAACCGAAGTCTTTGGTCGGATTGGTGCCGACGTATTCGAATGTGGAAACGAGGTAGCGGCGACCTTCGATTTCCGTGACGTAGATATTGAAATTCGTGATATTCGCCTTGCGGATGGCGGCGACGACTTCCGGCCAGACATTGGCGTGGAGTTCACGATACTGTTTCTCCTTTTTGGGGTCCAGACCCACGATCGAAGAGTAATACTTGATGCCCGGAGAGGTTCCCGCGAGGGGGGCTGGATTTGACGGCCCGTGGATTCGAGGGACGGCGGGCAACCGAACCAGATCGGGAGGAACGGCGGGTTTGGTGGAAGGAGATGATGTGGTGTTCCGAGGGGTGGAGCAGGCGGCCAGCAAGGCGAGAGGGAGGAGGAGGGTTAGAGTCTTCATGATGGATTAGCGGAAAACGGTGTAGAGGACGGCCATGGCTGCGAAGACGATCGCGGCAAGGACCTTGTAGTTGCCGATGCCGGACCAGCCGGGCGAGCGGAGGCCGTCGAGCGGGTGCGGCCAGTAGAGTTTTTGGGTATCCTCGGTGGCGAGTTTCGGTAGGGTGACAGTGAAGGCGACCTGCATGGCGACGCAGGCGACAAACATGTAGAACGCCATCATCATGAAGCCGGTCTCGGTGAAAAACGCGGGCACCCAGCCGAAGGTGGCGGGCTGCCAGGAGTGGAGGTTTTTAAGAGCGAAGACGGCGGCACCCATGAGCGAACCGAGCCACATGGTCCACTTGGCGCCGCGGGCGGAGGCGGCGGGCCAGAACACGCCGAGCACGAACACGCTGGTGATGGGCGGGGCCATGTGGGCGATGATGTCGTTGAGGCTGTTGAAAATACTCTCGTAACGGTCGAGCAGCGGGACGAGCGCGATGCCGAGTCCGATGGCGGAGACGGTGGCAATCCGACCGACAAAAACGAGCTGGCGGTCAGTCGTCGCGGGTCGAAAGCGCTTCACCACGTCGAAGCTTACCATGGTGGCGATGGAGTTGGAAGCGCTGGAAAGGTTGCCCATGAGCGCGGCCATCAACGCAGCGGCGAGCACGCCGAGGACACCCATCGGGAGCAGGTTGCGGATCATGACGGCGTAAACTTCCTTGGACTGGTAAACACGCACGCCGACGGGGGTGAGGACGTTGCCTTCGGGGGATTTGGCGACAGGCACGCCGGGACCGAGGATGAGGGAGATTTCGGCGGTGTTGGCGTCGGATGTGGGAGTGCCGGCGACGTTGAGGGTGCGGAGGTCGAAGGTGTCGCCGGCCTTGAGGGAGACGGGCGCGAAGGCAGCGAGACCTGGGAGGTCGCCGGTGACGGTGACGACTTTGACGGCGGCTCCGTCCACGTTGAGGTTTTGCGCGACGCGGACCTGGGCGACGTTGTCCATGTGGCCCTGCGTTATGCTGGTGTAGAGCATGATGCCGGGGACGATGAAAATGAAGACGGGGAGGATTTTGATGAGGGCGCAGAAGATGGAGCCGACCCGGGCGTGGTTCTCATCCTCCGCGCCGAGCACGCGCTGAACGATGGTCTGGTCGGCGCACCAATACCAGATGCCAAGAACGGGGTAGCCAAGGAGGATGGCATACCAAGGCATGCCGCTGTCGTCTCCACCGGGGCGGAGCATGCTCATCATTTTGCCATCGGTAGAACCGGCGAGGGCGCTGCCGGCGGCGAGGGTTTCGGTCATGCCGATCCAGCCGCCGGTTTTTTGCCAGGCGAAGAACGTGATGACACACGCGCCGACAAGGAGGACGACGGTCTGGATGGTTTCGGTGATGGCCACGGCGGCGAGACCGCCGACGACGGTGTAGATACCGGTAAGGGCGCACATGAGCAGGATGCAGGTCCATTTATCGATGCCGAAGATGTCGTGGAGAACGAGCCAGCCGGTCGCGAGTGGGAAGGCGATGTGGAAGATGATGGCGGCCGCAACCGAGACGATGGCGAGCCAATCGCGGCACTCACGGCAGTAGCGCTTTTCGAGGAAGTCGGGGAGGGTGGCGACTTTCGAGCGCAGGTAGAACGGCGCGAAGAAAAAGCCGAGCAGCACGAGGGTGAAGGCGGCCATCCACTCGAAGTTGCCGTTGAGCAGGCCGCTGTCGTAGCCGGACTGGGCGAGGCTGACGAGATGGACGCAGGAGATGTTGGTGGCAAAGAGCGCCATGCCGATGACCGGCCACCTCAGGGTGTGGGCAGCCATGAAGTAGTCGCCCGCAGCGGATTCGCCGGCGGCGTTACCCTTCTTCTTGGCGTTCATGCCAGCCCAACAGCCGAGGCCGACGACGCCTACGAGGTAGACGACAATGACAATCCAGTCGAGGAGGCTAATGTTCATTTTCGGGTCACGGGTGATGAGTGGGCGCTAGGGGTGAAGATCGGAGGAAATTCCGGGATTCTGTGGGGTTTGATAGACGCCGCCTTCGACGCGCACGGGGTTTACGAAGTTTTTACGAAGATGCGGAATATGCTCAAGAAAAATGGCCGGAAGGTCGAGGCCGATATGGTTGAAGAGCACGAGGTGCTGATGGATCTGACCCATATCACCAACGTGCGGAACGACCGGAACGCCGAACTTCTTGCAGAGCAGACTCACCGCGAGGAACTCACTCACCCCGGCCACGCGCACGGCATCCACTTGAATGAAGCCTGCGCAGCGGAGTTGGAGGTAGTTTTTGAAAATGACGCGATTGGGCACGTGTTCGCCAAGGGCCAGTTTCACCGGAGCAATGGCATCGGCGAGGGTGCGATGACCGATGATGTCGTCCGGGTGGGTGGGCTCCTCGATCCAATACGGGTTGATGGCGGAGAGGCGGGCGCACACGTCGAGGGCCTGCGGAAGCGTCCATTGCTGATTGGCGTCGACCATCACGCGGGCTGATGCGCCCGCGACTTCGCGTACGATGTGGGCTCGGCGGATGTCGCGCTCGGGGTCTTTGGCACCCACTTTCAGCTTCATGGCGGTGAAGCCTGCATCGAGCGCTTTTTTGCAGTTCTCGCGCACTTGCTCGTCGGAGTAGTTAAACCAACCGACGGAGGTGTCGTAACCGGGATAACCGGCGGCGAGAATCGGTAGACGAACTCCACGGCTGGAGTATGCGGTTCCGAGCATGTCCGCTGCTTGGGTGGCGGTCAGCTCGTCCTCCAGGTAGGAAAGATCAAGCGTGGCAACGATTTGTTCGGGTGTGAGATCGAGCAGGAGCTGCCAAAGAGGGACGCCACGTCTCTTGGCCCAGAGATCCCAACACGCATTGGTGACCGACGCCAACGCGAGTTGAACAACCCCTTTGTGGGGACCCAGCCAGCGGAACTGTTGCTCCTCCGCCATCGCGTGTTGAACCGCGCCAAAGTTCGCCATGATCTCTTCGATATCCCGATTGACCAGGCGCTCCGCGTAAAAGGCGGCAGCGCGGCAGACGAGGTCGTTCCCCTCACCCAGGGTAAAGGCCAGTCCGGTGCCGACCTGTCCGGAGTCGTCGTGGAGGAGGGCGACGGCATACGAGTAAATCGGGTCCTTGTGGATGGCGTCGGATCCATGGCCAGACCCAATAGGATAGCGTGCATCGCGGGTGGAAATACGGGTGATCATGGTGGAAAATTTATTGGTGTTACGGTTTATTCGTGATCCGGTTTGGTCTGGTCGTGCATTTTGACCCGGACCCGCTGGCTCCTTCCTCGTTACCCAGGCATCCAGAGCCGGAGGTCGCCTCCCTGGCGCACTTTGCCGCAGACCTGGACACCGTTCGACGGTTCAGCCCAAGCTCTTGTGCGATCCGCCTCTGTGCCTCCCCTCGCTGTGCCAAACTTCTGATGGCTTCTAGACTTCATGGTTGTCTGTCCTTTGTCTTTCAAGGAGCTGGGTCCTTCGGCGTCAGCGTGAGTGCTCGAAGGTTCATCACTCCCTCGCCAGGCTTGGTGAGGGCTCGAACCCTGATTGTGAGTGAATCGGTCTTCTCCAGATCAACACGCCCCAGCTCTTCCGTGGTGAAGTTGCTCCACGTGGGGCCGGTGGCCTTCACCTCCCCTTGGATCCTCTGGGAGCCGAGGGTGATCTCGTATTGTGAGCCCTGCGAGCCGGCTTTGCAGGCGTATTCCAGCCTGACCGTGTAGGAACCGGTTTTTCCCGGCGCAGCGCGCCATTGCACTTTGTCATTCGGATTCCTCCAGTGGCTTATAAAATCTGACTCGATCCTTAATTCGTTTCCCTCAAGTTCTGCATCCGCAGCCGTGAGGATTAAGGCCCCGCGCTCATCGGGGCGGACAATGGAATCATCCGGTGAATCCGCCGGTGCTGGCTCCAACCAAACATTCCGGACGCTCAACCCCTTCCAGCCGTCGGGAACACCCGTCATCTCAAAGCGGGTCTCGCCGGCGGGAAGCTTGATCGTCCCGAGCGTAACGCTCTTCCATGTCAGACCCGGACCCGTGGGCTCCACCGTGACGAGGGAACTTTTTCGCGCCCGAAGCGTGAGCTTGGCACCATCCGGGGTGGCAACTTCGGCACGAACGCTCCATTTCTGGGCCTGCGGAGCCTTGAAATGATACTCGAGGCGCCAATTCGGACTTTTCCAGTCCGTCAGAAAAGCGCCCGTGCCCGAATCCCGAAGTTGAATATTCTCATCGTAGTGGCCGTAGGCATCCGCATCCTTCGCGGTGAAAGTGACACGTCCCTCGGCATCCGGCTGGGGGAAGGGGGCCATCGTCACATTCACCGGGCCGGGGAAATCGAGGCGGATCACGGAGACATCAGGATCTGTCGCCGATTTCGGAAGCTGCAAGAGGAGGCCGTCCGGGGTGTTCTTCCAGGGAATGTCAGCTCCGTTGGCGAGCAGCTTTCCTTTGGAGGGTGTCTCTTGAACGGTGGGGAGAAGCAACTGCCCATCGCTTGGCCATTCCCAGACATGAACAAAGAGGGTGGTGCCGGCAGCGGAAACTTTTTGTGTGACCCGACCCCAAGGGAGCCGGCGGCGAAAGGGACTGGCGGTGGTCCCGTAGATGGCTTCCGAGTTCACTTTCATCCAGCGGCCGATCCCCTGGAGGAGCGCCACACTTTCTGGCGGGATGACCCCTTCGGCAGTGGGCCCCACATTCAGCAGGAAGTTGCCGCCTTTGCTGGAAATATCGGAGAGGTTGCGGAGAAGCGTTCGCAAGCTCTTCCAGTTGGTGTCTTTGACCTTGAAGCCCCAAGTATTATTCAGCGTCATGCAGACTTCGAACCGCTGGCCGGGATAGCCGCGCGGAGGGATGTTTTGCTCCGGGGTTCTCGTGTCGCCGCCGAAGCCCGTGCCGAGGCGGTCGTTGTTGATGATGTGTGAAAATTGAGTGATGTAGTCCGCGAAGGGTTTGGCGCGCTCCTTGGTCATGTTCGTCGGGGTATCCCACCAGATGATGGCGGGATCGAATTTCTCGACGATCTCCTTCACTTGAGGAAGCGCGGTGTTTTTTAAGTAGTCGTCGTAATTTCCTTTCTGCGCCGGGTCCCAAACCTCCTTCGTCCACATGGCCCCGCCCGGGTGATTCCAGTCTTGCGATTGGGAGTAGTAGAGGCCGAATTTTAGCCCTTCGGCACGCACGGCTTTCGCAAGGGGGGCGAGGAGGTCGCGCTTCGCACCGGAGTTCATCACATCCCAATCGGTGACGGCAGAATCGTAGAGCGCGAAGCCGTCATGGTGTTTTGAGGTGATCACCACATATTTCATGCCCGCCTCTTTGGCCAGCCTGGCCCAGGCGGCCGGGTCGTATTTGGCGGCGGTGAAAGATTCCGCAAAGGCCTTGTATGTGCCCGCAGGGATCCTTTCTCTCAGCATGATCCATTCGCCAAGGTGGCTGGTGGTTTTCCCCTTCCATTCCCCGGCGGGCACAGCGTAAACGCCCCAGTGGATGAACATGCCGAAGCGGGCTTCGTCGAACCATTTGAGGTGTTCATCGCGATTGGTTTCGGCCGCTTGCAGAGCGGTGCAGGTGAGGGTGGCCAGCAAGGCGGCGAGTAATGACAACTTCATGTGATATTCCTGAGGCAATGACGGAGCGAAGGGGTAAAGGCAAAGGTGAGCGGAACCCGGAGTGGTGAGATCAGTTCGCGGCTTTGAGCCGGATCGTCGAGAGGTTCGCGACAGCTTCGCCGGGTTTCTCCAAGGCGACCAGCCGCAGGGTGAAATTTCCCGCCGACGGCACGTAGATTTCGCCGACGGCCGTGGTTTGAAAGTTGTTCCACGATCCGGTGGCGGCGACGGTCCACGGCAGCGCTGCGACCTGTTTGTTGTCTTTGTCGAATAAGCGGAACTCGGTCTTGCTGCCGGCGGCGGCGTTGGTGCAGGCCCATTCGACGTCGATGGTTTGAACGCCCGCCTTTTCAAAGCGGACGCGGAAGGAAACCGAGTCTGCGGGATTCGTCCAGTGGCCGATGAAAGAACCTCCTGCCTTGTTTCCCAACTTCAGCCCCTGCCCATCGAGTGTGGCATCCGCGGCGGGAAGCGCGATGACTCCATCCGCTCCGGCCGACCCCGTAAAAGGCTCGATCACCGGCGCGCCGACCACATCGAGCACCACCACCGTGGGAAGCGCGTCCGGCGCCTTTTCGGGAAGTTGGATGACGGCTCCGCTCGCCTCGCGTTTCACAGCGAGCGCATCCCCGGGCTTGGCCAGCAATGACGCGGCAAGCACCTCGTTTGTGAGGCCGGAAACAACGAGGCGTCCATCGGCCGGCCAGGCGAAGACATGCAGGAATAGGCGCGTGTTTCCGTCGGGCAGAGCTTTTGTCGTGCAGCGGCCCCACGCGGGCATGCGCGGAAACGGGCTGGCCTGAGTGCCGTAGATCGCCTCCCCGTTGACCTTCATCCAGCCCCCGATGACGGCCAGGTTATCGAGGCTTGGCTGTGGGATGACGCCCTTCGCGTCGGGTCCGACGTTGAGCAGGTAATTTCCCCCTTTGCTGGCGATATCGCAGAGATTCCGGATGAGCTCGGAGGGCGGCTTCCAGTTTTCATCCCCGGTGCTGAACCCCCAGTTTTTGTTCATGGTCATGCAGGTTTCCCAATTGCGGTTCTTGAATCCCTGCGGGGGTATGGTTTGCTCCGGCGTCTCGGTGTCGCCTTGGATCCCGCCTCCCAGCCGGTTGTTCATGATGATGCCCGGGCGAAGCGCCTGGACGGCCGCGTTGATCCTGCCGGCCCGCTCCTTGGTCATGCCGGTCGGGGTGTCCCACCAGAGCAAGCTTGGAATCTCGCCGTAGTTGGTGAGAAGCTCCTTGACCTGGGGGATTGCGACCGTGTCGATGTATTTGTCCACGTCGAGCTGCTGTCCGGGGTCCCATGGTGGCGTGTTGTTGCCATAGTCGGTCTCCCCGCCATTCATCCAATCCTGCGCCTGGGAATAATAAAACCCGAGTTTGATTCCGTGCTTGCGGCAGGCCTCGGCGAGGGGAATGAGCAGATCCTTGCCGTAGGGGGAGGCTTGGACGACGTTCCAATCGCTGGCCTTCGTGTCGAAGAGGGCGAAGCCGTCGTGGTGCTTCGTCGTGATGACGATGTATTTCATCCCGGCATTTTTCGCGGTGATCACCCACGCCTCCGGGTCGTAATTTACGGGGTTGAACTCTTTGGCGTAGGGCCGGTATTCGGCCATCGGGATTTTCGCCCGATGCATGAGCCACTCCGAGTAAAAGTTGCTCTTTTTTCCATTGTGGATACCGGCAGGAACGGCAAACATCCCCCAGTGGATGAACATGCCGAATTTGGCCTCTTTCCACCATGCCATCCTCTGGTCGGAATCGGCTTTGGTTTCGGCCGCATGAAGGGGGGTGCTGCAGAGGGGAGTGAGCAAGGCAGCGAGCAATGATAATTTTATCTGTGGTTTCATCTGATATTCCTGAGGAAATAGTGGAGCAATGGGTGGCGGAGTATTGATGAAAGTGGCGTTCCTGCCAATCGTCAGAATGAACGATGCTCCCGCGGTTGCGGAAGGGGCCGGAAAGGGCCACTGGGAGACCCGCAGGAACAGAATTGGGGCTCACCCGGACCAATCACAGTGACGCAACTCATCTTGCCAACCATCTGCCCCCCCTGTGATTTGTCCGGGCTAACGCCGCTGTTTTTCGTCGAGGGACAGGATGCCCGTGCGGTAGGCTTTGGTGATGGCGGCCGCAGCGTTCTGGACGTTGAGTTTTTCGTAGATGTGGCGGACGTGGGTGGCGACCGTTGGA
>Ga0247839_1004163_pt1 | contig 18931 bp, 14 predicted proteins | sample LaCruzMarch2015__6_FD_192405 | JGI IMG/M metagenome (GOLD analysis project Ga0247839, IMG submission 192405) | Freshwater microbial communities from meromictic Lake La Cruz, Castile-La Mancha, Spain - LaCruzMarch2015_16m | ecosystem: Environmental > Aquatic > Freshwater > Lake | place: Spain... | reverse complement strand
AACGGGTCGCTTTTGGCCGCGCCCTCATCATTGAACCGCGCTTGTTGTTGCTGGATGAACCCTTCGGCAATTTAGATGTTGAAACGAGGGCCAACATGCAGGATTTTTTTAAAAAAATGGCGCAACAGCAACAAATTACGGCCATGCTGGTCACCCATGATTTGAAAGAAGCCGTACGCATGGGCGATCAATTGGGTTATTTAGACGCCGGGAACCTCCAAATTTTTGATCATTTACGCGATTTTATCGCAGATCCACGCACGGGTATGCTTGCCGAAAGCGCATTTTGGCAATCGATACAAGACGCTGTTTAATATTAAAATAAAAAATAATGGCAAATTACAACCATTGCGAATCGCTTTATTGGGTGTTTACCCAACTTTGTAACGATAAATGTGACCACTGCTACAACCTTTCGGGGCCGCAAGGTGCGCGTATCAGCGAAGAGGAGTGTATGCAAATCATAGACAATATGCCCGACCAAATTGACCGGCTCATACTGTCCGGCGGTGAACCGTTGGCCGATAAAAAACTGTTGTACAGCATTTTAGATCGCATTTGTGCGCGTTACGGCAGTTCCACCCAAATTATGCTGCAAACCAACGGCGACCTGTTAAACGGTGAAATATTGGATACACTCATTGAAAAAGGCGTATCACGGTTCGACATCGCCAGCATAGACCGTTACCACAAACATTCCGGCACGCGCTTGATGGAATTGGCCGAACTGTTTGAATCGCGCGGGGTAAATGGGGAAGAAAAGGACCCTTTGATTGAAAAAGATACCTATTTAGTCACCGAACATCCCCTGTCCTGGGGCTATTGGGGCGCAACTGAAGATATGTGGCTGGGCGGAAACTGGGCACGCGGTCGGGCAACGGAAAAAAACATCTGGCTGCGCGACCCGAACCACAATTTTTGCAAAGTATTGTCGGGCGGTATTGGCTTTTTAAGCGGCGCGGAAAACATCCCCCAGGAAATTTCCATTCAGTTGTGGCGCATCAATCCGTGTTGCCCGGGTACCTACAAGGCGATGGGCGATGCCCGCAAAGAAAAAGTAGCTGATGTATTAACGCGTGTTGCACAATCGCCTGTATTTCAAAAGATTAATGAAGGCGATCCATTGGGTATGGGGGAGTCGGTCGGTATTTCACGGGAATTTGCTGCCGCGCGCAATGAAGATTTGCAAAATGTATGTCTTTGGTGCGATGAATTTTTCCGGGAATATTTTGATGTGGAAACCCTTACATCGAAGTTTAACACACCCGTTTAAGCGCCTATTTCAGTTATTTGGCCACAAAATCTGCCATTTGCAAAAGAAATTTGACAAGCCTTTGATCTTATTTTCAATTAGGCTGTTGACCTTTGCAAGATGCAACAAGATAACAACGAAAGTACCCGTCCGAAACTGACGCGCGAGAGTTTTCGCGAGGCGCTCAAAATATTTGCCTTCATCCGGCCTTACCGCTGGAAATTTATTTTTGGCTTGGTGTTGCTGTTTTTGTCCAGCACCATTTTTATGGTTTTCCCTTATACCGTGGGCTTGATGCTCGACGTGGCGCAAGGTAAAACGGTGATGGCCAACCTGAGTTTGCCCAAAATTGCGCTGGGTTTGATCATTGTACTGAGTTTTCAGGGGGTGGTTTCTTATCTGCGGGTGATGATGTTTGCCGAAGTGAGTGAAAAAGGCACGGCAGATATCCGCAAAGCCTTGTACCAGCGTCTGATTTCTTTGCCCATTGAGTTTTTTGAAAAAAGCAGGGTGGGGGAGTTGGTGAGCAGGTTGACCAACGATTTGGAAAAACTATACAACACCTTATATTTTGTACTGGCAGAGTTTTTCCGTCAAATCATTTTGCTGGTGGGCGGCGTGATTTTTCTTGCCTGGCAGACGCCCAAACTAGCTTTTATCATGTTAGCCACTTTCCCGGTGATTGTGGTGGGCGCTATGATTTTTGGCCGCTATATCCGCAAATTATCCAAACAGCGCCAGCAAATTTTGGCCGAAAGCAATACCATCCTCGATGAAACGCTGCAAACCATCCATGCGGTGAAAGCTTTTACCAATGAGGCTTTTGAATTAGGAAGGTATAAAAAAACCAACGATTCGGTCATTTCAGTATCCATGAAATACGCTGGCGGCCGGGCTATTTTTGCCGTTTTCATCATTACCATGTTGTTTGGGGCCTTGTTTTTTGTCATTTGGACAGGTATGCGCATGGTACAAGCCGGCGAAATTACCGCGGGCCAATTGATTTCATTTGTAACCTTTACAGCCGTTATTGGCGGTGCCATCGCTGGATTGGGTAATTTTTACTCCGAATTGGTCGGCGCGATTGGTGCAACAGAACGGGTGCGCGAAATCCTGAATTCGAAAAGCGAAGTGGATGGTCGCCCACAAACCAACCTGAAAGCCGGACGATTCGCGGGCAATATCCAATTTGAAAAAGTACATTTTTCGTATCCAACCCGCCCCGATATGGAAATTTTGAAAGGCGTTAGTCTTGAAATTCCATCGGGTGCCAAAGTGGCCATTGTAGGACAAAGTGGCGCCGGAAAAAGTACCATCATGCAATTGTTGTTGCAGTTTCATTTGTTGAATGAGGGCACCATCAAAATTGATGGACAAAATATTTATGATTACGAACTGGAATCTTATCGCCATAATTTCGCATTGGTGCCGCAGGAAGTAATTTTATTTGGCGGATCTATTCGTGAAAATATCCTGTATGGAAAACCGGATGCCCAGGAAGATGAAATTATCGAAGCGGCCAAAAAAGCCAATGCCTGGGACTTTATCAGCAGTTTTCCGGAACAATTGGACACGGTGGTGGGCGAACGCGGGATCAAATTGTCGGGCGGTCAGCGCCAGCGTATTGCCATTGCACGCGCGATTTTGCGTAATCCTTCCGTGCTGTTGCTTGATGAGGCGACTTCTTCCCTGGATGCCGAAAGCGAACGCGTGGTACAAGATGCCCTCAATAACTTGATGGAAGGACGTACCAGCATCATTATTGCCCACCGATTGGCGACCATCCGCGACGTGGATCGGATTTATGTGTTGCAAGGTGGTCATATTATTGAACAAGGTACCCATGATGAATTGTCAGCGATTGAAAATGGCGCGTACAGCAGTCTGGCCAAGTTGCAGTTTGATATGAGTACCTTGAATGTGCCGATTGTTTAGCTGGGAAATTATTTTTCAAATCCCTTCTAATGCGTATTTTTTTTGATTATAAACTACTTGCATGTCCAATACTGCTAAAACAGGAATTCTGATTGTCAACCTGGGCACACCCGATGAGCCCAAACGTTCGGCAGTGTACCGTTATTTGAAACAATTTTTGCTCGATCCGCGGGTCATCGACATCAATCCAATTGCCCGAAATTTGCTGGTGCGGGGTATTATTGCGCCTTTTCGTTCGGGTAAATCGGCCAAAGCGTACCAGGAACTCTGGACGGAAAACGGATCGCCCCTCAAATATTATGGTTTCCGCCTGGTAGAACAAATTCAGCAATTGATGGGTCCCGATTATATCGTCGAACTGGCCATGCGCTACCAAAGTCCGTCGATTGAAACGGCGATTCAAAAAATGATGGCAGAAAAAGTGGAGAAAATCGTGGTATTTTCCCTGTTTCCGCAATATGCCAGTGCCACAACGGGTTCCGTACACGAGGAAGTGATGCGGGTGCTCACTAAACAACAAATTATTCCTTCGGTCGATTTTATCAGCAATTACCCGACCTGGGCGCCCATGATTGCCTTGTATGCGCAAAATGCCCGGAAGTTCGACCTGGCTTCTTACGATCATATTTTGTTTAGTTACCATGGATTGCCGCAGCGTCAATTGCGCAAAGGCGACCAGTTCAACCACTGCCTGAAAAGTGCCGATTGTTGCCAGACCCTGACGCCTACCAACCAGTTTTGCTATTCGGCCCAATGCTATGCCACCACCCAGGCCATTGCAGCCCAACTCGATTTGAAGCCGGAACAATATACGGTGTGTTTTCAATCACGCCTCGGCGCTGATCCATGGACGCAACCATACACCGTCCGCACCATTGAAGCTTTGGCCAAATCAGGTGCCAAACGCCTGCTCGTTTTTTGCCCTGCTTTCACAGCCGATTGTTTGGAAACGATCGTGGAAATTGGCTCGGAATACAAAGAGGATTTCGAAAAATGGGGCGGGGAGCATATTGATTTGGTGCCTAGTTTGAATGATGCACCGGGTTGGGCTTCTGCTATTGCAAACCGACTTGGGAGTGCATAGAAAAAAGGGGGGCTAGGGAGAAAAAAGGGTTCCACGGAGTAGCTCGGAGTAGCTCGGAGGAACGGAGTTTCACAGAGTTTTTATTAGTTCTGTGTCTTTCCTTTCCCTCCGAACTTCTCATGGAACCCTTTTTTCTCCGTGTATCTCCGTACCTCCGAGCTACTCTGTGGAACCTTTTTTCTCCGTGTATCTCCGTACCTCCGAGCTCCTCCGTGGAACCCCTTTTTTCTCTCCCTAGCCTAGGAAGCCTTAGACCCAGCAATATCCACTTCCCGGCGCTCGACCGCAGGAATATTTCTAACCACCATTTGCAGGGTATTCCGAATACGTTCCTCAAACAACACCATTTTACCTTTTTTCAAATTGGCAATGGTCTCTTCATTATAGTGGCGAATGGTGAGTAACTCCAGTCCGGATTCCATTTTTACTTTGAATTCGTCTGACACATCCTCGATGAATTTTTGGAGACGATCAGGGATGTTGGGCACGCAAATGGTAAAGCTGATGGCTGTATTTTGCATCATGTTGACAAACAGGCGCAAATCGGCGGCTTTACCAAACAAGCGTGCCATGTGGTGTTCGGCCACAAATGAATAATCGAGCGTGCTGATGTGCAACAAAGCCTGGTTTTTTTCCACCACAATAATCGGCGGATAAGTTTCCTCATTGTCGCTGCTGATTTCTGTTCCGACACCGTCTGGATCAATAAACGACTTCACATACAAGGGAATATTCTTGTTTTGAAGTGGTTTAATGGTTTTCGGATGGATCACCGAAGCACCGTAATAGGTCATTTCAATGGCTTCCCGGTATGAAATCCGGTCCAGTTTGATCACATGCTCAAACAAACGCGGGTCGGCATTCAACACCCCCGGAACATCTTTCCAAATGCTCATGCTTTCGGCATCCAGGCAGTGTGAAAAAATAGAAGCCGAATAATCGGAGCCCTCGCGGCCGAGGGTAGTCGTGAAATTTTCGGAAGTTGAGCCAATAAAGCCCTGCGTAACCACAAATCCTCCTTGCGCCAACATGGGCGGCACGATTCTTTGGGCATTTGCCTTCGTTTTATCCCAAATTACCCAGCCTTCGCGGTAGGTATTGTCGGTCGCCACCACATCGCGGGCGTCGAGCCATTGGGTTTTCAAACCGGCCTTATTCAAGTAAGCCGCCAAAATTTTGGAAGAAACGAGTTCGCCCACGCTGACCAGCTGGTCGTACATATAATCGTAATTGTCGGACGGAGCCTCTTCCAACACCCATTCGCCTTCCACAAACGTGTCGTTTACCGCCGAAAAAACCTCATCGTTGGCATCAAACAGGGCGCGGCAAAGGTCATAATGGCTTTCCTTGATTGCATCGTATAATTCCTGGGCCTTACCGTCCTGTTTGGCATGGGAAGCCAGCACCGCCTCCAGGGCATTGGTGTTTTTACCCATCGCCGAAACGATAATGACCAATTGTTCGTCCTGAAAACGCTTCAGAATCGATGCAACATTTTGCAGACCTGCGGCATCCTTTACACTGGCGCCACCAAATTTGAATACTTTCATGCTCAATTTGAAAAAGTGAAGCCGCAAAGGTACGATGCTGCAAGAAAATAGCGGGTAATTAATTTGTCATTTGAACGCGATTCCGATCGCGAAATACGGTTCTGCGTCCAATTGTTGTACACTATATTGGTAGCGAAACATCGTTCCAATATAAAAGTTATCGCCTTTCTGGGCACTGCTGGTGTTATGACGGCCCTCAATGGTCGTGCGCATCGTTTGGTACTGCGCTTCATCGGAAAGCAACAACATTACCTGATTGGCGCTGCTGTTCCAGAGTAGTACTTGTTCGTACCGTGCTTTTCCGGCATTTCCTTTCCAGCATTTGTTGAAACGGCGCATTTTTTTGCCGCCCAGCACAAAATCACTGTGTAAATCGAAGCCCTGGGCCAGTATTTTGGCCTCCTTTTCGGGCCCTTCCGTGCGTTGTATTTGTTGGAAGGCACCTAATTCCAGCACAGGACACTGTGCAATGAGCACATTTGCCATTAAAAGGCAAACAAGCATGGGTAAATAATGCGACATAAAAGGCGGTGTTTGGATTGAAAATTAACAAGTACTTCTTATTCGGAACGTACCTTTGATCGGTTAAAGAACGCCGAAACGGGGCCTTTTTACCCCGGTATAATCCGAAAAAACCTATAACTGTGCTTTTAATCAATTTATTATAGTTGATATAAATTTATGTCAACTTACCCACCGTAGGTTTCATTTACCCTTTTTCATGCCTTGCAGTGTACCACGATTAAGTTACGGCTTACCCATGATGTATAAAATGAAGTTTTTTTTGCTCTGTTGTCTTTTTTATTGCGCATCCATCCCGTTTTTGAACGCACAAATGGTGGTTGGCGCAGATACCTTGTATGGCAATGAATGGATTCGGTATTCGAACGCTTATTTGCGCATCAAGGTGGCGGCAGATGGCATTTACCGAGCCAATGGGACGCAATTGGCAGCGGCGGGTATTGCAGCAGGAACCACGGGTGCCGATTTGCGATTATACTGTAATGGCAAACAAGTGCCGATTTTTACCACCACAGAAGGCGTTATCGGCGATCAGGATTTTATCGAATTTTGGGGCCAACGCAACCGCGATGAAGTGGATCGTTTTTTATTTACCAATGCCGCAGCCGAAAATGTGAACCCCTGGTACAGCCTGGTGAACGATACAACTACTTACTACCTTACCTGGCAGGATGGCAGCGCGCCGTTGCGTTATGCGCCGATTATCAACGATTTAAGCAATGTTCCGGTTAAAACGCCCTGGTGCTGGTTTACCAATTTGCAGTTTTTTACCAATGGTTATTTTAAACGAAACATCGAGACACAAATCCGCTATTCCTATTATAATGGTGACGGGTACGCAAAAGTAAAGGCTGCCGAGACGTTGCTGGATATACCCCTCACAGAACAATTTGCCGCCGGACCCGATGCGCAACTCTCCATGCGTGCCATACATGATTTGGGCGATCACAACCTCGAACTCCGCCTCAATGATTCCCTTTTTTATACTCAAGCCTCTAGCGATTTCAACATTGTAACGCCCACCGTGCAAGTACCGCTTTCCTTGCCCAACGGCTTGCTCAAGATAAAACTGAAATCTACCGCCAATGCCGACGACCGACATCTATTAAGCGGTGTAGCACTTCGGTATCCGCGCAATTTCAACTTTCCTGCCGCCGCCCTTTCAGAATTTGACCTGGATGCCGCCACCACGGGTAATTACCTGGAAATCAGTGGTTTTGCCCCGAACAACGGTGTTCCAATCGTCGTGGATCAAACCAACCAGCAACGCCTGGAAGCAATTTTTGACGCCGGTTTACTCAAGGCCTTTTTACCCCCTTCTAACCAGGCCCGGCATCTTGTTGTGTTTAGTACCTCGGCCGTCAAAACACCCGTACTTGCCGGCACCGTTCAGTTTCGCAATTTTTCCCAGGAAGATGCCAATTACATCCTGATTACCACCAAACGCCTAACTGCTGATCTCTTGGCATCGGGGGCCAACCACGTGAAAGCCTATGCCGATTATCGCGCCAGTGCAGCAGGCGGTGCGTACAAGACGACGGTGGTAGACATTGAAGAACTCTATGCGCAATTTGCCTATGGCGCGCGTTTTCACCCTATTTCGATCAAAAACTTTTGCCATTATATTAAAAAAACATGGACGAACCCGGAATATGTGTTGCTCATAGGTAAAGGCTTGGATCACAATACGTTCCGAACTTCCGCGCAGCAAAATATATTGAAAGATTCGCTGTTTTTCCTGCCCGATTATGGCGTAGTGGGTTCCGATTTGTTGTATGTACTGCCGGGCAACCGCATTGCTGAACCGGCACTTTCAATTGGCCGTTTACCTGTAGTCAAACCCTTCGAAATTGCTTATTACCTGGAAAAAGTGCAGCAACACGAACAGGATCTTGCCAACCCCGAACAAAGCATCGCCGCCAAAGCCTGGCACAAACGCGCCTTGCACATTAGTTCTGGCCTGACCGACGACCAATCCACCATCGCCAATTATGTGGAGGATATGCGCGCCGAACTGCAAAACAACGCAATCGGAGCCGAGGTGACCACGCTGTACAAAACCTCCAATGATCCGGTTCAATTGCCGCCTTTTGAACAAATTTCGGCCTCTTTGAATGCGGGGGTATCCACCTGGATGTACTTTGGCCACACTTCACCTTTTGTGTTGGATTACGACATTGGTTTGGTAGAAAATTATCAAAATAAAGGCAAATACCCGCTCATGCTGATCATGGGCTGCTTCACCGGGCAGTGTTCAAACCCGGCAAAAGGCCTGGGCGAGCAGTTTTTATTGGCCCGCAATAAAGGTGCGCTTGCCTATTTGGCTTCCGTTTATTACAGTTATACCGATGGACTGCACGCTTATGGCAAGCGATTTTACGAACGCTTGGGCGGACCAGCGTACGGAAAAAGCCTCGGAAAAGCCATTAATGCCACCATCGCTTCCTTTCCAGCCGATAATTTTGAAAGTTTGACAGCCGTTTTACACCAAATGCAATTGATCGGCGACCCGGCGGTACACATCCACACCGCACAAACCCCCGATTACCTGATTGACCGAAACAGTGTACGCATCCGTCCGAATCCCATAAGCATCGACCAGGGTACCTTTCAATTGGATTTTGATGTGGTTAATTTGGGTAAAAATGTGCCCAACCCGGTGGATTTGCGGTTTGAACTGCGCGATGCAAAAGATAGCCTGCACTTGCTGAAAATAGACAGTATCGCCGGGCCAGGTTTCCGGCAAAAACTACAACTTGATTTGCCCACAACCGGGTTGGCGCCCGGGTTGGGACGGTTGCTGGGTAGGGTAGACCCTGCCTTGAAAATTGACGAACAACCGCTCGCCGCCGAACTCAACAATGACCTTACCGATGGCCTCGGACAAGCCGGGGTGGAAGTGTTCCTCTATAACAACGACGTGCAAGTGGTGTATCCGCCCAATTATGCGCTGATCGACACCAATGTAGTGCATTTACAGGCTGCCGCGGTGACCGCTGCGGGTGCAAATGCGTATTATCGTTGGGAATTGGATACCACCCGGACCTTCTCCAGCCCCTTTTTGCAACAAGCCCAAACCATCGGAACCGGGGGAACTTTTTCCTGGACACCCAACTTATTGCCCACCGACAGCACCGTGTATTATTGGCGTATCACCCGCGATAGCCTCGTGAATGGTGCTTATGTGTGGAAAACCCAATCGTTTACCCATTTGGCAAAATCTGCGCCCGGTTGGAGCCAGTCGGACAAAGGACAATTTAACGAAAATACCCTGTATGGCCTGCAAATTGACTCCCTCAACGGGCAGTGGAAATTGCAAAACGGCCTAGCCTATGCCTATATGCGCATCGCATACCGCATTAAAGAACCCGTAATTCCGATGATTTTGGACGCCTACTCTAAAGGCCCCAAAACCACGTTTCAATGGGGCGACAATTATGGTGTCGACCGCGGATTGGTGGTGGTGCAGTTTGACCCAGTAAATGGCAAAATTATTCCGGTAAGTGCCAGCCATCCATACAGCGCCATCACGGGCAAAGAGTCTTTATTTTATGAATTTGATGTCAAAGATTCGATCAAAAGGGTCGCTTTGATGCAATTATTGCAAAATGAATTGACGCCCAACGCCATTGTAGGGGTGTTGTCGGTGTATGCCAACTCGGATGCAACCGGATATGCACCCAAAAAATGGGCAGCCGATTCCATTTCTTTCGGCACCAATTTGTTTCAAATCCTGGAAGCGCGCGGCGCAAAAAATGTACGCAAACTCACTGCAGCTCCAGGCGCGCCTTATCCCTATGGATTTTTGTTTCAAAATGGAAACTCCAATTTTCCGGCCCGCGATACCTTTGTGACGAACAAAGATTCGATCCTCGAAATCAGGCATTTATTTCCCATCAATTGGCCCAGCGGTACCATTACATCCGCCAAATTTGGTCCGGCAAAAAAATGGCAGTCCTTACATTGGAAAACCGCAGCACCCGACCAAATCACCGATGCCGTACAATTGACCCTCAAAGGAATACGGAGTAATCAAACAGATACGGTTCTTTATCAATCATTTATGCCTGGAAATCAGCCTCTTACCGAAATTTCGGTGCAGGCGTTTCCATATTTGCAATTGAGTTATGAAACCACCGATACCACGGGCCGTACGCCCACGCCCCTGCATTACTGGCGGGTGTTGTACGATGGCTACCCGGAAGGCGCGCTGGTGGGCAACGGCGTAAGTACTTGGTATGCCGATACTTTGGTTGCGGGCGACACTTTGCGCGCTACCATCCCATTTGGCAATATTTCGTTTCAAGCCATGGATTCGCTGTTGGTGCGTTACCGCATTGAAAGCGATGCGGGTATCCAAAAACAGTTTGTCCAGCGCATTGGGCGCTTGCCGATCGACAATACCCTTTCGATACCGATCCGCATCGGCACAGGAGGACTGGGTGGTGCCTATCGCCTGGTGGTGGATATTAATCCGAACCAGGATCAGCCGGAATTGTATCATTTTAACAACCTGTTGGTGCGCAATTTCTTTGTAAAAACCGACGAGCGCAATCCCTTGCTGGATGTGAGTTTTGACGGGGTGCATATCCTCGATGGCGATTTGATTTCACCTAAACCCCAGGTAGTCATCACGTTGAAGGATGATAACCGCTTTTTAGCCTTGCAGGATACCAGCACGTTTACCATTGCCCTCGAAGCACCCAACGGGGGTGTGCGCGAGATTGCCTGGAATGACCCACAAGTGCAGTTTTTCCCGGCGGATGGCAGTCAATTGCCCAAAAAGAACCTGGCCCGGCTCGAATGGCAGCCCATTTTTACCCAAGATGGCGATTACAAACTCCTGGTAAATGGTCGGGATGCCACCGGAAATAACGCGGCAAAACTCGATTATACCGTGCGTTTTAAAGTCATTACCCGATCCACCTTGTCCAACCTGCTCAATTACCCGAATCCGTTTTCTACCAGCACTTGTTTTGTGTACACCATGACCGGTGCGGAAACCCCGACCCAATTCAAGGTACAAATCATGACGGTAAGTGGCAAAGTGGTGCGCGAAATTACGGGGGCCGAATTTGGTCCGCTATTGACAGGAACCCATCAAAGCAATTTTTGCTGGGATGGCCGCGATACCTATGGCGACCAATTGGCCAATGGCGTGTACCTCTACCGGGTAGTAGCCAAAAAAGCCGATGGCAGCGATTTTGAATTTTTTGAACAAAACAACATCGACGGTATGTTCAAACACGGATTGGGGAAAATGGTGTTGATGCGTTAGTTTTTTTGCATCATGCGCAGCATTAAAATGTTATAAAATAGAAAAATGATGATTTGTGCTGTAACAAAAGCCCCGATCACCAGCATAAATGGGAATTGTTGCCAGGCCATGATGCCGCATAAAAGGGTGTTGCCTGCCAACAATAAGGTAAAATAAAAGAAAACCATGGGGCGGCCCATCACAAAAAATCCCATGCTGGTCGGATTGGTCAGCAAGCGTAACCAGGCCGAAAAGCCTAATAAAAGTGCTATTTGGCCAGAAAATCGCCAATTTTCACCCAAGAACCAGGCGAATAGGGTGGGGCCGGCAAATAATATAGGCAAAAAGTACACCGCACTGTAGGGGAGCCATTTTAACCAAAACCGAATTGGCACCCTGGGTTTTAATTGGCCTTGGTTGTATAAATCCTGAAACCACCGCAAGTTGTACTGGCTCAATCCCGATTGAATCAAGGAAAGGGGGAGGTTGCAAATGCGGGCTGCCATAAAATATGCTGCACCCGAAACCGGATCAAAAAAGTAGGCAATCAAGAGTACCATCGCTTGATCGGCGATGCTGAGCAGCATGTTTCCGCCCGCGAGGTAGGTAAAGGTATGCTGGTTTTTTACAAAAAGGGATTTCCATTGCAAACGGTCGATTAAAACGAAAAAGCCCGGTGCAATCCGCCAAAAATAGGCGATTGCGATACAAAAGGCGTTGCTGGCGCAAAAACAAATCAACAAACCATCTTCTCCCAAAATGGGGTGCCACAATTTAGCCGCCGGATAAGCCAGGATTGCCTGCAGCACCCGCAACCAACTTAAGGTCCGAAATTGATGTCCACCCAGCAACCAACTTAAATTCATTTGATGCCAGCCATGCAACAACAAGCCGGCCAACATCCACCCGAAAAGGAAAATGCTCGCAATCCACCCGGTAAAAAAGGCAATGGTTAAAATACTTCCACCGATGATTAAATTACTCCATAAACCAATGGAATACAACTGTTTGCGTTCCATCAATTCGGATGCCTGCACCAGCGCCTGATCTGTTTTTAATTGGGAAAAAGACCACAGCAAATTGACCCAGGTGAGCAGCAAACTCCAGTGGGCTACAGCGGCTGCCGAATAGATTCTAAGCAAAAACGGAATACAGGCAAACAATGTAAGTTGCGCCAAAAATCCCCCCAATACCATCCACCGTTGTGGGGTAAAAAACGCATTTACCCGGTTTAAATAGCTCATACGGTAGGAGGCATTACCGTGGTACCTGCTTCCCCTACCTGGCGAAAACGCAATACACGCGCCGGGTTGCCGACCATAATGGCGTACGCCGGCACCGGACCCGTCACCACCGCTCCGGCGCCAATGATGGCAAAATCGCCAATGGTGCCCACTTGTGGTAAAATAATGGCATTGGCAAAAACTTTTACGTGCGCGCCCACGTGCAAGGCATAATATTTAATCGGGTTGTCTTCAATATTTTTGTGCAGACCATCCACCGGGTGCTCATGCGTGATTACTTTTACGTCATCGCCAAAGCATACATCGGTTTCGGTGTACAACCCACCCGAATAATCCACCGAAGCACCCCGGCCCAACTCCAGTAACCCATTCGTTTTCAATACACTGGAAGGGGCGGGATGGGCAGCATACAAGCGGGCAAACCGGGCAAGGTACACCTCGGGCGTTTTGTAATAACGATGCACCACCCATTGCCGAACGGACCGAAAACCAGGTAATTGGAACAGGGAAGCATCGCGGATCAAAATAAACAATACTCGAAAAATCATACTTTTCATCGCGGTAAAAACAAAAAAATGGTCCAAAGCCAGGGTCCAACAAATGTACTGAAACTTCAGAAATCTGCCGCCTTGTATCAAAACCTGGCTACTGAAATGGCCCCGCAGTTGCCGCTGTTTTTTCAGCCCTGGTGGCTGGATGCCCTCCTGGGTAGGCACCAATGGTTGCCATTGGCCCATGAAAACGGCATGATTTGGCCGGTTGTATTGAAAAAAAAAGGCCCCCTTTGCTACCTCACCCAGCCGCCTTTTATGATGGGCAATGCCTGGTTTCCTGCTGAAAAAACGATCCAAACTCCTGATATACCATTTCTGATGAAGCAGTTTCCAACGAGTCTTTATTGGCAAATAACGGCAAGTAGTGCACAAGCAAAACACCTGGAACAAGCCGGATTTGCAACCAGGCCGGCCTACACCTATCAGATTGATTGCCAAGCGGACCCCGCTCAACTATGGCGCAATATGAATGAATTGTCGCGCCGCAATATTTCCAAAGCGGGAAAGTCCCTGCAATGTCAGGTATCGCACGATGCAGACATCCTCCATGCTTTATCGGAACGGAGCCTGCGCCGCCATAAATTGCCGATGCGCTACACGGCAGCGCAGTTGCAAAACCTCCTGAATGCATGTGGGGAAGTGCAACAGGGCGCAGTTTATACCGCAGTTGATCAGGATGGCGCAATCCATGCAGCCTCTTTTTTTGTTTGGGACCAGCGCAGTTGTTATTTCCTCCTGGGCGGACTGGACGACCGCTTGCCGCAGTTGGGTGCCTCGCGTTTTTTGTTGTGGCAAGGCATTCAAATGGCGCTTAAACGGGGGCTGCATTTTGATTTTCATGGTGGCATGACCCCGAGTGTCGGGCAAGTTTATGCCTCCATGGGCGCACAACAAGTCGCTTATGTGCGTGCCGAGCGTTATGCCTCCCCCCTGATCAAAATGGCCGTACGCACAGCCAAACAGCTGTACGCACCCGAAGATCGCCTATTTCATTGAACGCCATGCAGGGACTTTTATATTACCGCACCCATGTGGATGATCCGAACAATTTAGGCGTTGTTCAAAAATGCCGCGCGTACGCAAAAGCGTTGCAAAGCCACGGTATTCAAGTAGATGTATGGATGTACCACACAGAAGGCATCTTAAAAAACGACCAATTGTGGTACCGCCCTGTGCTCCGGCCCATTAAAAAATCGATGGGGCATTTGCTGCTGTTTTATGCTTTGGGCGATTGGCAGATGGCGCGCCGCACCGATTTTCGTCAATACGATTTTATGCTGATTCGGCACATGCCGACCCACCCGATGTTCCGCTGGTTGTTGAAAGTCGCCAAAAAACAAAACCCGGCTTTAAAGATCCTAATAGAAATTCCGACCTGGCCGTATGATGCCGAAATGAACACCGGTTTTGCCCGAATACAACGCTGGATAGATCGACAGTTCCGAACAAGCCTGTATCCCTGGGTCGATTATGTACTGAATTACTATGGTACCGAACAAGCGATCTGGAAAATTCCGGTTATCGCCGTGCAAAATGGCATTGCGGTCGATGAAATCCCAACAAGCGGTTGGAAACAACGCGATCCTACCCGATTAAACCTGTTGTTTGTCGGAAATTTGCAGCCATGGCATGGCCTGGATCGGGTGTTGAAGGGGATGTCCGCTCATTTGAAACAACCGAACCACGCGACGTTTAGCGTACGATTGGACATCGTAGGGCTCGGAACGCAACAAATGCACCATTGGGCCGCTGAAATCGAACAGTTGGGCTTACAACAATCGGTTTTTTTACATCCGCCTTGCGAAGGTGCTGCCTTGCATGCTTTTTTGGAAAAGGCCGATTGGGGTATTGGGACCCTCGCCATTCATCGAAAAGGCTTAAAAACCGATGCTTCCTTAAAACACCGGTTGTACGGTGCGGCCGGACTGCCGTTTATTTGCAGCGCGGCAGACCTCGATTTTGAAGACAATTTTCCATACGTCTTCCGGGTGCCGGAAACAGATGCACCACTTAATATTGTTGATTTGTATCAAAAACGGGCGCAGCTACAAACTGCGCATCCCGATTATGCAGCGGAAATGCGGCAATACGCCGCGCAAAAACTAGACTGGAAACAAAAAGTATTGCCGGTACTTCAGGTATTAGGCCATACGCCATTTTAAATCAGGCCTTAACCTGCTTCCGCAAACCAAACCAAATAATCGTCCAGGGCCTGGGTATTTTCATTGATTTCTTCAATGTGCAAAGAGCCAAGCGGAAATTCCTGCCAGTTATCCTTGTACTTTACCGACACAATCACCCCATAAATTTCCTGAACTTCCGAAAATCCGGTGATTTCTACCGCATCGCCCTCCTTAATCAAGGAATTGGAGTCGCCCATATATTGTGCTTTCACGGGAAGTGGCACATTTTGGATCAAATGATCGAGCCACACATCCAGGATATCCGTATTTTCATCGCAGGCGTCTTCAATTGCTTGAATCCGTTTGCCTTGTTCGCCCGCATCGAGCCAAAAAGTTGCATCTTGTATTTCCTGGAGGGCAAAAATTCGATCTTCTTCCGTGTCGCGCTTGGTTGCAGGTTCCAGTTCACGGGCAAACAGGGTCATTTCAGAGAAATCATAGCCCCCTAATAAACAATCTTCCAAAAAATCCTTGGGTTGTGCCAGCAGGGTAATGCTGTCCCACAAAATGGTCACCAGCAATTCGCCATTTTCCTGTGGTTCTGTTTCGAGCACCCTGCCTTGCCAGCCACTCAAATCAAATTGTGTATTGTCGGGGTCTTTAACGCCCGTTTTTACCTGTATGTAATCGTTTACCTGAAACATTAACCCAGATTTAAATGGATTTGAAGGATGGATTTCTAGCGGTAAAAGTACGGCTGTTTTTAATGAAAAACGAAGCGATGTGGATTTTTACTCCTCCTGGAACAATACTTCCATGGTTAAGTCTTTGTCAATCAATCCAATACTATGTTCGTTGGGCTTCAAACCAAACGTTGTTAGCAGGTTCAAAAAGAGTTGTTTGCGCGTTTGCGTCAGTTCCCTGAAAATAGTCATTTTTTCGCGCAAATTTTCCGCATAAGCTTTGTTGATACTCAGTAAACCGGTATAAAATTTTAGTTCAAAAACATTGATTACATTGTCTTTTCGATCGATTAATAAATCAATTTGAACACCCGGGTTTTGCTCGGTTCCTTTTTGATAAAAGCTGGAAGTTTCAGTATAAACCCCTGAAATACCCAAGGCTTTTTTGATTTGGGGAATGTGCTTGAGGCATAAACTCTCAAAAGCATACCCACTCCAGCTTTTGTAATGCTGGGTTTGACTGAGTTCCTGCCACACATCGGTTCCTTTATATGCTTTATTTTCAATAAATTGCAGATAAAATAAAGAATATTCATCCGTGAGCCGGTACAGCATTTCCTTTTTCTTTTTACCGAATGGAAAATAACTCGAAATAAAACCGGAAGCAATTAATTCATCCAAACATCGGGTTAATCCGCCGCCATCGGCCAGCTTGCTTTGTGCGATGATTTCCGTGCGCGTAAGTCCTTGCCATTTTTCGGCCAAAGCCTTAATCACGGCAATATGATGATCAGCATTGTCAAACAGGGCGGGATACAAGCGGGAGAACTCATTATTTAACAACCCGGATGGCGAAAAACAAATACGTTCGATATTTTGTGCCGCGCTCAATCCACCTTCTATTTCATTGAGATAATGTGGAATACCGCCCATGGCCATATAGAGTTGGACAATCTGATAGCGGTCAAATTTGAGGTTTAAACTTTTCAGGAAGGCTTCCGTTTCGCACAAATTGAAGGGCAATAAATGGATACGTTTGGTTAATCTGTTGTGTAATCCTCCCCGATGTTCCACAACTTTTTGAATCATCCAGGAGGCAGATGAGCCGCAAATCACCACCACGATATTTTTTTGAGATGCCCAACTGTTCCAAAAAAAACTAAGTCCTTTGAGGAAATCAGAGCGTCGGGTTGCGAGCCAGGGCAATTCATCAAAAAAAACAACCAATTTTTCGGGACCAATTTTAGGTTCCAGGCAGGTAATCAATTGTTGAAAGGCATCCAGCCAGCTGGCGGGTTTTTCTGCTGGAGCAACAGTTCCGAAGGTATTTTGGAGTTGATATTTGAAGTTTTTAAGTTGTTCTCTTAAGGTGGCATCCTGAATGCCGGATATTTCAAAGGCCATTTGTCCGGCGTAAACGGACCGGATCAAAAACGTTTTACCCACGCGCCTGCGCCCGATCACCGCTACCATTTCAGGACTGCGGGAATGCAGCGCCTTTAGCAGCACTTCTTGCTCTTTGGAGCGGCCAATTAGTATGTTTTCCATAAATAATGCGTTATATCTGGCGGAATGTGGGCAAATGTACCCACATTCCGCCAGATATAATGCGTCATAGCGTTCGATATAATGCTAAAAAACAAAATCCTTGCCTGACAGATGATGATATTGCACGTTTTATACATGCAGAAAGTGGCAATTCTTTGAAGTCATCCGTAAATGCGAGCGTAAAAGTTGAGGTGCGCTTTGCAACAAAGACACAAAATCTTTATCTTTGTAAAAAAATATTAGCATCATGATACTTGCACGTTTAGATAATGAAGTTTTTTTCAAAAAGGCCTTTACAGACGAAATTGTATTTAAAGCTTTTGTGAAGGATATTGTAGGCATTGAGGTAGAACCAACCAAAATTGAAACGGAAAAGGCTTTTCAGCCCAAACTGGGCAATATTGCTTTTAAGTATGACATTTTTGCAGAAGATGTCAAGCGTAGAATTGTGATTGAAATTCAAAAAGTAGAATATGACCACAATTTTGATAGATTTTTGCATTATCATTTACAGGCTATTACCGAACAACAACGCAGTTCGGAGGATTATTCTGTTGAAAAAACAGTTTATACGATTGTGGTAATGACGGCGCCTTACAAGGTAAATACAAAAACGAATGAATTATACAAAGATGAAGTGTTGATATCTAACCTGAATCCTAAAAATTTGAAAGGTATAGAACGCAATCTTTTTAACCACAAGCTGATTTATCTGAATCCTAACTATAAAGGACAAGACACCCCTCCTAATTATCGCGATTGGTTAGATTTGATTTATGAAAGCATACATAATCCTGAAAATCCACAAATCAATACGCAAAATGCAGGTGTGAAACGTGCTACTGAAGTTGTGCGTTACGAAAATATTAGCCCGGATGAGTGGGAACAAGCCAAAATAGAGGCATCCAAACGAAAGGTGATTACCCTTGAACGAGCGGAAGAAAGAGCAGAAACACAGATAGCAATTGCTGAAAAACTTATCAAACGCAATTTATCAAATGAGGAAATAGCAGAAGATACAGGTCTAACTGTCTCAAATGTAGAAGAACTGCGAAACAAAATAAAGGGAATTTAAAATGTTGGAAGTACCTCGCGCTGCTTACTTTTACAGCGTAATCACTTCCAGTTTTGCCGTTACTTCATCCTCAATCCAGTCTTCACCGCATTGGTTGCAAACCC
>Ga0247839_1004161_pt1 | contig 18935 bp, 16 predicted proteins | sample LaCruzMarch2015__6_FD_192405 | JGI IMG/M metagenome (GOLD analysis project Ga0247839, IMG submission 192405) | Freshwater microbial communities from meromictic Lake La Cruz, Castile-La Mancha, Spain - LaCruzMarch2015_16m | ecosystem: Environmental > Aquatic > Freshwater > Lake | place: Spain... | reverse complement strand
AATGACAGCAGCAAGCCATCAATAAGTTTGACCTTTCCGAAAAACAAAATGGAATTTCAGTCGTCAACACTTTTTCCATTTTTTTTCAATTTGATTCCAGAAGGGGTAAATAAACAACTGATCTGTAAAAAAAAGCGAATAGATCGTGATGACTATTTCGGAATCTTGCTAGAGGTTGCGGGTGGGGATACGATAGGTGCTGTTAAAGTAATAAAAATGAATGACCATTATGGAGACAAATAGATGCCCGGGAACATTGGCTGAAGGCTTTACTACCTATAGTAGAACTTGTCTTAAGCGTGTTTTTAATGGAAGTAAGGTAAATCATGTACTACCATATGTTTCTTTGCAGTCCAATCACAACAGTGAAGACTCATTCGAAGAGAATGCAAGTCGTATTTCCATTTCAGGTGTCCAGGAAAAGTTTTCAATCATTCAATTGAAAAATAAGATCCGCTTGACCAAGGAAGGAGAGCAAGGTACACATATATTAAAACCTATTCCAAGTGTTTCAAAAAACGCAGATCAAATGCCTGCGAATGAGCACTTAACCATGCAAATAGCCCAACAAGTATTTGGCATTGAAACAGCAGAGAATGCTTTAATCTTTTTTGGAAATGACGACCCTGCATATATCACCAAGCGTTTTGACGTAGTACCGGGTAGTCTCAAATTGGCTCAAGAGGATTTTGCATCTCTTGCCGGAAAGAGCCCACAAACCCATGGTACAGATTATAAATACCTAGGTAGTTATTGGGATCTATTTGAACTAATGCGTGAAAATTTGCCAAGCTATAAGGTTGAATCGCTTAAACTATTTAAATTGTTGGTCTTCAATTACCTCTTCTCAAATGGAGATGCTCATTTGAAGAATTTTTCAATTATTGAAACGCCACAAGGAGATTTTAAATTAAGTCCCGCATATGACCTTTTAAACAGCCGAATTCATATAGATGATAAAGATTTTGCTTTAGATGAGGGCTTAATTCCGGCGAGAATGGGACAAGGTAATGTTGCTAAGCAATTTCGATTGCTAGCTGATTATGCAGGGATTCCAGAGAAACAAAAAAACACCATAATGGCTTTGATGGTTTCAAAAACGGAACAGGTTACAAATTTGATTGCTGCATCTTTTCTAAAAGACAGGATTAAGCGGAGCTACCTGCAAGGTTATCAGTTGAAGCTTAAAAAGTTGCGTGAATAAAAAGTTTCGGTAAACTGTTTTGGGTAAATTCCGCTGACGTTTGCAATCACAACCTTGTTGATAGGTCTTGTTTTTTGTGAATTTAACCTATTTATTGGTTTGGATTTTTATTGAATCATGCAATTAAGTGCGGTTGGCTATCTTACTTAAATGATAGTATGTCCAAACAACTACGTTACTATCTGTATTTTATGTGAAAAAAAAATTGTCAATTCGGATATATTCCGAATTGTTTCACAATATTTGACAAATGGATTACAGAATGGATTTATCACAGTATAGCGATCAGCCGATTAGCACCCAAGTACTTCTTGGATTGCTAAGGGGGTATAGTCGACCGTATGACAAAATCATGGAAATGGTCAATCAGGGAATTCTCATTCAACTGAGAAGGGGACTGTATATGACATCTCCTTTGGTAAGTAAAATAACACCTGAGCCTTTTTTAATCGCAAATCATTTGTACGGACCCAGTTATATTTCATTAGATTCAGCCTTGTTTCATTGGGGATTGATTCCAGAGCGGGTTTTTGAGATTTCAAGCGTGACGCCGAGAATATCAAAAAAAATCATGGTTCAAAATGCAGTCTATAGCTATACGCATTTACCAATAGCCTATTATCCGGTGGGTATTCAATCAATAGCCTTGACTAAAACACAGACGGTTTTGATTGCTAGTCCCGAAAAGGCGCTCTGCGACAAGGTGATTACAACGGCAGGCGTCAATCTTCGAAGTAAGCAACAAGCGATGGCTTTTTTGGTCGAAGACTTGCGTATAGATAAAGATCAACTTAGTGAGTTTAACCTACGTGAGATGATAAAGTGGTTACCTATTTGTCCCAAAAAGAAGTCGATACATTGTATAATTGATATGATAGAGATGGTTTCTTGATTTGGAGTATAATCAATATTACTGTGATTTAGTTCGAAAATATTCATTTTACTTCAAAAGTATTTCTTTTACTGCAATCATTACAGGGAGTATTTTATTTAATTTACTTATAATTAGATATTTTATATTATTTTTACTGCATAAATACTAATTTTACTACAGTTTATGGCGATACGTAAAGCTGGAAGTCTTTGGCTAGCATCACATTTTAAATTATCAAATGTTCAATTAACCCATAGATCCTACATCGGTACTAGGGATAAAATTGAAGTTGCACGTGATGGCAGTATTGATCAAACTTATGGACCCAAATACGCCCCCAAAAGGGATGGTGTGCTTGACCATATAGAGTTTATGTTAAAGTATGATGATTTGAATCTTGATTTTTTATGTTTGATATTTTTTAGGGTTGAGGAGCAAGAACTTACTAATTATATCCTAGAGAGACCGACTGGTCGCTATTCAAGAAGAATGGGTTATTTGTATGAATGGTTAACCCAGAGAGAGTTAAAAATAGAAGCCATTGCAGGTGGCAATTATATTGACTTGCTTGACCCAGAACGATATGTCACAGGAATGCAAATTAGAAATAGCCGTTGGAGAATAAATGACAATTTAATCGGTGTATATGAATATTGTCCAATTGTGCGAAAAACGCAAGCTTTAAAAGAGTTAGTTGCTAAAGATGTAACTAAAGAATTAGAAGGCTTAAAGGACGATTATCCATATGAAATATTCCAGCGAGCAAGCCAATATTTATACAGGAAGGAAACTCGATCGTCATTCGAAATTGAAAGTGAAAAACCATCACTTGATCGGGTGGATCGATTTGTACGATTACTACATCAAGCAGGTAAACAACCATTTTTAGATATTATCTCCGAAAAGGCATTAACGAGCCTTCAAAATGCGATTGTGGATGCCCGTTATGCTCAACCTGGGTTTCGAGATTTTCAAAACTATGTTGGTCAAACGAATTATCGCGGGGAAGAAATGTATCATTATGTTTGTCCACCGCCAGATTTGTTATCCTCTTTGATGAATGGACTCAGCATTTTAGAAGAGAAATCAACGGGGGCGCCACCAATCGTTCGCGCAGCAATCATTGCATTTGGGTTTGTTTTTATTCATCCGTTTTTAGATGGAAATGGACGTATTCACCGTTTTCTAATTCACGACATGCTTACACGTGATGGAATAGCGGAGCAAGGGCTTGTTATCCCGATCTCTGCCCACATGCTACAGCATATGTCTGAATACGATATGGCACTCGAGAGTTATTCAAAACCATTGTCGCAACGTGTTAAATTTTCCATTTTGGAAAACGGGGAGTTAAGAATTGACAATTCTGATGAGGTTTGCTCCTACTATAGATACCCCGATTTAACAAGTCAAAGTGTGTACCTTGCTAAAGCAATATTTTCAACAATTCAAGAAGATTTATTTGAAGAACTATATTTTCTGCAACGTTATGATGAACTAAAAAAAGAACTTCAACATTTGATTGACATGCCAGATAAGCAGTTAAGTAACGTTATCACATACCTGCATCAAAACAAAGGAATATTCCCCAATCGAAGAAAAAAACAATTTGAGGAGATTACTGAAGAGGAATTTGCGGCGGTAGAAAGGATTTACAAGGAAATATTTAATAGTTGATTATCAATAACTTACATGGTGCGCAATTTGGTGCGCAGTTAAAACCTAACTAACTGATAATCAATAGTAAAATACCCTATAATTAGTGTGGTCCAGTAATTTTATCGGTGATTCGTCTCTTCCCAACCAGACTGCCTTCTGAACATCTCAATCTGACGATAAAAAGGCAGGTGATCCACAAACTTAGAAGACTACAAATAAGCAAATAAACTAGCCTCCGCGATGGCTTTGGGCAGCGGACGAGATGGAAGGTCAGCAATGACAATATTTCCTGTAGCGTCCTCTACGGGGTTTTTAACGGCATATTTCCTGCGGATATAACGTCTCTTCAATATAACAGGTGGCTTATAGGCAAGTAGATATGTTTCTTGACTGACAATAATCCCTTATTGATAAAAAAGATTTCTCGTAATCCACTACAAATTTCCGTCGCTGACTTTCTGTGTAAACCTGTCTCATTTTTGGACAGACGGATACAAACCACCTACAATCGACAATAAGCCTACATATCCTCCAATCCCCATGCAAAGTACGCCATTTCGTATTCAGAAATTTTAGGATATAGTGCCAAAAGTTGTCCCATTTTGAGCTGAAGAGCGGAAAGTCTTATCTTTTGTTTATTTCTTTTTATTTCAGCCACCGTTATTTTTTTTTCTAGTTCGTTTACAGCTATAAAATCGATCTCTATTTCACCTTTCCTATCCCAATAACCGCCAATGTTAGTAAAAGCCTCTGTTTCCATAGCTTGAGTTTTGAAATATTTCTCCAACATTATTCCGGTAAAAGTATCATAATCTCGATCAATAACCTTTTTAAGCTGTTGGTGCGCTCCTATTTCTATCATGTGACTGTATTTATAAATGAATCGAAACCAGAAAGTCAAAAAATTATCTTCCAGCACATACTTCACCTGCTTGGTTTTACTTTCCCTAAAAATAGGCGTTGCTTTTTTGATTAAGTGATAATCGTTTTCCATTTTGGTTAAGTAACCCCCTATTTCTTTGTTTAAGCTATTTTCAATTTCGCTTCTACTGTTTTTACCATTAGCTATAGATGAGAGAATACTAAAGTAAATAGCATAATCCTTCCCAAATTCTTCAATCAACATGTTTTTTCCTTCGTTGATGAAAATTGAATTTTCAGCCGTAATATAAGCAATCATTTTTTCTTTGTTATGAGCGTTGTTGTCCATCAATAATTGAACATACTTAGCTACACCTCCTGTGAAACTATACAGCGCTAGTAAATCGTCAGCTTTATAGCTCGGGTTATAATCCGCCAGTATTGTTTTTAATGTATGTGTATCAAAGGCTTTCAGATGAATATAATGTTGAGCGCGACCAAAAAGCGGTTCTTTATTGTTTTGGAAGATTTTGTGCATCAATGAGAAAACAGATCCAGAAACAATTAGATTCAATTTACTCGTCGTGTGACTCAAATCCCAAATCTTTTGCATATCACTATATATGGAAGAATTGATGGAGAAAAATTCTTGAAACTCGTCAATGACTAAGGTGATTTTTTGAGATTTCGACAATTCACTCAGGTACTCAAACAACAGAGAAAAAGATTGAATTTCTCCTAAAATGGGAATCTTTAATTTTTCATGCAATTCCCTTTGAAAATCTTTGCATAAAAGGATTTCAGACTTTCTTGCTACAAAAAAATACAGAATCGTTTCTTCTTCCAATGCTTTAAGTATAAGTTGTGTTTTGCCGATTCTTCTTCTACCTGTGATAACTGTGAATTGAGCATTTGTATCACTCTTAATCTCAATTTCTCTGAGAAGTTTGATTTCGGATACTCTATTGTAAAATTTCATTTCTGTATATGTTTAAATATTGATAGTTCCGAAATGTTTGTTTCGGAAATGCAAATTTATAAAATATATTTGTTAAACCCTATATGATGGTGAGGAATTTTAGGCCAATCGCACTATGGAGTTAAATATTGCGATTAGACAAGGAAGTGTTGCTATGCAATTTCGATTGTTTGCTGGTCATGCTGGGATTCCAGAAAAACAAACAAACGCCATAATGTCTTTGATGGTTTCAAAAACGGAACAGGTTACAAATTTGATTGATGCATCCTTTCTAAAAGACGTATCCGTCTGTCTAAATACATATTTTATAATTTCTGGAAATTGCTAGGGAGTAATTCAGAGAGTTTATTGATAGGATGATTTCCAATCCGGTTTAGGTTATCGGTCATCCACGCTTAGGGATTGACATCTGCCTCCTTGCAGGAAGCAAAAAAGGAATACAAATAATACCAGGTTATTTATCGGATGTCGATAAACCCACATGAAATCCCTATGTGTTGATTCCGTCTTATTATCTTCCAGAACTTTTATAGGGGATGCATCTATTCCCAACCAAACTGCCTTCTGAACATCTCAATTTGACGATAAAAAGGCAGGTGATCCGCAAACTTAGATAAAGGTAGAATTGATATTTTGTCAGTTAAATGGTTCGTAGGGGCGACTTGCATTCGCCCTTTTTTAACCATTCATCATTTTTTATTCCATTCACCTATTGCCCAAAAATATCCATTTAAATTAGGTGCTAATGCGTCTGTAACATGAATGACGAATGCCATGGTTCTGACTATAGGGAAATTTACCTGTATCATAAGAGGGCGAATGCAATTCGCCCCTACGATAACGGCATATAACTAATGGGCTTGGACTGACTAATATACTAAAACGACTAAATCCAGTCTGTAAAATCTTTTTTTGTTAATCCGAGTAGTGTAAGTGCATTTTCAGTTTGCCCCGGATTTAGTGGCTCAGTTTGACCGGAATATTCACATTTTTTATAATAAAGGCTGGTATTGGATTTACGTGTGTTTGTATGGTAATTGGCCTATCTAAATCTGAACGTGTCCAATGTTCGTGTCCGCCATTTGTTCTTGTGCAAGAGCAACATTCTTAAGATGCTTAGAGCTCATTTAGAAAGAGTTTAAAATACGAACTCAACATCTTCTTTGTAAACTTTATAATTTTTTGAATTAATTATGTCGTTGTATAATGGGTTTTTAGCAATTAAATCTGAATTTAATGGAGCCTCCATTTTAGGTTTTTTTTTGCTACCTTTAAAGGTCCATCCAAGTTCTTTTAATACTTTATCAAACGTTTTTTTATTGTTTGTGTATTGAAAGAATTCATGTAGAGCAATGTTAAATGAATTTTTTGCTTCATCCGAATTATAACCATAACCAGAAATATTTAACGCTGGTGAATAAACTATGGTAACGTCATTTTCATTGAATTCAATTAATGACAACCCTACTTGAAATACGTATCCTGGAAAACCTATTTGACCATTGAAATGTAGTGTGGACATATCTTATTCTCAGTGTTTTCTGATAAAATGAAGGTAAATTGGTAAAATTATGTATTTTTTTCTTAAAACCTAAGGCAAACATTTAAATACAAATAATTCACTGTGTGGGTATATAATATTCCTCTGCTGGTCATTCATCATTTTTTTATTCCAGTTATACAAGAAATTATTTAAGGCGCCCCGTTATAATTCAAACACATATTATGCCTGTTCTGGAATTTATAATATCTCAAATATTGAAACATCTTGGATTCAATAAAACAACTTTTCATTTTCAATTTTTTCAAGATTTGTCAATTATTTATTAATATAGTCCGGTACAATATCACCAATACCATTAAATGGCTCGCAGGGAAATAAATTTGAGCTAATACAACTAATACTTGGTGTATAAGTGAAAGTTTGTTTGGTGTATATTATTGGACAGCAATTTGGAATTCACTTACTAAATTTCGACCTTTACAAAAAAGAAATCATGAATGCATTAGAAAACATAAAAAACAGCTTAATTGATAGAATTCTAGCTACAAGAAATGAGAAATTATTGGAAGCTATTAAAAGTATTTTTGACTCGACTCAATCAGAAGAAATTATTTCTCTTTCAACTGAACAAATTGAAATGTTATCTATGAGTGAAAAAGATATTGAATATGGTAAATTGGTTTCAGAATCTGAATTAAGCAATAGAGATTCTAAATGGCTCAGTTAACAATACATTGGACCGAGACAGCAATTAGACAAAGAAATTATATTTTAGGATATTGGATTGAAAGAAATCGAAGCACATCTTACGCAAAAAAACTCAATGAGAAAATAAAAGAAAGAACTAATCTTTTAAAGCAAAACCCTGAGTTAGGTAAGAAAACTGATTTCAAAAATACTAGAGCTGTTTCTCTTGGACATTACAGTATTCTTTATCAAAATAGTAATTTTAAAATTATAATAACTGGTTTTTGGGACAATAGGCAAGAACCTGAAAAGTTATTGAAATTCCTAAATAAATAAATTATCAATGGGCTCACAACAAATGACAATCACAACCGATTTTCTTTTTTCCACCACTTGTATTTCGCAGAATAACTCAAATTCATCTTGGACTTTTATACATAACTTTTTATGTTTTGGTAAGGTGTAAACATTTTTATTTTTAATTATAAGTTTAGATTCTCGTTTTTTGAATTCCACAGACATTTAAGGATATGCCTGTTCCAATGCACGCTTTATAACATCCAATGATTGTTTGATGCTTGTAAGTGAAGTATCTCTATCTTGTTATCACGTATAAAGAAATCTCGAAGTTGTTTGTTAATTCAACAAGCATAGTCATCGTCTTTGTCATCGTCTTTGATTGGGTTTAATTTTGTTTTAAAAAGCCACAACCACACGGGCATCATGTTAATTTTTTTATCTTCTATTAAAATGCTATCGCTTTCGTCTTCGGTTAAAATAAGCCCTTCTTTAAGATGGTAAGCCGTCATGGCATCCAACAATCCATTGATTTCCCGTTGTTTTGTTTTGTTGTCGTGCATCGACCAGCAAACTTGTATGGCTTGGGTGATGCTATTTTTTTCTTTAATGACAAAATCGCACGCCAATTTGTTATGATGATAGTAAATTGTTTTTGCTTGTCTTTTCAATTCCAGAAAAACCAAGTTTTCTAAAAGTTGACCTTGATTTTCGCTGTGTTGAAAACTGATTTGACGCATTAAGCCTAAATCTATTCCGTACACTTTTTTAGCATTGAGCAATTGCTTTTTTACGGACACATCATACTTTGGGACAATACTCAACATATAGGCATCTTGCAGGAAGCCCAAGTATTGTTTTACAGTAGTGGCATTTTTAACGCCAATTACTTTGGCGAGGCTATTGTAAGAAATTAATTTGCTGGTGTTGCTTGTCACAAAAAACATCAGTTCCAAAATTTCTTGTTCGTTTGTAATGCCATTTCTCACCATAACGTCGCGGTAAAGTACACCTTCGTAGAGTGACTTTAAGTATTCGGTATTCTTTGACTTTAAAAAAGCGGGGAATCCACCTAATTTAAAATACTCATTAAACGCAGCTTTCAATACTACTTTATCGTCTGTATTGAAATAATCTAATGAATGAAGGTCTGTTCCTTTCAGTTTTAAATACTCTAAAAACGAAAACGGATAAAGTTCTATCTGTTGATACCTCCCTGTTAAATGGGTACCCAATTCTTTACTCAACATCGAGGCATTGGATCCTGTTATATATACTTTATTTCCGTAATCATGTAAACGTCTAACAAAACGTTCCCAACCTGAAACATTTTGTATCTCATCAAAATAAAACCTTGTCTGCTTTCCAAAACGTTCTCCAAAAAGTTCTAGTAACAGCTGAAAATCCTCTACCTTAAAATGAATTAAACGTTCGTCATCAAAATTCAAATAATAATCTTGTTCTTTGTTTTTTGCACGTATAGCTTGCAATAAGGTAGATTTACCACAGCGACGGATACCAGAAATAACCACAACGCTATCATCATCTATAATTGATACGTGTTGTCGCTCTACAGCAGAAGACTCCCATTTTAGCGCTTTTTGATCACTTATTACAGATTGTAGCATTAATTTTTGCATGCTTAACTTTTTCAACAAATATACTGAATGGCTATTATTAAAAGAAATTTTCTTTAATTAGTTGCTATTACAAATAGAAGGTTTTAGTTATTGGCTTCCCGATTCGCTTCACTGCTCGGGACAAACTCTTTTAGATACAATGCCATTGTTCCGGAAATAGGGAAATTTACCTGTATCATGGGAGGGCGTATGCAATTCGCCCCTACGATAACGGGATTACACATATAGGTTTTACAGGTAAAATTTAACCCTGACATTTGCTTCTGAATCAGGATTTACAGGATTTTGAGGATGACAGAGAACGTCGTTTGACTTATAGAAAATCATCAAGTGAGGTTTATATTAAGTGGTTCAAGTCAAAGGAAAATACTCTGATCAAACGCTTTAAGAACTTTACCCTTTAATTCAATCCGAAATTCTGGAATTTAACTTGTTGAAAGCGCTTAATAATGGATTATTACCATTGGAAAAAGCTATATTTGTAAATAAAAGGTGGAAAACTTTAATGAATATTTAATTCAGGGAGAACCAGATAAAGCAGAAAAGGCAAAAAATTGGAAAACTGCTGTCGGCTTGCAACAAGTGGATGGCTTAACGCCATCGGGTTACCTTATTGAAACGGCCAGACTAAACATTGAAGGCGACATAACCATAGAGGAAGTAAAAAAACGCATTGACCATTACTATAAACAACAGCCAACTAAAACAGACGAAGACCGCACAGAAGAAGCAGACAAAGTTTCGGCACGAGTGGCTGAATTGTTGAGCGAGCAAGCCTTTGCGTTTTCACCACCAGAATATTTGACCATTCATCGCAGATTATTTACGGGTATCTATAAGTTTGCAGGGAAGATTCGTAACTACAACATCACAAAGAATGAGTGGGTATTGCATGGTGAAACGGTTCTCTATGCAAGTGCCGTTAGTTTAAAAGAAACCTTGGAATATGATTTTGAGCAGGAAAGAAAATTTAGTTACAATGGCTTAAGCGAGCAGGAGATCATAGATCACATAGCGCGCTTTATTTCTAACCTGTGGCAAATCCATATTTTTGGAGAAGGTAACACAAGAACAACAGCCATTTTTTTAATCAAATATTTGCGAAAATTAGGATTTAAAGAGGTAAATAATGACCTGTTTGCCGACCACTCTTGGTATTTCCGAAATGCCCTGGTCAGAGCCAATTACGAAGACTTATCAAAGGGCATTTACAGAACAGAAATGTTTTTAATTCGCTTCCTTTCAAACTTGTTACTCAACGAAAATCATTTGCTCAAAAATCGTGAAATGCTTCTGTATCCATTGGGCTAAATTACAGAAATCGTCTTCGGTTTGGAGGAAATTGTAGGCAGGGGCGAATGGAATACCTCTACTGCAACTTGAAATTCATATAAAATAGGTTTTACAGGTAAAATTCACCCCTAGCACTCAGTTCTGAAACAGTGTTTTGAGGATTACTTATTTTATTTGTTGGAATAGGGCATCCATGTTGACCTCACTTTGGATAAGTCCGGCGTAGTTCATTGGATTTTGAATGCCATGCGTGGTTACCATAGTTAAAAATAAGGTCTTTCTTGTTTTGGACGTGGACTGGAAGACATCGAGCTTATGTTGAAGTTCAAATGCGTACTTCCTGGTGATGTCAAATTTAGTCTTTGAGAATTTTATTTCACAGATGTTTATACACTGATCAGCACGATCGATGAGCAAATCAATTTGTGCTCCAAGGTCTTGATCCTTAGGCGTATGCCGCCAAACATATTGTTCCGTATGCAAGCCTGAAATACCCAATTCCTGCTTTAGTTGCTGTACATGTTTAAGACATAAATGTTCAAAGGCAATGCCGCACCAACTAATCCACGATTGGGTTGAAGTAAAAGCGGTCCAACTTCCATGTCCTTGTAATTTGCCACTGGCCATGAATTTGACGTAAAATAACGAATATTCGTCGGTAAGCTTATACACAGTATCCTTGGCGTTCTTACCAAATGGGATAAAAGCGGCGATAAATCCTGACTCGAGCAGCTCATCGAGCAGCTGCGTGGTACCCCCGCCAGATTTGAGATGGCAGGTGGTAATCAATTCATTTCTGGTAAGTCCTTTTCCTTTTTGAGCCAAAGCTTTGACGACCGCTATATGATTGGCTGCGTCATTAAACAAGGAAACATAAAGGTTTTTGAACTCGTCGTTCAAGAATCCGTCCTTACTGAAGCAAATCCGGTCGATGGCCAAAGTAACACTCTCACCTCTATCTACCATCTTTAGGTACTGCGGCACTCCCCCCATCACCATATAGAGCTGAATCAGCTGATACCTATCCAGTTTGATACGTCGGCTTTTCAAAAATTCTTCAGCCTCTCCTAAGGTAAAGGGTAGTAAGCGCATCTTACGTGTGACCCTGTTGTGAAGCCCACCCCGATTATATACAATATTTTTGATCATCCAGGCTGCTGCTGATCCACAGATTACTACTACCAGGTTTTTTTGCTTAGATGCCCACATATTCCAAAAGTGCTCAAATGCTTCACGAAATCCAGACCGTGGGGTATGCAACCAGGGGAATTCATCAATGAAAACCACTTTTTTGTGCTTTTTAATTTTTGGTTCCAGCAATGCTACAAGTTGATTAAACGCTTGCGACCAACTTACAGGTGAAGCAAGGGGAAATCCAGTGGCGTTGGACATGGCCTGACCAAAAAGCTCCAATTGTTTGCGAAACGAAGCATTATGAACGCCGGAGTATTCAAAAATTAATTGTTTTTCAAACGCATTCCTGATCAAATAAGTTTTACCCACACGTCTTCGTCCATATAATGCCAACAACTCTGCATCGGGGGATTCCAATAAATGGGCAAGTTGCTTTTGCTCCGATATTCTTCCAATGATCGCTTCCATTTGTTAGATATTAATGGTTTATTTCTATTTATATTCTTCCAAAACTACAAAAATAAATTAGATTTGGCAAATTATAATTAGTTTATATTTTGCCAAACTGACCCCTCTTAAGGGTAGTTTATAGATTTAAACATTCTTTTTAATGAATCCAGGTTTTTTTTTGAAAAGTCTGGGTGATTTGGATTGATAAGTAAATTATAGTTACCTTGGGTGCAACTGATGGTATATCCCGATTGGATTCCAGCGTGCTCCATAATTAGCAGCTCCTTCACCTGACAACGGTGTTGCGTATTTTTCCCTAGAAAGTCTGAATACTTTCATCTATACAAAAATGCCGTAGGAGTCTTTCAAAAGTTTTATTGGTTTTAGTTTTCCTAATGCATAACTTGGTGTATCAAGCCACAATTTGAGTTTTTCGACATTACCAAATACGTCAAGACCCACTTTTGTAACTTCTGCTATTTCTATTATTTTTTCAGAATGAATGGATTAATTTTAATTGTATTGTTTCGAAGATAAGTGTAAATTTCGCTGCTAGAAAAAATTGTACATTGGAATATGCAAAAAATGCCTATATTTGTACAATACAATGTGCATTATGGAGGAATTATTTAACAGATACCAAAGAATATCACAAAAAATCCAAACCGATTTTGTGAGAAGCTTTATGCAAGAAGTAAATTGGAATGCTCGTCTAATTGGTATAAAAGGCGCCAGAGGCGTAGGGAAAACAACCTTACTTTTACAATATTTAAAAATTAACTTTACCGATAATAGAGCGCTTACGCTATATGTCAGTTTGGATTCTTTTGCTTTTAGAGGCAAAACCCTTCTGGGATTAGCGGATGAATTTGTAAGGAATGGGGGCAAGCATCTTTTTTTAGATGAAGTACATAAATATCCTAATTGGGCGCAAGAATTAAAAAATATATACGATGATTATTCTGAGTTACAAATTGTTTTTACAGGATCTTCACTATTGGAAATTTTAAATTCGCGCGCTGATTTGAGCAGAAGAGTCGTGATATATCACATGCAGGGACTCTCATTCAGGGAATTTATTATGTTAGAAACAGGGATATATTTTGCCCCATTAACACTGGAATCTATTTTGAAAGATCACCTTCATTTGGCTGGACTAATCAATGCTAAAATTAAAGTTTTCCCTCATTTTGAAAAGTACTTAAAACAAGGATATTACCCATTTTATAGAGAAGAATTAGATTTATATGAGCATCGGGTAGAAGAAGTAATAAATATGATGCTTGAAATTGAACTTCCCTTACTTCGTGGAATGGATATAGGATTAGTTCCAAAAATAAAGCAATTATTAGTCATTATTTCAGAATCCGTACCCTTTGTTCCTAATATCGTTAATCTGAGTCAAAAAATAGAAATCCATAGAACTACCTTAATGTCTTATTTATTTTATCTGCAAGAGCTGGGTTTAACATATCATTTATTAAAAGAGGCTAGGGGGAGTGTTAGATTACAAAAACCAGCCAAAATTTATTTAGAGAACACCAATCTTATGTATGTTCTTTCTTCTTTTTCTGCTAATAGAGGGAATGTTAGAGAAACATTTTTTGCAAATCAGGTGGGTTACAAGCATAAAATTAGTTTTCATGAAAAAACAGATTTTTTAGTAGATAATACTTACGCATTTGAAATAGGAGGGAAGGATAAATCCAAAAAGCAAATTACAGGCATTGAAAACGCCTATATTGTATCGGATGAAATAGAATATGGCTATCAAAATAAAATCCCAATCTGGTTATTCGGATTTTTATATTAATCAGTAAAAAATGCATGATTGTCTTGTCCTGAAGAAAGGATACATTACCCAAATTACCGACTTTGGCACCTTTTTACTACCGGATTTGGCACCTTTTTACTACCGATGTTGGCAAAATTGTTCCCTGTATTTGTTGTTTGAAATTTTGTTAAATGATTTCGATGAGTTCCTTTGTATAATCAGCCATATACAGTGGAATGTTTAAGAGTCCATCGCGGAATTCAAGGTTTCTGAGCGAGTATCGTATGGCTAAAGCCGGTTGGAATTTAGTTTGATAAAGGGTTAGACTCCGACTTTTGATATTCATATCGCTTTTTACTTCTATTGGAATAATCTGATTTTCGTGGGTGATGACGAAATCTATTTCAGCTATATTTCCTGATGTCCAATAGTGTGGTTTCTCTGGAAACTGGGTAATTAAACTTTGTAATATATAATTTTCGGTTAGTGCGCCTTTGAATTCAGTGAAGAGCCGATCCCCTTCTCCAAAAACGACAGGCGAAAGATTTGACATTTTTCTTATTATACCTACATCCATTCCGTATAATTTGAAGGCGTTGAACTGATCATAAGCGATAAGTGGAAGAGCAGGTTTTGAAATCAACCAAATTTGATGCGCCAATCCGGCATTGACCAACCATTGGATGGCATCTTCATACTCGCGCGCACGGGCACCATTTCGCACAAATTGAAAAACAAATTTTTTATTTTCTCTTGAAAGTTGTGTAGGTAGTGAATCAAATACCTGGCCTATCTTTGCTATATCAGCCATGATTGGATGCTTTGCAAAATCACCCTTGTAAGATAATATTAGGTTTTGTAGCACATTTTCTACTGCCTGAAATTGTGTCTGCAGATTAAATGCATTGATAACGGCGGGCATGCCTCCGGTAATTAGATATTTTTTAAATTGTGGTATGAGGTCGTTGACGAAAAATGCTGGAATTTCCTCAAGGGTAGATCGATCTTCCAGGTACTTCGCCAATGTTGGATCCCAATAAGGTAGTACTTCCCTGAAAGTCATGGGATAAAGTGTCAAAAATTCAACTTTTCCTACAGGAAATGAGAATCCTTTATTAAGTAAAACACCCAGTAACGATCCTGCACAGATGATAGGTATCCCAGGTTTGTTTTCTGCAAAATATTTAAGGGTATTAAGTGCCTCAGGACATTCCTGAATTTCATCTAATATCAGCAGTGTATTTTCGTTGATGGTAATGCCACTTATTAAGGTAAGCATTTCTATGATCCGATGAACGTTTTTGTTTTGGACGAAAAATTCTTTAAGTTCCGGCCTTTCGTCGAAATTGAAATAAGCTGATTGTTGGAAATGGTGTTGTCCAAACCATTTCATTAGATGCGTTTTACCAACTTGTCTGGCTCCCTGAAGCAGTAAAGGGAGTCTATTGGGCTTATTTTTCCATTCTATAAGTTGACCTTGAAGTGCTCTATCCATAAATAAGTGTACAAAACGTGATTATTTACACGAAAATACCACTTATTGTGTGATTATTGCCTGCTATCCCGTTTTAATCACAGTTTAGCTGTCTACTTTTCGAAAAATCACTTTCCTTTTCATTAATTTCATTTTTATTAAAGGGAACTTTGACTACACAAAATAAGACGTATTGTAAGGGGAAGGTATAGAGTAACCGCCTCCCATTTCCCCTTCAGCCGCATCAGCGGCGCCATCTTAATAGCTCTCCCGTCTGCAGGTGACCAATCTCCCCCTTGTCCCCATTCGAATTCAACGACCCCATTCCATCCCAATCCACCGCATCCCATTTCAGCCGCCACATTGCGGTTCCACCCCCCATTCCCAAAAATTAAAATCAACCGGAAGATCAATGTTCATACCCTTGTATATCAATATAATTCCCGATATCATGAAAATAAAGGGAATGGCCTTTTGCCAATTCCGCCGCATTTGTAGTGACATAAATTGTCCGAAAAGGCTCACCATAAACATGAGCGGAAGCGTGCCTAATCCGAAAGACATGAGATAAAGCGACGCTTCGGAGATATTTCCACTGCTTAGCCCAGTGCCAAGGGCAATATAGATCATACCACAGGGTAAAAAGGCATTCATAAATCCGAGGACAAAAGGGGTGCTAAAGTGATTATTTGACATGGCTTTAGCCATTATCCGATGAATTTTTATCTGTATATTATGGATAACCGGATACCTGGAAAAGGAGTTAACATCGGGGATAATGCCGAAAAATCCCAAAAACAAAAGGGAAATGCCGGAAAGTATAGAGAAATAGGGTTGTAAGCCAGTAAATTGCATGCTTTGACTTAATATGCCTACCACCAAACCCAACACACCATAACCTATTATTCTGGAAGATTGATAGGCTATGCTGCGAAATAAAAGGGAATATCCTGTGCTATTTCCAGCAGCTGGTATGGCCAGAGCCAGTGGGCCGCACATGCCAACGCAGTGAACACTACCTGCCAGACCAATCAAAAAGGCGGATAAATAAAATATCATGGCGCCATCAGATAGGTTTCATGAAAATAATTCTTGCCCTCATTTTCTCCTTCAATTTTCACCAACCACCGACCTTTTTTCAGCTTTTCAACCGGTATTATCTGTTTATGTTGCGCATTGTTTTCAATCGGATATGCCTGGTCTAATGAAGCATAAGCGGGGTGAAATAGGGTCATATTACCCTTAAAATGAGGCAGTTCTTCCGGAATAGTCACAGAAATACCTTTAGAATTTTGTTCAATGGATAATTCAAATACATGATGTAATAAATTTGTCCGTTGCATTTTATCCAATTTTGTCTGATAGCTTAAATCTTCCTCGTAATAGGTGTCAGAAACTAAGCTGTTATCTTGTTTTGTTGCAGCATAGACAAAAACGAGCATTGCGATAACGAAAAAACTATAAAAAATGGCTATGCCAGTTCCCCAGGAAATTTTCATATTCATTTATTTAAAGGTGATAGGTCCCATGAAATTGGTATTCATTGAAGTTAATATCTTTTTGCCCTGCATAATGGTTATGTTTACTTCGGTTTTGGTGTCATCCAGTTTATCTTTTGGCAGATAAATGAAAAAGGATCCCTTACTTACTTCTGCTTCTGGTAATAGATTCATGGCTCCTATCATTTTAATGGTAGCGCCTTTCGTTTTAGTGATCATTTTTATTTGAATAGGTTTATTCGTCTTATTTGCTAATTGAAAATTATATAAATTACTGATTTGTCCATCGGGCGTTTCCTGAAATAACATGCCAGGGGTTCGCATTACAGTCAATTCAACGTCGCCTCTTGTACCTAATAAAAAGCCTAATACGCTGAGTAAAAGAACTAACAATAATGAGTATGCTTTGACCCTATTTGTCCATATTTTTTTGCTTCCTGAAAGAATACCATTGTGGCTGTCATATCGGATTAATCCCTTGGGTCTGTTTATTTTAATCATGATATCATCGCAGGCATCTATGCAAGCAGTACAATTGGTACATTCCAATTGAGTACCATTTCTGATATCAATACCTGTTGGACATACATAAAGACATTGTTTACAGTCTATACAATCTCCTCCGGTTTTCACTTCCCGGGCTAATTTTGTTCTGGGTTCGCCTCTAACATGATCGTAGGCAACCACTATGCTATTGGCATCGAGTAAAACACCTTGCAAGCGACCATAAGGACAAATGGCCGTACAAACCTGTTCTCTTAAATAAGCGAATACAAAGAAAAAGATACCGGAAAATAGAAGCATTGCGGAGAATCCAGCGATATGGTTGCTTACTGGTTCCTGAATTATTTTTAACACCGCATCGCTGCCAATGGTATAGGCAAGAAAAGTATTTCCAATTAAAAATGAAATCAAATAAAAAAGGGCATATTTTATGGTTCTTTTGGTTGTTTTCTCCATATTCCATGGGGCGGAGGACAATTTTCTTTGCTGTGGTCCATCTCCTTCTATCCAATATTCTATTTTCCGAAAGACCATTTCCATGAAAATAGTTTGGGGGCATATCCAGCCACAAAATAATCGTCCCCAAATAACGGTAAAAAGGACAATGAACAAAACAAAAGTGATCATTGCCAGGACGAAAAGATGGAAATCTTGCGGCATAAAAACAATGCCAAAGAGGATAAAATGTCTTTCCAGTACATTAAATAACATAAATGGCTGTCCATCATATCTTAAGAATGGACCTATAAATAAAAGGGCAATTAATACCCAGGCCAGGTAATTCCTTGCCCGGGTATAAGTTCCTTTTGTCATTTTCGGGAAAATCCATTTTCGTTTTCCCTTTTCATCCACAGTGGCTATATGATCTCTAAATGAATCTTCTTCATCATAGAAAGAGCTGATAGGTTCGTTTTGCATGAATAGACCTTTTATTTTACCTCAATGCCTTGTGGTTCTTTTCCATTGGGAGGATTTGTCCCCTTCATGGAAAGAATGTAACTCCCTAATTTTTGCATATCAGATGGGTTCAACTGGGCTTGCCAGGAGATCATACCTTTTTCAGGAACGCCATATTTTATGGTCTTGAAAATGCTTTTGATAT
>Ga0247839_1004148_pt1 | contig 18975 bp, 15 predicted proteins | sample LaCruzMarch2015__6_FD_192405 | JGI IMG/M metagenome (GOLD analysis project Ga0247839, IMG submission 192405) | Freshwater microbial communities from meromictic Lake La Cruz, Castile-La Mancha, Spain - LaCruzMarch2015_16m | ecosystem: Environmental > Aquatic > Freshwater > Lake | place: Spain... | reverse complement strand
GCGGTCGCCATGGCCGCGCGCAAGCTCCAGGAGATCTTCCGGGCTCGTCTTTTTTTCCGCAGCCGGGCGGTGTTTTTTCAGAAAGCGATCGAAAAACATCAGCAATCAATCCGCGTGTCTTCCCGTGGCCGGTCATTGTACCCGAGCGGCCACACGGCGTTAGGATTACCCACGCGAAAATGGGCGGGATCGAGTGGGTTTCGCAGGATTTGCAGGTGAAGTCGTTGCCAGGTAGCATTCTCCGATCGTGTTGATCCGATGATGTTGTCCGCACCCGCGCGGGCGACTCTGCACTGGTACCCCGCCATGACCGCTGCCCCGTCGTCGGCGCGCGCGACCCGGTCCGTGCGACGCCTGTGGCTCGCCGGGTCGGTTTTGGTGGTGGGCCTGGCGCTTGGGGTTGCCGCCACCCTGTTTCATCGATCGCAGATGCAGCATCTGCGCGCAGCGGTCGATCGTGACCTCGCCACCATCGGCGGCTTGACCGCCCAGCGGATCGTCGCCTGGCGTGCCGAGCGTCTTGCCGACGCCGGGGTACTGACGGACAGCCTGCTCCTGAGCGACGCGATTGCCCGCTGGCGTGTCGCGCCGGATGCGACCGTCGCTGAATCGCTGCTCACCCACTTGCGGGCGCTGCAGCGGCGCTATGGCTATCAGGATGTGGTGCTGTTGGACCCGGATGGACGGGTCGCGCTGAACCTGACCGGTGCCGACTGCTCAGACCCGGGTGAGGAAACCGCCGCGCTGGGGTTGGCGCTGCGGATTCGGCAGCCGGTGCTGACCGACCTGCACACCAGTCCAGCCTGTCCATTCCCTCATTTGAGTGTCATCGCCCCCGTGTTCGAGGCGGTGTTCGGGGATGCGGACCGGGACGCCCGGCCGCTCGGCGCGATCGAGTTGCGCATCGATGCCCGCGAGTCACTTTATCCGCTGCTGAGTGGTTGGCCGACCCCCAGTGTCAGTGCGGAAAGCCTGCTGGTCCGCCGCGACGGCGACGACGTGCTGGCCCTGAGTCCTTTTCGGCATCAGGCCGGCGCCGCGCTCGTGCGGCGCGCACCGCTCAGTCATACCGAGTTACCGGCGGTCAGGGCAGTGAGCGGGGCGACGGGCGCCTTGGAGGGTCGGGATTACCGGGGGGTCGAGGTCGTCGCGGCAGTCCGACCGGTGCCGGAGTCGACCTGGTTTCTGATCTCCAAGATGGACAGTGCCGAGGCCTTCGCCGCCGGCCGACAGCGTGTGAATCTCACCCTGACCCTGCTGCTGAGCGGGCTGGGCGCCCTCATTCTGATCGCTTTGGGACTCCGGCAGCGTCAGGAGAAAGCGCGTTATCGCGCTGCCGCACGCGCATCATCGGCCGAGATCGCGTTCCGCCGCACACGCGAACAGGAGATCGAGCGTCTCAGTCGCCTCTATGCAGCACTCGGCCAGGTGAATCAAACCCTGTTGCGCAGCACGACGCGCGATCAGCTCTTTTCATCGATCTGTTCGATCCTGGTCGATACCAGTCGGTTCGCCATGGCCTGGATCGGCTGGGTCGATGCGCAGACGCACCGGATCGTGCCGGTGGCGTCCTCCGGTGATGACACGGGTTATCTGGACAGTATCGTCGTGTATGCGGATGATCGCCTGGAAGGCCGGGGCCCGACCGGCACGGCGACGCGCGAGGATCGCGTCATTGTCTGTGCGGATTTCCTCTCCAATTCGAGCACCCTGCCCTGGCAGCAGGCGGGGCAGCGGGCGGGTTGGGCGGCCTCGGTCAGCCTGCCGATCCACTCCGCCGGCCGGGTCGGCGGCGCCCTGACCCTGTATGCGCGACAGCCGGGCCTGTTTGGTGACGAGGAGGTCGCCTTGCTGGAGCAGGCCGCCGCGAATCTGTCGTTCGCGCTGGATGCACTCGATCGGGAGCAGCAGCGCCGGCAGGCCGAACAGGAACTGCAAGAGGCCTCCGACCGCTATACCCGGATGCTCGACACGACGAGCGATGGGTTCTGGCTGGTCGATATCGCCTCGGGACAACTCCTGGATGTCAATGCGGCGGCGGTGCGGATGAGCGGCTACTCACGTGATGAACTGCTCGCCATGCGCATTACCGACTTGGACCTCACGCATGACTCCGCTGCTGTGGACACGCATAACGCGCATATCTTTGTACAGGGTTTCGATCGCTTCGAGACGCAGCACCGCACCCGTGACGGCCGCATCATCGATGTGGAGGTCAGCACCATGCCCGATGCGCAGTCCCGAACCTTCCTGGCCTTCCTGCGCGACATCACACAGCCCAAGCAGGCGGAGCGTGAGATTCGCTCACTCAATACCGAGCTGGAGACCCGGGTCGCTCAGCGGACCGCCGAGCTGGGCGCGACCAACGAGGAATTGCGCGCGATTTTCGATTCGGCGAGCGTGGGCATCGTGCTGACGCGTGATCGCATGATCATCCGCTGCAACCGCAGGCTGGAAGAGATCTTTGGTTGTGCATCAGGCGCGCTTGATGGGTCGCCGACCCGCATCTGGTATCCGGATGAGGCGAGCTATATCGCGGTTGGCAAGGAGATTTACGGGCAGTTGGCGCATGGGGAAATGCACATTCAGGAGGTCCGGTTCGTCAAGCAGGACGGTACCCTGTTCTGGGCACGGTTGCGGGGTCGCAAACTCGATCACGACGCCGCCGGGACGAGTGCGTTGGCGATCATTGAAGACATCACCGCCGAACGCGACGCCTATGAGCGCCTGCGTCAAGCCAAGGAAGCCGCGGAAGTGGCGACGCGTGCCAAGTCCCAGTTCCTGGCCAATATGAGTCATGAAATCCGCACGCCGATGAACGCCATCATCGGATTGACGCATCTGTTACTCACCATGGACCCCAATCCCGCCCATCGGGAAAAGCTGGGCAAAATCACCCATGCATCCCGGCACCTGTTGCAGATCATCGACGACATTCTGGATCTTGCCAAGATCGAAGAGCAGCGGCTGGTCCTGGAAGAGACCGCGGTCGATCTGGAGGCCGTGATCCGGCACGTCTGCGCACTGGTTGGCGAGAAAGCCTTCGCCCGCCGGTTGGAACTGGTCGTGGATTTGGACCCGGCCGTGGCCGGGGCGCCACCGCTGTGCGGCGATCCGACCCGCCTGGCCCAGGTGCTGCTGAACTTCCTGGGGAATGCGGTCAAATTCACCGAGCGGGGCGCGATCCAGTTGCGGGTGCGGATGATGGAAGATGGCCCCACGGATTGCGTGTTCCGCTTCGAGGTCCAGGATACGGGCATCGGTATCGCCCCCGAACATCTTGATCGACTGTTCGAGGCGTTCGAGCAGGCCGACACGTCCATCACGCGCCGTTTCGGCGGTACCGGCCTGGGTCTGACCATCAACCGTCGACTGGCCCGCTTGATGGGCGGCGAGGCGGGCGTCGACAGCCAGCTCGGCGTGGGCAGCACCTTCTGGTTCACCGCCCGGCTCGGCAAGATGACCGGGGCGATCCATCATCCGCGGCGTCCAGTCGCGCTGCGGGGCTGGCGGGCGTTGGTGGTGGATGACCAGGCCGAGGCGCGGGAGGTGTTGGCCGCCATCCTGTCCGCCTGGGGGGTGGAGGTGACGGCCGTGGACTCCGGTGAGGCCGCGCTCGAGCAAATCGCGGGTGACACGGCACACTATGACCTGATTCTGCTGGACTGGCGGATGCCGGGACTGGACGGCATCGAGACCGCGCGGCGCATCACCAGCCCGCCGCTGGACCGCCTGCCCATCTCGCTGCTGCTGGTCACGGCGTATGACGATGCGAACCTGCGCGACAGCGCACGGGAGGCCGGTTTCGCGTCCGTACTGATCAAGCCGGTCACGCCGTCCGATCTGCATGACGCGCTGAGCCGGATCCTCGCGGGGACCGCACCGGTCGAGCCCCCAATGAGTCTGACGCGCTCCGCCGCCGCGGCCTTGTCCGCGATCCACCGCGGGACCCCGGTGCTCCTGGCCGAAGACGACCTGATCAACCAGGAGGTGGGTCGGGAATTGCTGCGGGCCGTCGGCCTGGAGGTGGCGATCGCCAACAACGGCGCCGAGGCGCTCGCCATGGTTCAGCGCGGAACCTATGCCCTGATCCTGATGGATATGCAGATGCCGCAGATGGACGGTCTGACGGCGACGCGGGCGATTCGGGCTTTGCCGGCCGGGCAGACACTGCCGATCCTGGCCATGACCGCCAACGCCTTCGCCGAGGACCGCGAGCGTTGCCTGGCGGCGGGCATGAACGACTTTATCGCCAAACCGGTCGATCCGGCCACGCTCTACGCGACCCTGCTGAACTGGTTGTCGCCGACGCCGCAGGGAGCGGCGCGCATTCTGTCCCTGGACACTGATGGATCGGATGAAGGTGCGCAACCATCCGCTGAGCGGCACGCGGCAGGCGAATCGGCGCCTGACAGCGCCGTGGACACGCCTGTCAATGAACCCGCGGCGGCGAGCGCGGTCACCCTGACCACTGGTCCGGTCGGGGTGCTCGATCTCACGCGCGGACGCGGTAACTTCGGCGATGTCAGGGTCTATCATCGGTTGTTGCGGCGGTTCGCCGAGTCGTACCGCACGGCGGGTCATGAGTTGCGGGACCTGATTGCGCACGGCGAATTGAGCGCCGGTGCCGGTCTGGCCCACAAGCTGAAGGGTGCCGCGGGGACCCTGGCGCTGAGCGAGGTGGCGCGCCGCGCCGCGGTGATCGAGCAGGACCTCAAGTCGGAGCGCGCGTCCACGCAGCATTGGGCCGGGCTTCAGGACGCGCTCGACGCCGCGGTTGACGCGATCGGGCGGGTCGCCGGTGAACCGGCCGAGGTCGCCGCCCCGAGCCCCGCCGTCATCGATGTCGATGCGGTCAGTCGATTGATGCAGGCCGTGTTGCGCGCGCTCGATGCCGACAACCCGGATCCGGCCGAGGCCAGTCTCGCCGCATTGGACCAGGCGCTGCCGGGCGATCCGCTGCGCGGCGTGCGCGCGTGCGTCGACGCATTCGACTTCCGCGCCGCGGAGGCGGAGGTGCTGCGGGTGGCGCACGAACTGGGGATTCCTCTTGATAACGGATTAACGGATCGGAAATAAACTAAACAACGACCGAGACGCACAAATGTTCCTCAATAGACTTGTTTCGCTTATTAGTGAACGATTGCTCAATCCACTGGAGCGTCAGTATGTCGATTAGACCCATCCTCTGCGTGGATGACGAGCCCGCCAATCTGGCGTTATTGCGAGAGACTCTGAAAGACACCTATACGCTGGTGTTTGCACGCAGCGGAGCGGATAGCCTCGCGGCGGTTGCTAAACACCAGCCCGCGCTGATCCTGCTCGATGTGCAGTTGCCGGATATCGACGGCTATACCGTATGCCGGCAGCTCAAGGCGAAGGCCGAGACCGCGGACATCCCGGTGATCTTCGTCACGGGTCAGGCGCGGGAGGTCGATGAACAGGCTGGTTTCGATGCCGGCGGCATTGATTACATCACGAAGCCGGTACGCCCGTCGATCGTCAAGGCGCGGGTCCGGGCACACCTTTCACTGGTTCACACGAGTCGACTCGAAGAAGCGTATCGCGATGCCGTCTATATGCTCGGTGCCGCCGGCCATTTCAATGATTCCGATACGGGCGTGCACATTTGGCGAATGGCTGCCTATAGCCGCGCGCTGGCCAAGGCCGCAGGTTGGGAGCCGGAACGCTGTGCCCTGCTGGAGCTGGCCGCGCCAATGCACGATACAGGAAAAATCGGTATTCCCGCGGCGATTCTGAAGAAGCCGGGAAAACTGGATGCCGGCGAATGGGACATCATGAGAACCCATACCCTCATCGGTCACCAGATCCTGAGTCGCAGCCACGCACCGGTTTTTCAATTGGCCGCCGAGGTGGCGCTCGGTCACCACGAACGCTGGGACGGCGGTGGTTATCCGCAGGGCCTGATCGGCAGTGAGACTCCCGAGTCGGCCCGTATCGTCGCCCTGGCGGACGTCTTCGATGCCTTGTCGATGAAGCGTGCCTACAAGGACAGTTGGTCGATCGACCAGATCGTGGAAAATCTGACAGCAGGCGCCGGGCATCATTTCGACCCGCGGTTGGCGCGCCTGTTCATTGCCATCCTGCCGGAAATCCTCAGCCTCAGGAACCAATGGGAGGCACGGGACGGCGACGTCCTCGCCTGGTCCCAACACCTGCCCGTCTGACGATGGAGCGACTGCCCGGCCAAGCCCCGTCGTCGCGGGATTTTGTCGTGTCACGGCGCTGATTACTCGTTATTAAGCCTTTGCAAGGCATCTTTGATTGTCTGTGCAGGTATGTTACGTAACCTCATGATATTAAATTGGCGCGGCGCGAGGCGACCTGGTGCGCAACGATATCCACCGGGCCCGCGAATCGCGTGAATCTGGCACAAATGAAATGAGTTTTGACACGGTGCCGGTTTTGAGTTAAACCATTACATATAGCGAAGCATTGCTTTCAGCGGCGAGAACCGGGAATGACGCAATGCAGCAATTCCCTGGTAATGATGCAATGCAGCAATCGGCAATAATGCTGCAATGCACAATTCGCTGCGATGGTATCATAGGGCAATCGAGTGTAATTGATGCATTGCAGCAATCGTCCGACATCGATGCAGTGCGGTCATTTAACTCACCCGCATCGGGGTTTGATCTTAGGGAATACCCGTAGATGCGGACAGGCGGCGGCACGAAGCCAAAGAGGGTCGGACACGACACGTCACTGGAGATTTTTACTTCCGGTGGCGCTGGTCAACTAACAACGAAGAGGACAATTCATGTACACCTTAGATGGCTACCGTAGCACCCACTCGGAGTTGCGCCAGACGATCGATGACCTGCGCTCGATTCTCACCATGGAGCAACTGCGGATACGCCCCAACGCTAAGACCGCATATGAGTTGTTGTGCGACTTGGGCGAGCGCGTGCGCAGACACTTGGCCGAAGAGGATCGCGGGATTTACCCCAGCCTGCTGATCCACGACGACCCGAAGGTCAAGTCCATCGCCTGGGGGTTCATCAGCGGCGAGCGGCCGTTACGGCAGACGTTCGACGACTACTACACGCGCTGGCTGAAGACTTGCGATTTCAATTTCAGCAGCGAGTTCCTGGCCGAGACCCACGAGGTGTTCGACCTGGTTGCGCAACGCATCGATAGCGAAGAGCGGGTCCTCTTCCCCAAGCTCGTCGAAATCGGCATGTTCAACGACGTGCGTGCGTAAGTCAGGCCTCACCGGCACCGCGGACCTTATCATCAAGGACGGCGGCCACCGCGGCCGGTTCGCTCGGCAGTGACACCCCAGCGGCTGCTGCCAGCAGCATCAGCACGGCAGCGAACGGGCTGCCGGGTGTGGCCGAGGGTTTTGTTTCAAGACACTGCTCGTAAATTTGCCCCAGCCGACGGACGAAGCGGCGACCGATGTCGCTGATGACCGGCACTGGCCGCGGCGACGGCAACTGCGGCGAGACGGGTGTGGAGTGGACGGGCATGCGCGCGATGGCGACGCTCATCCGCTCCAGTTCCTCGCGCAAGGCGTCAAAATAGCCATCGTCATAGGTGCGCTGGAAGCGGTCGCAGGCGCGCAGCGCGGTGCCGATCGCGGCCCGCTCGGTGTCACCCAGGCCACGCAGTTGCGCTGCCAGGGTGTCGGCAGCCGCGACAATCTCCTTCAAGGTCGGATTTGACAGCGCCTGCGCGGTCGGCGGTTCGATGGTGATTGGGGGTGGTGCCGCCTCCGGCTCCGTCCTGAGCGCGGCCTGACGGAACTTGGCCAGATCATAGGCAATCGCGGAAACGAAGAGCGCATGGCTCTCGGCATCGCCGATTGCCGCCGCGATCAAGGGCGCGAGCAACGCCTCGCGTTGTGCGTCGCTCAGACGGTAAGGTTCCAGGAAACGCGCTTTCGGTGGACGCGGCGCGGCAGTCTCTTCCGGGGGATCCGACGGCGGCGAATGGGCGCGAACCCATTGCCCACGCCGGTCCCCATCTGTTGCGTTGGCAGGACCCTCGGTGGTTGCTTTGCGCACTCAGAACGCCGCATCCCACCGTCCGCCGCCCCGGCTGGCCGTTCCGACGAACGGGTTGGTTCGGCGCTCCTGCCCGAAGGTGGACATGGGCCCATGGCCTGGGATGAAGCGGACCTCATCCCCCAAGGGGAAGAGACGTTCGGTAATGGACGCAATCAGGTCCCGGTGGTTCCCGCGCGGGAAATCGGTACGTCCGATCGACCCCTGAAAGAGCACATCACCGACCTGGGCGAGGCCGCCGGCGGCGTGATGGAAGACCACATGGCCGGGGGTATGCCCTGGGCAATGCAGGACATCCAGGGTCGCCTCGCCGACCGTGACGGTGTCGCCCTGCGTCAGCCACTGGTCCGGTTCGAAGGCCCGGACCGGCGGCATCCCGAACATCTCACATTGTTCCGGCAGTGCGTGGATCAGGAAGGCGTCGTCGCGATGGGGGCCGGTGATCGGCAGCGCGAGCTGTGCGGCCAGGTCCCCGGCGGCGCCGACATGGTCCAAGTGTCCATGTGTCAACAGGATGCGTTCGGGCGTGAGTTGCAGTTCCTCGATCAGGGCCAGGATGCGCGCGGCCTCCCCGCCGGGGTCGATGATCGCCGCGCGGCGCGTGCGTTCGCACCAGATCAGCGTGCAGTTCTGCTGGAAGGGGGTGACGGGGAGGATGCGGAAGTCCATATCAGGTGCGCAGGAAAGTGTAGAGCCGGTCCTTGAGGGCCAGACGCTCTTTTTTCAGTTCTTCAATGGTCTCATCGGCGACCGGGATGCCGAGTTCCTCGAGTTGGCGTACCCGGGCGTCGAGATCATCGTAGTCGGTCATCAGATGTTCGAAGACCGGGTTGGCAGCGCGCATGCTCGCGATTTTGCCCGTCAACTCCGGAAATTCGTGCAGCAGGTCATGGGGTTCACCAAGCATTTGATCCGTGCCTCTTCACGTGGATGGCCGCCGCAAGATACGGCGGTGAGCCGCTAGTTTACCGCAGGGTGACGCGGCGGAAACAGCTTGGTCACATCGGACTCGGCAAGCAGGCCGCCGCGCGATCACTTGGCGTTCGCATCCATCTGTTTGACGACCTCGTCGGTGATGTCGGCGGACTTATCCATATAGATGAGTCCTTGGAGGCTGCGTTCCACGACCATGCCGATCTTTTTCTGTTTGGCGACGACCTCCACGGCCTTCTGGGCCGAGACCAAGACCTCGCGGCCCCGCTCTTGCTGAGCCTTCAGTAACTCCTGCTGGAAGGGTGCTGCCGTCTTTTCGAACGCCTCGATGCGCTTCTTGAGTTCCGTCTCTTTTTTCGTGAGTTGGTCCTTGCTCATGAGCGCGGCCTCCCGCGCCAGACCGGCCTGGAGTTGTTTGATGGCCTGCTCTTCCTCACCGAGCGGTTTCGCCTTAGGCTCGAACTCCTTGCGCAGTTGCTCCTGAACCTTGCTGCCCAGCTTGCTTTTTTCGATCACTTGCTGCATGTCCACAAAGCTGACATCGGTCGCTTGGGCAGCCGCCAGCGGCAGGATAAAAATCAATAAAGATAATAGGATGCGATTTTTTGGCATGACGCGGGCTCCGGGCTGTTGCGGGTGGATCGGAATGCCGGCGGTGACGGGTTGCTGCCGACAGGTTGCGAGAGTGATGGTCGCGCCGGATTCTAACAGGATGTGCGAGGGGACCTGATGGTCGCGTTGGTGTGGACCGGGGAGCCGGTGCGGGTGACTGGTCGCTACGGCTCCGCCTTGCGCTTCGCGCCGCGCTATTGGATGCTTTGCGTCTTCGGGGCCGCGCAGGCCTCCTTCAGTGAGTGGTGGCATCGTGGGTAACTCGCTTCAGGAACAGTTGCTGAAGGCCGGTCTGGTCAGTGAGCAGCGGATCAAAGACGTGCGCACGGATAAGCGCAAGACGGTCAAGCAGACCGGCAAACGCACCCCGCCCGCCGAGGACCCGGTGCGCCAGGCGGCCGAGCGGGCCCGGGCCGACAAGGCGGCCAAGGACCGCGAGCTCAATCGCCAGCGCCAAGACGAGGCGCAGCGGCGCGCCCGCGAGAACGAGACGCGCCAACTGATCCATACCCACCGAGTGGTGCGCGAGGGCGGCGATGTGGCCTACCACTTCACCGATGGGACCAGTCTGAAGCGTCTCTATGTGAACAAAGACCTGCACGCCCGGCTGGTGGATGGGCGCCTGGCGGTGGTGCGTCAGGACGCCTTCTACGAGCTGGTGCCGGCGGAGATCGCCGTGCGCGTGCGTGAACGCGATGCCAGCCTGGTGCTGGTGCACAATCAGCCGGCGAAGCAGCCCGAGGCGGATGATCCTTATGCCGATTTTCAGGTGCCCGATGATCTGATGTGGTGATTCGGCTTAGGCGCGGCGCCCCGGCGACGCGCGCGACAGACCATGAAGCTGATCGACACTCACTGCCATCTGGATGTCGCCGAGTTCGACCCGGATCGGGCGGCCGTGCTCGCCCGGACCCGCGCCGCCGGTGTGACCGGACTGGTGATCCCGGCCATCCATCGCGCCGGTTGGCCGGGGCTGCTGGCCTTGTGCGCCACGGCGGCGGATCTCTATCCGGCGCTGGGGCTGCACCCGGTCTATCTGGATCAGCATCAGGACGCCGATCCGGCGGCACTGGAGCGGGCAATTGCCGATGCCCGCCCAACGGCTATCGGTGAGATCGGGCTCGATTATTTCGTCAGGGATCTGGATCGCGACCGCCAGCAGGCGCTGTTCGAGGCCCAGCTCGCGATTGCCCGCGCGGCCAACCTGCCGGTGCTGCTGCATGTGCGCAAGGCGCATGAGCAGGTGCTGGCGGCCCTCAAGCGCATCCCGGTGTGCGGCGGAATCGTCCATGCCTTCAGCGGCGGGAGCGAAGAGGCGCGCCGTTATCGCGACCTGGGGTTCGCGCTCGGCTTCGGCGGGATGCTGACCTTTGAGCGGTCCACCAAGCTCCGGGCCAGGGCCGCGGCCCTACCGGTCACGTCCATCGTGCTGGAGACCGACGCTCCGGACTTGACCGTTGCCGCCCATCAGGGGCAACGCAACAGCCCGGAATACCTGCCGGACGTGCTGGCGGCCTTGGCGCAGGTGCGCGGTGAGGACCCGCTGCGGTTGGCGGAACAGACCACCGCGAATGCCGCCGCCGTGCTGCGCCTGCCCGTTGACTGACCCAAACATGCACACTCAGCTGCCTAATGAATCAAGTGATCCTTCCATGACGGACATCCTGCTCGAAGTCGAGCGCCTCACCACCGATATCGGACCCGGCGACCCTCCGGCACGGGTGGTCGACGGGCTGGATCTGACTCTGCGCGAGGGTGAGACCTTCGCCCTGCTCGGCGAATCCGGCTGCGGCAAGTCCATGACCGCGCTCTCGCTGATGCGTCTGCTGCCGGCGGGCGGGCGGATCAGCGCGGGATCGGTGCGGCTGGCCGGCACCGACCTCCTGCGTCTGAGCGAGGCGCAGATGCGCGGCGTGCGCGGTGGGCGCATGGCGATGATCTTCCAGGAGCCCCAGACCTCGCTGAACCCGGTACTGACGATCGGCGAGCAGATCGGCGAGGCGGTGCGCGTCCACGAGGGCCGGCCAGCCCGCCTGATGGAGGAGCGGGTGCTGGAACTGCTCGACGCGGTGGGCATTCCCGACCCGGCGCGGCGCATCGGCGAGTATCCCCACCAACTCTCCGGCGGCATGAAACAGCGGGTCATGATCGCCATGGCCCTGGCCGGTGATCCGGAACTGCTGATTGCCGACGAGCCCACGACGGCGCTCGACGTGACCATCCAGGCCCAGGTGCTGCGGCTGCTCAAAGAACTGCAGCAGAGCACCGAGATGGCCGTGCTGCTGATTACCCACGATCTGGGCGTGGTCGCCGAGACCGCCGATCGGCTGGCGGTCATGTATGCCGGTCAGATCGTCGAGACCGCGAGCGTCTGCGAGTTCTTCGCCGCCCCCGCCCACCCCTACAGCCGCCGACTGATGGACAGCCTGCCCAGCGCCGACAAGCGTGAGGCCAGGCTCGCCGTGATTCCCGGCCGGGTGCCGCCGCTCGATCAGACCTTCGTCGGCTGCCGGTTTGCCGACCGGTGCGCCGATGTGCTGCCGGAATGCCGCGGCCTGGTCCCGGAGTGGACGGCGCTGGGACCGGGGCGCGGGGTGCGCTGTCATCTGTGGTCGGGTGACAGGTCCGGAGTCGCGGCACCGGCCGTCACTCCACCGCCGACCGAGCCGCTGTCGGCGGTCGGGCCGGAGGGCGCGGCGGGTCTGCTCGAGGTCCAAGACCTTGCCGTGCATTTCCCCATCCATCGCGGTGTCTTCCGCCGGATCGTGGGGCAGGTGCGGGCGGTGGACGGCGTCTCGCTCAGTCTTCAGGCCGGCCGCACTCTGGCCCTGGTCGGCGAGTCCGGCTGCGGCAAGACCACCGCCGGCCTGGGGCTGCTGCAACTCCTACCGCCGACCAGCGGCTCGGTGCGCTATCTGGGCCGGGAACTGCGCGGCCTGGGCTATCGGCGCATGCGGCCCTTCCGCAAAGACCTGCAGATCATCTTTCAGGACCCTTTCGCCGCCATGAACCCGCGGATGCTGGTCGGCGACATCATCGGCGAGGGCTTACAGGCGCTGGGTATCGAGCGGAGCCGGGCCGCCCGTATGCAGCGGGTGGCCGAACTGCTGGACCTGGTCGGCATGGCCCCGGAAGCCGCGGACCGCTACCCGCACGAGTTTTCCGGCGGCCAGCGTCAGCGACTGTGCATCGCCCGCGCGCTGGCGGTGGAGCCCAAGCTCATCGTCTGCGACGAGCCCACCAGCGCACTGGACGTCTCGGTCCAGGCACAAATCCTGAACCTGCTGAAAGACCTGCAAGACCGGCTCGGGCTCGCGTATCTCTTCATCACCCACAACATTTCGGTCGTCTCCTACCTGGCCCATGAAGTCGCCGTCATGTATCTGGGCCGGGTGGTGGAGCGGGGTCCGGTCGATCAGGTGCTGGACGACCCCCGGCACCCCTACACCCGCGCGCTGCTCTCAGCCGTGCCGGTGGTGGACGCGGCCAAGCGCCGTGCGGTGATTCGTCTGGAAGGTGATATGCCGTCGCCGGCCAACCCGCCGACCGGCTGTTACTTCCATCCCCGTTGTCCGGAGGCGATAGCGGAATGCAGTCGGGTCTATCCGGGGGAGACGCGCTTAGGCGCCGACCGGATCGTGCACTGCCTGCGGGCAGCCGAAAACTCCGTTCGAGCGTAACTTGCAGCGTCATTCCGGCAGCAGTTCCAAATTTGGGTGGCCGCCGCCAACAGGCTGTCGGCAGCGAGGCTGATGGTGGATGCGCTGCGCTTATCCACCCTACAAAACCGGCTCCATTGTAGGGTGGATAAGGCGCGCCGCTCGGTGTCAAGGACTTGGCACGGTGGTCGCGCGCGCCGCATCCACCAGAGGTCGCGCGGTGCCGCCCAAAGTTGGAACTGCTGGTCATTCCGGCAGGATGCCAGTCCTACGCGCTTGAGCCTGGGAACCCGATCAAGGTTTTTCACGAAGACACGGAAGAAAGAGAAGAAATCCTCTCACAAAGACACAAAGACACAAAGATAGAGAAGTCTTTCATGGCTTCTTATCTCTCTTTTCTTCTTCGTGTCTTTGTGTCTTTGTGTCTTTGTGAGAGCATCTTCGTTCGCGATAGCGCCGTCTTCAACAGTCAACTCGACTGCTTGGTCGATCCCCGTCTGGGCGAGCAGCGCCTTTGGAATCAGGGCGCCGTGCGCGTTGCCGATCTTGCGTAGGGTGGTTCTCATATAGACTGACCAGAACGCGATCGAATGTGAGAACGATGTTATGCCCCTGGGTGCCTCGCCGCCAGAGTCGATCAACCTGAAGCCTGGATTTCCTCACACCGAGGCTCCAGTCACCCTGGCGCAATCCATCCGCGTCCGCGGTCTGGTTCAAGGCGTCGGCTTCCGGCCGACGGTCTGGCGCCTGGCGCGCGACCTGGGGCTCTGGGGCGATGTGCGCAACGACGGCGACGGGGTGTTGATCCGCGTCTGGGTGCCTGACGAGGACGGGGCGGATCGGCTCGACCGGCTGTGCGAACGACTGCGGGCGGAGTGCCCGCCGCTGGCGCGGATCGATTGGATCGAGCGCGTCGCCCTGGATCTACCGCGCCCGCGGCGGCCCGACTTCCAGATCCTGGCGAGCGATGCCACCGCCGTGCGCACCGGCGTGGTCGCGGACGCGGCCACCTGCGCCGCCTGTGCCCGCGAGATTCAGGACCCGGCCGGTCGCCGGTACCGCTACCCCTTCACCAACTGCACTCACTGCGGCCCGCGCCTCACCATCATCCAGGCCATCCCCTACGACCGTGCCAACACCAGCATGGCGGTTTTTCCTATGTGTCCGGCTTGCGCCGCCGAGTACGCGGACCCGGCCGACCGGCGCTTTCACGCCCAGCCGAATGCTTGCCCGGTGTGCGGGCCGCGGGTCTGGCTGGCGGACGGGGAGGGGAGCGCGCTGCCGGACGCGAACCGGGACAGGGACGCCATCGCCGCCGCCGGCCGCTTCCTGGCGCAAGGCCGCATCCTCGCCATCAAGGGCATCGGCGGCTTTCACCTGGCCTGTGATGCCGCGAATGTCGATGCCGTGGCCGAGCTGCGGCGGCGCAAGCGGCGCTTTCAGAAACCCTTTGCCCTGATGGCGCGCGATCTGGCGGTGATCCGGCGCTACTGCGCAGCGGGGGAAGCGCAGGCGGCCCTGCTCACCAGTCCGGCCGCGCCCATCTGTCTGCTCGATCGGCTGCCGGCGTCGACCGGTCCGGCCCTGGCGCCGGATTTGGCGCCCGGTCAATCCACCCTGGGCTTCATGCTTCCCTACAGCCCGCTGCACCTGCTGTTGCTGGCCAACTGGGACCGGCCGCTGGTGATGACCAGCGGCAATCTCAGCGAGGAACCCCAGTGCATCGACAACGGCGATGCGCTGGAGCGGCTCGGCGGGCTGGCGGACGCCGCGCTGCTGCACGACCGGGCCATCATCAACCGGGCGGACGATTCGGTGGTGCGCCTGATGGACGGGGCGCCGCGCCTGCTGCGGCGGGCGCGCGGCTATGCCCCGACACCGCTCCAGTTGCCGCCGGGGTTCGCGGCGGCACCGCCGGTACTGGCCTTCGGCGGCGAACTCAAGAACACCATCTGCTTGCTCAAGAATGGCCAAGCGATCCTCTCCCAGCACCTTGGCGACCTGGAGGACGCCCGCACCGCCCGCGAATACGAACGCACCATCGACCTTTATCTGGCCCTGTTCGAACACCGTCCGGAGCGCTGCGCGGTCGACCTGCACCCGGACTACCGCTCGACCCAGACCGGCCGGGCGCGGGCGGCGCACGGCGGGCTCGCGCTGATCGAGGTCCAGCACCACCACGCCCACATCGCCGCGGTCCTCGCCGACCAGGGCTGGCCGCTGGACGCCGGGCCGGTGCTCGGCATCGCCCTGGACGGTCTGGGCTATGGCGCGGACGGCACCCTCTGGGGCGGCGAGTTCCTGATCGCCGACTATCGGACCTATCGGCGGGTCGGCTGGCTACGGCCCGTGCCCATGCCGGGCGGCACCCGCGCCATCCTGGAACCCTGGCGCAACCTGCTGGCGCAGATCGAGGTCTGTTTCGGTTGGGAGGCGTTCCAACACCGCTGGCCTGATCTGGAACTCACCCGCCGCCTGGCCGAGCGGCCGATCCCCCTGCTGCGCACCCTGATGGAGCGCCGACTCAACGCCCCTCTGACCAGTTCCGCCGGGCGCCTGTTCGACGCCGTGGCCGCCGCCCTCGGCCTTTGTGTCGACAGCATCGCCTATGAGGGCCAGGCCGCCATCGAACTGGAAGCCCTGGCGACCGCGGCCACGGGACCGGCCTCGGCTGGTGACGGTTACCCATTTGGCCGCATCGACACGGACGGCGGCACCCTGCTCGATCCGGCGCCGCTCTGGTCCGTGCTCTTCGCCGACCTGGCCGCCGGGATCGCGCCGACCCGGATCGCCTTACGCTTCCATCTGGGGTTCTGCACCGCCGTCGCCGCTCTGGCCGCGGATTTGGCCCGCGCCGCCGGACTGGATCACATCGCCCTGTCCGGCGGCGTTTTCCAGAACCGTTTGGTACTCGAAGGCGTGAGCGAACGTCTGCGCGAACTGGGCCTGACCCCGATGAGCCACCGCCAGGTACCGACCAACGACGGGGGTCTGTCGCTTGGTCAGGCGGTTATTGCCGCCGCCGCGCGCTAGCGGCTGCATGTTTGGAGTCAAAGGTGATTTCCGAGAAAAGATCTACTTACGTGTAGGGGCGACTTCAGTCGCCCCTAAAGTCTTCTACGGTCTTGCCGAAATCCGGGACTCTCTGGGATCTCAGTAGGTAGCATAGTTATTTAAGAACAGCAGGATATAGCTGTTACACAAAAAAGGCTGTACTGCAACGTCTGAAAGTAGCGTAAGCCTCTGATATGAAGATTCGGCAAAGCAGTAATAGCTCCGGGGCTTGTCGATGCGGCTCGTTATGCGACTTTATGACGCCCGCCAGGCTGTCATAACATTATGTAATTTATAAATATGCTGACCTACTGAGATCCCGGAGAGCCAAACCTGGCCATGATTCTCACAAAGATTCATAGAACACGAAGAAGAACAGCCGTATTGACAGTGTCCGGCCGATCGCCGTGCGAGAGGTCTGCTCGACCGATCGATCGCCTTGAAGACCTGTGTGATCCTTGTGTCTTTATGCAGAAACTCCTCTTTTTCGGTTGGTACGTTTCGCAAGCTCATCGTATCCACGGGAGCCGTGGTGGCCGGAACGACGTCGGCCTGGGTCGTCGTTCCGGCCGTCGGAAAACCGGAGGCCGAGGTTTTACTGTGAAAGTCGCCTCAAGCCCTCATCAATGCAGTAATTTCTGTCGATGTCGCAGCTGCCCTAGGTGGGCGCGCCCGCGTTAGCCTGACAGACTTTCGTGGTAAGGGTGGCAAGGGGCACCTTCCATGGCCGGTAGCCGTTAACCGATCGACATTGCGTCTGCGTGGCCCTCGGCGGGTTAAAGACGCGACCTTCAGTGCACGACTCACGGGCGCTGGCCGGAACCATGATTAAGGCCCCGTCGACGAAGCGGTAGCGGAAATGTACATCGCGGTTCAGTGCCAGCCGGAACCGGGTCAACAACGCCGATGGCTTTGATCATCGCTCCGGCCAGACCCTCCACCGAGGCCCGGTGGCGGAAATCCGATCCACAGATGTCACAGATGAACACAGATAATCACAGGTGTTTATCTTCATCTGTGTTCATCTGTGTTCATCTGTGACATCTGTGGATAATTCCGAGTGGCCGCTTTGGCCGGTACGATGATCAAGGCCACGCCGATCACCCCCGAAGTGTACGCCCGGCGTTGCCCCATGATTGATTTGCTGCCCTTAACTCTTGATTGAGCGCAGAAGGACTATGAGAAATAGCATCTTCAGCTCTTGGATTGCGATCCAGGTATCAGCGCAGCCCGTTTGAGAGCGGAGACACGATCTGACGGAAAACCAGCAGGGGGAACAGAGAAGTGTGACGTAAATCATGGTTTTATCATGACGCCGCGTATACACTGAATGCCGATTCTCGCTTTCGGATAGTCTGCGCGCAGATACGTTGTTGTTATTCTAGAGTGATCTAGTACACAAGCGTTCTAGTTCAATCTAAAACACGTTAAATCATTGCTCTCAACACAATGAAAAAGCCTGAGAAAAAAGAGGTCGACATGAAATCATGGCATTCGGAAGATATCGATATGAAAGAGTGGTTTTTGGCTTTGACTCAGCTAGTACAAACCACGAAACAAGTTGAGAAAAATAGGCAAGATATTGAGAAATTATGGGCCTTTGCAGAAAAGGCCGAAAAGGATGCGGCTAGGCTCCGAGAAAAGTTGCTTGACAGCGATGGACTAAATAACGAAGAGTTTGATAGGCTTACAGGAACTGTAGGCAGCATGAACGCTACGCTTTCAGCTGTCATTCAGACCATAGAAGATGGAGATCTGAAAGAACGAATAAAATCATTAAAGAAAGGAATCAATCGCGTAGCAACTATACGTGCTAACAAAAGAGATAATGAGGATTAGAGTATGAACAGTGATAGGCGAACTGCACGTGTACATGAGCAAACGCGCATTGAAAGAGAAGCAGAAGAAAACAGACTGAAATCACAGCGAGCGAGCAAAGACTCAGATTATGAGATAAAATTTGATCTTATGGAACTAAAGGATAAGGTCAAGAATATCGCCCCCAGAAAACGGAAAGCATTATTTGAGTTGCGTCGACAACTCTATGCTGAACAAGAAGGTAAGTGCGCTGAATGCGCCACAGATCTGGAACAAGCAAAAATTGAGCAAGGCTTCCCCTTTGAATTAGATCACATTGTACCTTACTCTCTTGGTGGCGGCAACGAACGGTCAAATATGCAGCTATTGTGTAGGGTGTGCAATAATAGAAAAAGAGCCCAGTTTAGCAACGAGGAGTTAGTACAGTACTACGAAGACATCCTAAACAATTTGTAGTCCTAATGTTCAAACAAGTCGCTCCAGCCGAAGACGGTTTCACTCTCGCTCGACCGACTCGGCTGAAGGTGAAGGGTCGAAGGTGATGCGAAGGTGATGCGGGGTCACCATTTAGCTGACCCCAGTGCGGGCACGACAGAATCCTTCGAGAAAATGGGCCAAGCTCAATAAGGAAAAGAGCCACGCCCAATAGGCTGTCTCATTGCCTGTGCGAATCAAGTAAGCCTAGTTTTTTATCCCTGTAGATGGAGGAAAAAAGGATAGTGGAAGCTCAGTATATCGCGCGCACTAGTACCGCACGATGAAAGTGCTCGGACCATGTCAACCTAGGCTGCCAACGGCTTTCCCTGGTAGGTCCAGCGGAACGGCTTGGCCATCGTCTTGTTGAAATAGTCGATGAAGTTTCTGATCTT
>Ga0247839_1004144_pt1 | contig 18981 bp, 10 predicted proteins | sample LaCruzMarch2015__6_FD_192405 | JGI IMG/M metagenome (GOLD analysis project Ga0247839, IMG submission 192405) | Freshwater microbial communities from meromictic Lake La Cruz, Castile-La Mancha, Spain - LaCruzMarch2015_16m | ecosystem: Environmental > Aquatic > Freshwater > Lake | place: Spain... | reverse complement strand
CGCCTTGGGAGGTTCCTTCGTGGGCCGCTCCCGATTGCCGACGATCACCTGGCCATCCCAGCGGCTGACCGTGTATTTCTCGAGGAGCCCGACCCGCCGCAGCCGGTTGGTGTCGACGTCGTCGTAGTAGAGATCCTTGGTGAACGAGCCGTTGGCGTCGCTGTCGAAATAGGGATCGTGGTCGTCGTGGGTGGTGTTGCCGTCGGTGTCGTACCAGGTCTCACTCGCCAGCCTCGCAGACCCCACGCTCCCCCGGCTCGCCGGCTCGCCGTAGAGCACGAGTGACTTTCCCTCGTGACGCTCACCGGCAAAGACACCGGCCGTCCGCAGGGCCGTCTTGCCGACATCGAGAAACATGTGCTGGGCCGGAATCCGCAGGAAGTTGAACGGGAACATTGACCAGGTGATCATGATCGCCCCGAGGAACAGCATCCCCCCAAACCACCCGACGACCGCTCCACCCCCCTGATCGATTGGCGGCAGCGTGGCAATCTCCTTGGTTGCGACCTTCGGGTGAACGACGGTCCAGAGCACAAAGAACGTGACCCACATCAGGATCGTGAAAGACAGAAACACGGCCCACGCCTGCAGCGACACCGATTCGGGCAGAAACACGCCCAGATTTTCAATCAGTAGCGGCGTCAGGAAGCTGGCAATCGGCTCGTAGAGCAGAAGGGCTGTCACGAGCGACACGAACACCTCGAGGGAGGCGACCGTGGTCAGGTAGAGGCCCATGGCACTGGCCAGCCAGGCCAGATAGGCCAGACCGACGAGCACGATCAGGTCGAATATGATGGCGGGCATGGGGTCGGTCTCCTTTCAGGTCAGGCGGTGAGCCAGTCAGGTCAGGTGGTCACGCGGATGATCTCGTTGACGCTTGTCAGCCCCTTGAGCACCTTCATGAAGCCGTCTGTCTGGAGCGACCGCGTGCCCGCCTTGCGGGCCGCAATCTTGAGATCGTTCATGTTGGGCTCGGCCGTGATCAGCTTGCGGATGTCGTCGTTCATCACCATCAGTTCGTGCAGACCGAGCCGGCCCTTGTAGCCGCTGCCGCCACAGGTGTCGCAGCCTTTCTCCCGGTAGATCTGTTGGATCACGCCGGGCTTCACGCCGAGCTTCGCGAGCAGATCAGCCGGCGGCGGATAGGCCTCTTTGCAATGCTCGCAGAGCCTGCGGGCCAGTCGCTGGCCGAGGACAGCGGTGACGGCGGTCTGGATGAGCATCGGGTCGAGGCCGAGATCGAGCATCCTCGTGATCGTGGCGACGGTGTCGTTGGCATGGAGCGTGGAGAAGACAAAGTGGCCGGTGAGGGCCGCCTGGCAGGCGATCTCGGCCGTTTCCTTGTCGCGAATCTCACCCACGAGTAGCACGTCGGGATCCTGCCGCAGGACGCTCCGCAGGATGCTCGCGAAGGTGACGCCGGCCGCCGTATTCACGGCGATCTGCGTGATACCGTCGAGCCGGTATTCCACCGGGTCTTCGATCGTGGTGATGTTGTGCTGGAGCGAATCGATTTCGCTGAGCGACGCATAGACCGTCGTGGTTTTGCCAGAGCCTGTCGGACCCGTGACCAGGAACATCCCGTAGGGCTTGTGGATCACCTGCCGCAACTGATCGAGAATCTGCGACCGCAGGCCGATGTTGACAAGCCCGGACTTCATCACGCCGCCCGAAGAATTCAGCAGCCGGAGCACCATCTTCTCGCCGTAGCTGGTCGGCGTGGACGCGGAGCGAATGTCATATTTCGCCCCTTCGAAGACGGCTGAAAACGTGCCGTCCTGTGGTCGCCGCCTTTCGGAAATATCCATGTCCGACACGACCTTGAGCGTCGAAATCAATCCTTTGCCATCGGCCACCGACATGTTGGAGATGTTTTTCAGGACACCGTCCACGCGGTAGCGGACGAAATATTCCTGCTCGTGCGGCTCGAAGTGGATGTCGGTCGCACCCTCCTTCATGGCGCCGATCATCATCGTCTGCAGGTTGCGGATGTTGGTCGACAGGCTGCTGTCGTCTTCGCCATCCTCCTGCTCGGCCAACGCGGGGGTGCCGTCCTTGCGGAGGAGTTTGAACTGCGGCTCCGGTTTTTTCTCCATCGGCTTCTTCCGACCCAACACTGCCATGATCGATTCGCCCGAGCCCTTGAGACGGTCGGCGAAGGTCTTGGGGGGCGCCGGTGGCTTGGCGGCCGCGATCTTCGCCGCGGCATCTTTTTTCTTGGCGTTCGAATCCCGGAAGCCCTGGAGCAAATTCTTGAAGCCGTCTTTGGTGAGCAGTCGTAGGGCGGCAGGAACCCGCCGATCACGCTGCTTGGTGAACCAGGCGAGCACCACAGAAAGCACGAGTGCCACGATCGGGAGGGTCACGGGCCCAAACTCCATCGTTCCGATGAGCAGACCGGCCAGCACTGCCGAGATTCCCAGATACCACCAATCCATCTGCGGAATCGCCAACCGCTGGTTTTCGTCGTTCATCCAGACGGCGGCGGCGAGCCCCGCGGCCATCAGCAACGCGAAGGCCACCAGAAGCAGGAGGCCGGCCAGTGGAAAGCCGGAAAACGAGGGAAGTTCCAGCTCTGCGAAGAGCACAGTCGCCCCGGGCACGTTCATCATCATGGAGTGAACCAGGCTGCCGCGGTGCCTGAGTCGAGCGACACGCCACGGCGGATAGTAGACCAACTCTGCGAAACAACTACTTCAGCCGAGGTTTTACCCCCGTTGCCAGACCGTGGCAACACGGGGCAGCCGGTCCGGACTGCGGATTTTCCCGGTTTTCTCCAATTTTAGCGGTTCACATGTTTCTAACTGGACGGTCGGCCTGGGGTGGTCGACGATATGGACACCACGGCTCTGATTTCGCAAGGCGTGCTGAACGGTCGGGTGGTGATGGGGCACTACAGCGAGTGTTTTCGGCGCGGTAGCGTCATCCGAGTCCGTCCCGCCTTCGGTTCGAGTCCTCGCCCCGCATTCGAGGAGATTCTTCGCTATGTTTCAAAAACTCATGTTTCAAAACCACGCCTTCGACACAGTCAGATTCAGAGCCATAAGCCGGCCGGCTTGTCTCAATCCTGCCGCCCGTCATGAGACGCCGGCAGCCAGGCGGCGACCTGCCTACGGTTTTACCCTCGTGGAACTGTTGGTCGTGATCGCGATCATCGGCATCCTTGTCGGTATGGTTCTGCCGGCCGTGCAGGTGGTCCGGGAGTCAGCCCGGCGGTCGAACTGCCAGAGCAACATGAAGCAGATCGGAACGGCCCTGCTGCACTACGACACATCGAAGCAGCGTCTGCCCGGCTGGCGGAATACGATGGACACTTACTCTGCCGCCATGGTGGCCACAGGCACGGCGGGCATCAGGCAGGCCTGCGTGTCGTGGACAGTGCCGATCCTGGCGGAACTAGGCAACAACGAAATCTTCAACTGGTATGACCAGTTCGTCAGTGGCCAGGATGATGCGACCATCAAGAAGATCTCCATTTTCCAGTGCCCGACGTCGAGCGCTGACATGTCAAACCCCTCGGCGCTCTGCTACGCCGTGAATGCGGGCACGGGGGCGGAGGTGCTTTCGGGCACGGAAGCCCCATACAGCCAGTATCGTGGCGATGGCCTGTTTCTCGACGCGGCCGGGAATGTCAACGCGAATGGCTCAGCTTACTATTTTGACTCCAGTGCCGATCGCCGCCAGTACAACCTCGCCCGCTCCTCCCTGGCCAACGTCACCAGTGGCGACGGTGACTCGACGACCCTGATGCTCGCCGAGCGGTGCGGCCCCTACTCGGAGACGAGTTCGATCGTCTGGTCGGCCACGCCGCTGGCCTCGGGTACCGGCAGCAACGCCGTGGCTTCAAAGCACATCTTTATGCATCCGCCGGCCTTGGCAACCTCCGGCTCTGGGAGCATCCCCGGCAGGTCGACCCAGTACAAGGTGATCAATACGACGACCGAAACGGCTCCTTTCAGCGGCACCGATTTTCCCTACCGCTATCCTTCTTCACGGCATCGTGGCAAGGGCGTGAATGCCGTTTTCGCCGACGGTCACACGACGTTTCTCAGCGAGAAGATCGACTCGTGGGTCTACTGCCAGATGTTGACGCCGATGAAAGCGGGGCTCTCCGACCGGGCGAAAAATTGGCAGAAGTACGATCATGACAACGCCGCATCAGCCGTTGTCGACTACATCTTCGACGAGAAGGACTTGGAGAAGTAGGTCAGGGTCGTTACGTGTCCGCGATCCCCCGGCTCACGCTGTTCATACAAGCCCGGAGCGTAAGCGATGGGATTCTTTGCGGCTGGGGTGCGGCTGGCGTCCTTCGTTACACGATCCCCCGGCTCACGCCGAGGGCTTGTATGAGGAGGAGTAAGCGATTGTGTTCCCCGTTCCGTGCTGCCGATCCCCCGGCTTACGCCGAGGGCTTCTATGGAGCCACCGGGTAACGTGTGCCGTGTGACTAAAACGGCTGACGCCCGGTTTCAAACCCTCTGCGGCACCTGCCGAAGGCCACTGGCCGCCTGCTCGCCACGGTTGCCCGCCTCGTGATACTCGGCGTCTTGGTTGACGTCCCAGATGTCGAAGAGCTGTTCTCCGGCGAGGATGTTCTGCACGGTGAGCATCGCCGTCATCATCGCATGATCTTGGTTATTGTATTTGTGCATGCCGTTGCGGCCGACAAGATGAAGATGCGGATATCGCGTTTCGACTTCGTTTCGAATGGTGGCGACGTGCTTCGCGTAATCATCGTCGTAGACCGGGTAGGCCTTGGGCTGCCGCACGACGTGGCCGTCGATCACATCCCCCTCCGCTGCGAGCCCCAATTGCACGAGCTCCTTGGACCCCAGTTTGACGAGCTCTTCGTCGGAAGAGTTCCAGAGGCCGTCCCCCTCGAAGCAGAAATACTCAAGCCCATAGCAGGCCAGATTGGGATCGGGCACCAGTTCGGGAGACCAACTGGCGAAGTTTTGCACACGCCCCACCTTCACCCCGGGCTCATGGATGTAGATCCAGTTGTCGTCGAACCGCTGGCTCGGCCGCACAATCAACGCCACCGTGAGGAAATCACGGTATTTGAGGCTCTCGGCCGCATGGCGGGCGGGGGATGAGGCCGGGGGCTCGAGTCCCCGGATCAGTTCCCGCAGCGGCGCCGACGATATGACATGGTCGGCATCGACGATCCGGGGGCTGCCATCCTCGGCTTTGGCATGCACCCGCCAATGGCTTGTGTGACCAGGCGTCGCGATGAGTTCGGCCCCAGTCACCCGGCAGCCCATGTGAATCTGGCCCCCCTGCTCCAGCGTTCGCTGTGCCGCCGCCTCCCACATCATGCCCGGCCCCTTCCGCGGGTAGCGGAATGAGCCGATCAAAGACTTAATCTGCTTGGAACGGTCCTTGGGGGCCCTCTTGGGCAGGAGGGCGTTCCAGATTGCGCTCGAGAGCGAGAGGCCTTTGATCCGCTGCGCCGCCCAGTCGGCCGAAATCTCCTTGCAGCTCATGCCCCAGACCTTTTCGGTGTAGGTCTTGAAGAAGATGCCAAAGAGACGACGGCCAAACTTGTTGCTCACCCAGTCTTCAAACGACTTTGGTGAAGGCACCGGAAAACAGCGGGCGTAGACATAGCTGGCGACGCACCGCGTCGCCTCCACGATGCCGAGATTGTTGAGCGCCTCGGACGCCTTAAGTGGATAGGAGTAGAACTTGCCGCCGTAGAGGATTCGCGAACTCCGCGGACGGACGAGCATGTCGTCGGCAAGAAGTTCCGTCCAAAGGGCCTCCACCTCGCGGCTCTTCGAAAAGAACCGGTGGCCACCGATGTCGAATCGGAAGCTCTGACCGCCGGCCGCAGCGGACGTGTAGCACACCGTCCTCGAGATGCCCCCGACAAGAGTCGGATCAGACTCAAAGACAGTGACAGCCGCACCAGCCCGCGAGAGCAGATATGCCGCAGTCAGGCCAGCCGGTCCGGCGCCGATGATTGCCACGCTCGGCAGGCGATCGGGTCGATCCGCCAAGGCCTGTTGAATCTGTGCATCCGGCATTGAAGCGGCCCTTTTCATACCATCATAGCATCGGTGGGTGCCCGCAGGAGAGCCTGCCCCGGCGACTTCAAGGTGGGACTGCAATCGCTCGCAAAACTCTCACACGACTGAACGTGGAACAGGGTGTGTGAAGCCCTTCGAAAACCGTGTAAACTGAGGTCTCGTCCCAGTGCGGTCGGAGGCTTGCTGTCGACGCGGGCGTCGGACGTGTGACCGATATTCCAGCGATTTTCGAGGGGTTACGCAGAGGTTATTCATGATATTCATGTTGTTCATCCCATCCATGCTGTCTGCCCGTCAGATGTGCCGATTGCTTTGGCGCCGATGGCTCCACGCTGGGCCGGTCGTGGCCGCCGTTGTGTCGATTGTTTTCATGCTGGAATGCACGCCTGCCATGGGGCAGTTCGATCTGGATGTCGAGCAGAAAATGCTGTTCGACCTGCTTCGCGACGGCCGATACAAGCAGGCCCTGTCGGAGGCCAAACGGATTGAAAAGACCATCAGGCCTTCCAAGAAAAACGCCGTCGTCGGCCCCGCCACGAAGACCTACGTCGATCTGCTCATCTACGAGGGCACGATCGAGCGTCGGATGGGCAACCTCGATGCTGCCGACAAGATGCTCACCGAGGCTTTCAAACTGGTGAGCGATCCGGCCTATCAGCAGTTTCTCGCGTACGCCACCCCCGAAGACAAAGATCAGCAACTGACCTACTTCCTTGCGGTGGAGCTGCCCTCCCTGCAACTCATCGACAACGGCACGGAGGTCTTGCTGGAAAGGATTCACGCGGCGAATCAGCGGCTCCAACTTCAGTCCGCCAGTCCGGCCCCGGTGAAGCCAGCGCCTGCCACTGTCGCGGACGCTGGTGAGGACAAGAGAAAACAGGGGGATGGGAAACAGGGCGAAGGGGAGCAGGACGACGCCGCTTCTAACGATCGCGACCAGATCGTCACCTGGTTTCGCAGGGTCGACGACCTTATCCGGATGTCACAGTCGGCGAGAGCAACGCTCCGCGGCAAGTTTGCGGACGCGGTCAAGGAGGGGAACTCGCCCGAGAAGGCCCGGTTTGCGGATTCGCCGCAGGCCCGGGTGATGGCCTCGCTGGCGCGGCCCTACCGCCACGTCGGCATGCGGTATCTTGAAGCAAGCAGGCTGCCGTGGACGTTGTCCTTCGACACCGACACGCCGGCCGACGAGGCCCCAGCCCGAAAAAACACCAAGGCATCAGCCTCCGAGCCCGTCGACGAAGACCCTGAAGAGCGGCTCCAGCAGGCCGCCAGCCAACGGCGTCGAGCGACCGCCTACCTGCAGCGATCGGTCAGCATTGCCGAGGAAGCAATGTCCCCGGTCCTTCAAGCGGTCGCCCGGGATGAAACCGCACACGACGCCACGCAGGATCACACGATCCCCGCCGACATCAGGCAGGCCGCCCGCCAGGAGGCTGCCCGGATCCGCACGGAACTCGCCGTACCCCTGACGGAACTTGAACTGTTCGACGGTGACCTCAGCGGAGCGAGAAGCCGGATCGATGCGGTCTTGTCAGCCCTGCGGGAAGTGGAGCCGCCGAGCCATCCTGAGTTAGCGCGACCATTGATCATGTCGGCCGAGGTGTCGTTTGCGGAGTCGCGTCAAAGCCTGGCCGACAACGATCCCGTCGCTGCCCGTGACCAGGCACGGTCGGCGGTTGAATCGCTGCAGGAAGCTCAGCGACTGCTGACCTCGAAAGACTCAGCATTCGATCCTGGGGCGCCGCTGCATGCAGTGCTGGCGAGTCAATTGGCGGTCGCGGAGTCGTTCGCGAAGAGCAGCTCCCAGACGGCAGCGACCACGTCGGCAGCGGATGCCGCCGCCCGGCGGGCCTTGGCGGCAATCAGGGCCGCCCCCAAACCAAAGCCCGTGACGCCGGCTGCGACCCCCGATCCGAAGGCCGCGAAGCCGGTGGCACCATCAGCCCCAGCACCGGTCGGCAAGTGATAGCAGGCCGCCGAAGGGCTGGCCGGGTCTTAAGCCACTGGGAAAGGCTCCCGCTTCCGCTGTTTTTGTGGCGGCACGTTTTGAACGCGTACGTGTCTCCCGTTTTCGTGGCGGCAAGTTTTTAACTTGTCCGTGTCTATAAGAAGAAAGATTCCGCAAGTTGAAAACTCGCGGCCACGGGGAAGAGCCCACGAGGAAAGGGGCCGAGGGGAAAATCGCCACGGACGGACGTGGGCGTGCAGAATCTCATGCCACCCGTGCAAATCATCATGGACTGGGGGTTTCACCTGTGAAATAACTACGGACATCTGGCCAGAGCCGCCAGCCTGCTCACGCCCCAGCCAGCCAAAGCCGGCCCCAGCCAGGAGGTCCGTCGCACGTGACTCGAGCCGCCCGCCCCCTCCGCACCGCCATCGTCGGCTTAGGCTTCGGTGCCGAGTTCATCCCGATCCACAAGCGGCACCCGCAGGCCGAACTCGTCGCGATCTGCCAGCGGTCGCAGGAGAAGCTCGACCAGATCGGGAAGGCCCATGGGGTCGAGCGACGGTATCGGCACTACGCCGACCTGCTCAAAGACAGCGACATCGATGCGGTCCACATCAATTCCCCGATCCCCGACCATGCGGCGATGACACTCCAGGCCCTGGAGGCCGGCAAGCATGTGATGTGCACCGTGCCGATGGCCACGAGCGTGGAGGACTGCCGAAAGATCGTCGAACTCACCGCGAAGACCGGCCTCAAGTACATGATGGCCGAGACGGTCGTCTACGCGAGGGAGTTCTTGTTCATCAAGGGCATGGCCGACCGGGGCGAGCTGGGGAAAATCCAGTTTGTGCAGGCCAGCCACCAGCAGGACATGGACGGCTGGCCAAACTACTGGCCGGGCCTGCCTCCGATGCACTACGCGACGCACTGCGTGGGGCCGTGCCTGGCGCTCGAGCGGAAGGATGCCGAGGAGGTGAGCTGCTTCGGATCCGGAAGGATTCGGGAGGAGCTCGTCGCCGCGTATGGCTCACCGTTTGCCATCGAGAGTGCCCACGTGAAGCTCCGCGGCAGCGACGTCGTCGCGCGGGTCATCCGTTCGCTCTTCGACACGGCCCGGCAATACCGCGAGAGCTTTGATGTGTATGGATCGAAGGCGAGCTTCGAGTGGCAGCTCTGCGAAGGGGAGGAGCCCGTGCTCCATACCGCCAAGAGGCCGGAGCCGGAGATTCCGGCACGGGTGCCCGTGCCCGACTTCGCCCATCTGCTTCCGGAGCCGATTCAGTGCTTCACGACCGGAGGTGTCTACGATGCCGACGACCACCAGCACCTGTCATTCACCCAAGGGGGCGGCCACGGCGGCAGCCACCCGCACCTTGTCCATGAGTTCGTGACGGCGGTCGTCGAAGGCCGCGACCCGTATCCAAACGCTCGGCAGAGCGCCAACTGGACCTGCACGGGCCTCCTCGCCCACGAGTCGGCCCTGCACGGCGGTGTGATCCAGAAACTGCCGGAGTGGACATTTTCCTCATAGCGCAGGCGTGAGCCTGCCAAAACCGGAGCCCTGCCATGCAACGCCTCCTCGTCCGGATGTGTGTCATCGTGTCACTGTCCATGGCACTTGCGAGTGCGGTCGGTGCCGACGCGGCGGCCAAGCCGCTGGGGATAGAGCCCATGGTGCCCGAGTCGCCCATCAGGGTGCTCTTTTTAGGAGACAGCGGTCACCATCAGCCGCCCCAGCGGTTCGCACAACTTCTGCCCGTGCTTGCGCCGCGGGGGATCGAACTGGTCTACACCGACAAGGTCTCGGATCTCGCGCCCGGCGTGCTCGCCGCCTACGACGTGCTGGCGGTCTACGCCAACATCGACACCCTGCCGCCCGCCGCCGAGGCCGCGGTCCTCGAGTTTGTCCGGGGCGGAAAGGGCCTCGTGCCGTTGCACTGCGCGAGTTTTTGTTTCCGCAATTCGCCCGCCTGGGTCGACCTCGTGGGGGCGCAGTTTCAGAAGCACGGCATGGCCGAGTTTCGCACGGTGAACGTCGCGCCGGATCATCCGGTGATGAAGGGGTTTGGCGGTTTTAAGAGCTTTGACGAGACCTATGTCCACACCAAGCACAACGACCGTGGTCGGACTGTGCTCGAGGAGCGTGTCGAGGGCGACAGCCGCGAGCCCTGGACCTGGGTCCGCCAAGAAGGAAAGGGCCGCGTCTTCTACACCGCCTGGGGCCACGACCAGCGGACCTGGAGCCACCCTGGTTTCCACAACCTCGTCGAACGCGGCATCCGCTTCGCGGCCGGCCGAGATCCCGCGACGGCCGGAGCCTATGTCGATCATCCCGTGATGACGCAGCCGGCCGGCCTTAGGCCCTTCGAATACCATGAGGCGAAGGTGGCCTTCTATTCTCCCCCCGGCCATGACCCTACCAAGAAAAACGAGCCGCTTGCGCAGATGCAGAAGCCGCTCGACCCCGAGCAGTCGCGGCAGCACACGATCACGCCCGAGGGTTTCCGTCTCGAGCTTTTTGCCTCGGAGCCGTTGCTTGTCGGCAAGCCGTTAACGCAGGCCTTCGACGCCGATGGGAGGCTCTTCGTCGCCGAGAGCGTCGACTATCCAAACGATCTCGTCGAGCCACCAAAGGAAGACCCAACGGCGGAGGTCGAGGGCCACGACCGGATCGTCATGATCACCGACACCGACGGTGACGGCCGGGCCGACAGGCGGCAGGTGTTTGCCGAGAACCTGTCAGTCCCCACGAGCATGCTCGCCCACGATGGTGGGCTCTTTGTCGCCCAGGCTCCGCACCTGCTGTTTCTGAAAGACACCGATGGCGACGGCCGGGCCGACCAGCGGAAGGTGCTCTTCAGCGGCTGGGGCACGGGTGACACGCATGCCGGCCCGAGCAACCTCACCTGGGGGCTCGACGGCTGGGTCTACGGCATCGTGGGCTACTCGGGATTCAACGGCGAAGTGGCGGGCGAAAAGCTTCGATTCGGCGCCGGCTTCTGGCGGTGCCACCCCGACGGCTCGAAACTCGAATACCTTCGCAGCACCAACAACAACTCCTGGGGGCTTGGATTCAGCGAAGAGGGCCTGCTGTTTGGTTCGACGGCCAACGGCAATCCCAGCGAACACATGCCGCTGGCCAATCGAGTCTACGAACGCGTCCGCGGCTGGAGTGCGACGACCCTCGCCGGCATCGCCGGCAGTCCCGAGATGGAACTGGCCCCACGCGGCGATGGCGGGTTTGTGCCGATCCGGCAGGTGGATCACCATGGCAAATTCACCGCCGCGGCTGGCCACCGGCTCTACACGGCCCGGGCCTATCCGCGGGAATACTGGAACCGCACGTCGTTCGTCTGCGAGCCGACGGGGCACATCGTGGCCACGTTCCAGCTCATGCCAAAAGGCGCCGCCTTCAGCAGCCGCATGTCCTGGGACTTGGTCGCCAGCGACGACGAATGGACTGCGCCGATCCAAGCCGACGTCGGCCCGGACGGACAGGTCTGGGTGATCGACTGGTACAACTACATCGTGCAGCACAATCCCACGCCGGCCGGATTCGAGACCGGCAGGCGCGGGGCCTACATCACGCCGCTCCGCGACAAGACGCATGGGCGTATCTGGCGGGTCGTGCACACCGCCGCGCCCTCCACCGCACGGAAGTCGCTCGCGGGCGCCTCGGCCGACGAGCTCGTCGCCGCCCTCACTGACGACAACATGTTTTGGCGGGAGCGGGCCCAACGCAAACTTGTCGAGCGGGCGGCTGGCCGGCCCGACGGTGGCCGCGACGTTGTGCCTGCGCTCGTCAAGCTCGTTAAGAATGCTTCGGTCGATGCCATCGGGCTGAACCCCGGCGCGATCCATGCGATCTGGACGCTGCGTCAACTTGGCGGACTCGAGGGCCCGACGGCCGACTCGCTGGCCGTGGCCTGTGTCTTGTCGGCGGTTGCGCATCCGTCTGCGGGCGTCCGCATGAATGCGATCAAAGCCCTGCCGCGGGATGCCGCCACGCTTGTGAAACTCTCCGGCGCGACGGTGATCGACGACCCCGCGCCGCTCGTGCGGCTGGCGGTGCTCGAGTCGCTCGGCGAGTGGCCGTCGTCGCCGGAGGCGGCGGCGATCGTCACGACCATGCTCGCCGATCCGCGGACGCTGGCCGATCCCGTGCTGGCTGACGCGGCCACGACCGCCGCGGCGGTTCAGTCGGCCGGCGTGCTGCCGGCACTGCTCTTGTTTGAGCCCGCCGAAGCGAAGGCGTCGGCAGCCTCACTCGCCCTTGTCGAGCGGGTGGCCGAGCACGTCGCCCGCGGAGCCGATGGCGCCAGCGTGGCCGCGGTGCTCGTCCGGCTCCCTGAGTCGCCGCAGCCGGTCGCGGTCGCCGCGATCACGGGTCTGGCCCGGGGTTGGCCCAAGGGCACCCCTGCAGCGCTCGGCCCAGAGGCCGACAAAGCGCTCGTCACACTTGTCGACACGCTCCCCGCGGGCGTTCAGGGCCAGGTGGTCACGTTCGCACAGCACAGTGGCAGCAGAGCGCTCGACTCGCAGATCGGCCGCATCAGCGACGCGCTCCAGGCCACCACCGACGATGCGAAGGCATCCGATGCCGACAGGATCGCGTCCGCGGAGCGGCTCGTGCAGTTACGGCCCGCCGACGGGGCGGTGGTGAATCTCGTCATGGAGCGGGTCGGCGGCAAGGCGAGCCCTGAGATCTCCGCCGGGCTGATTGCCGCCCTCGGGCGGTCGTCATCGGCCGATGCCCCGGCGGCTCTACTCGATCGGCTCGCATCGTTCACGCCGCCGGTGCGTGAGGCGGCGGTCCGCACGATTCTCGCCAACCGCGACTGGGCGGCAACGCTCGTGGAGCGGCTCGAAAAGCGGCAGGTCAACCTGGGCGACATCCCGATCGTCGAGCGTGCCAAGCTCACGGAACACCCAGACCGCGGCGTACGTGATCGCGCAAAGAAAATACTGGCCGCCGGCGGCGGACTGCCGAATGCCGACCGCCAGAAGGTGATCGACGAGATCCTTCCCGTTGTCAGGGCAGGGGGTGACGCCGCCCGTGGCAAGCTGGTCTTCAAGGAGCAGTGCGGCAAGTGCCACATGCATTCAGGGGAGGGGGGCAGGGTCGGCCCCGAACTCACCGGCATGGCGGTGCACCCGGCGCAGGAACTGCTGATCCACATCCTCGATCCCAATCGTTCCGTCGAGGGTAACTACCGGGCCTACACCGTCTCGACCGAGGATGGCCGCGTGGTCACGGGCTTGCTCGCGGCCGAGAGCAAGACCGCGGTCGAGATCGTCGATGCCGAAGGCAAACGGGTGGCGATCCAGCGGTCGGAAATCGATGCGTTCACGCCGTCGCCGAATTCGCTCATGCCCGTCGGCTTCGAGAAGCAGATCAAGCCCGAGGGCTTCGCCGACCTGCTGGCGTTTCTCACGGCGCGGGGAAAGTTCGTGCCGCTCTCGCTCGAGAAGGTGGCGACGGCCGTGAGCACGAAGGGGATGTTCACCGATCCAAACATTTCCCATGAGCGGCTCGTGTTTCCGGACTGGGGGCCCAAGACGTTCCAGGGCGTTCCGTTCTCGCTCGTCGATCCGCAGGGCGACCGCGTGCCCAATGTCGTCTTGCTGCACGGCGGCCCGAAGGGCTCCCTGCCGGAGAAGATGCCCAAGAGCGTGTCGCTCTCGATGGGCTCCTCCGTCAAGACGCTCCACGTGCTCGGCGGCGTCGCCGGCTGGGGGTTTGCCGGCGGCGGTGGGGGCTCAACGTCGATGATCGTGCGGCTGGTCTACGCGGACGGCCAGAAGGAGGATCATCCACTGGTCAACGGCGAGCAGATCGCCGACTACATCCGGCGGATCGACGTGCCGCAGAGCGAGTTTGCCTTTGAACTCGGTGGTCGGCAGCTCCGCTACCTGAGAATCCAGCCGAAAAGGCCCGAGCCGTTGGCCGCGATCGAGTTTGTCAAAGGAAGCGACGGCACGGCGCCGATCGTGATGGCCGTGACGGTCGAAACGCCCTGAGCGAGTAGCTGCCCTGAGAGCGCAGCTGCCCTGAGTCGGTCGCTGCCGTGATACAAACGAGGCATGCCCACCCCCCGCACCAACCGTCGCGTGGCCGTCGTCATCGAGGCGTCGAACGCCTATGCGCGGGGCCTGCTCGAGGGAATCCACCGGCATGTGCGGGAGCATGAGCCGTGGACGGTCTTCCTGCCGGAGCACGGCCGGGGAACACCGCCGCTGGAGGCGCTCGCCAAGTGGCACGGCGACGGCGTGATCGCCCGGATCGAGACCGAGGCCACGGCGAGGGCGGTCGCGAAGCTGAAGCGCACGCTCGCCATCCCGGTGATCGACGTGAGTGCGGCCCGGCTGCTATCCGACCTGCCCTACGTGGAGACCGACGATGCCGCGATCGCGCGGCTGGCCGCCGACCATTTTCTCGAACGTGACTTCAGTCACTTCGCCTTTCTTGGGGATGACCGCTTTCGCTGGAGCGACAACCGCTGCCGGGCCTTTGTAGACGCGTTGGCGGCGAAGGGGCACGCGGTGTCGGTCTTCGAGAGAGCTCGCCGCCGGGCGGTATCGTCGGACGACGACGAGGCGGTCGAGGCCTGGCTGGCCGCGGTCCCAAAGCCCGTCGCGGTGCTCGCCTGCTACGACATCCGGGGCCGGCAGGTGATCGATGCCTGCCGGCGGGCCGGGATTGCGGTCCCCGATCAGGTGGCGGTGTTGGGCGTGGATGACGACGAAGTGCTCTGTGGTCTGGCTAGCCCGCCACTGTCGAGTGTGGTTCCAGACGCTGCCGGTGCCGGGCGGCTTGCTGCCGAACTGCTCGAACGTCTGATGCGGGGGGAGCCGATTGACCGGAGTGAATGGCTGCTGCCACCCGTGGGAATCGCCACCCGTCAGAGCACCGACGTGCTGGCGATCGACGATGCGCTGGTGGTGGCGGCCGTGCGGCACATCCGCGACCACGCCTGCGATGCGATCAAGGTGGCCGACGTGGCTCGGGCACTCAAGACCACCCGCCGGGTGTTGGAGAGCAGGTTTACAAAACGGGTCGGCCACACGCCGCACGAGGAGATCACGCGGGTGCAGTTCCGCCGCGTCGAGCAGCTCTTGCGGGAGACCGACCTGCCGTTGGCCTCGATCGCCATGCGGGCCGGCTTCCGGCATACCGAATACATGACTGTGGCGTTCACAAAACGCCACGGCATGCCCCCCAGCCGTTGGCGGCAGCGCGGGCGGTCGGGACACATTGTGGGGAATTCCGCACGTTGAACAACGCGCGGCCACTGTCAGGCAGGAGGTGACCCTCCCCTCGTGGTGGCAAGTTTTCAACTTGTCCTGTGACCCGGAACGGATTCCGCACGTCAAAAAACGCGATCCCCCGGCTTACGCCGAGGGCTTGTATGGGAATGCGCATACAAGCCCGGAGCGTAAGCGATGGGATTCTGTGGCTTCCGATCCCCCGGCTTACGCCGAGGGCTTGTATGGGAATGCGCATACAAGCCCGGAGCGTAAGCGATGGGGTTCCCTCGATCGCTACCCGACGCCGCTGCGGCTCTCTCCAGTCGCCTCTATTTCACGTCGAGCAGTTCGACGAGAAAGTGGAGCGTGGCGTTTGGGGGGATCGGGCCGCCCGGGGTGCCCCGCGGGCCGTAGCCGAGATTGCTCGGAATCAAGAGTTCGATCATGCCCCCCTCGCCGACGAGTTGCATTCCCTCTGTCCAGCCAGGGATCACCTGATTCAGTCCAAACTCGATCGCCTCGCCACGCTGGTAGGAGCTGTCAAATACCTTGCCGCCGTCCAGCCAGCCGTGGTAGTTGACTTTCACTGTGTCGGTGGGCTTGGGGTTGGCACCGCTGCCCTTGCGGAGGACGCGGTACTGGAGGCCGGACGGCGTGGCGGCGAAAGCCTTCGGGGCGTCGGCATCGAGCTTGCCGGCGCCGGCGGGGAGTTGCGGATGGGGTGTTTCGGTGGTGTCAGCGGCCACAGCGGTCTCCAGAAAGCGGGAGTGGATGGGAAGAACGAGCAAGGCAACGGCTACAAGGACGGTCAGACGCATGGCAGGGCTCCTAAGGGGATTTGGCCGGACAGCATACCAAAAAAGGGGCCGCAGCTCTTTTGCTATCATCTAGCATGACATCACCAGACCCACATCCAGACCTCTATAAAGCCGCCGAGCCCGTGATGATCGGCGGAGAGTGGCGGCCCGCCACCGTTGTAGGCACCTTTCGCGCCGTCGATCCCACCACCGGAGACGAGCGGCCGGAAGTTTGGCCGGTGAGTGGCTGGAGCGATATCGAGGCGGCACTTGAGGCGGCCGTTGCCGCCGCCGCGGCTCTGGCGACCGTGCCAGGGGGGAGGATCGCCGACTTTCTCGAACGGTATGCCGACCGGCTCGCGGCCCGAGGCAATGAGCTCGTGGCTGTGGCGCATGCGGAATCAGGGCTGGCCGTGAAGCCACGGCTGACCGACGTAGAGCTACCAAGAACACTCGACCAGCTACGGCAGGCCGCCGCCGCTGCCCGCGAGGGCACCTGGCGGATGGGCATGATCGACTCGAAGCGAAACATCCGCTCAGCGGCCTTCGGCCTCGGACCCGTGGTCGTGTTTCCGCCGGCGAATTTCCCGCTCGCCTACGGCGCCGTCACCGGCGGCGACTTCGCGGCCGCGATCGCCGGCGGTAATCCCGTCATCGCCAAGGCCCACCCCGGGCATCCCGGCGTGTCGCGCCTGGCAGCCGCGGAGGCGCTCTCCGCGATTGCGGAAACCGGTCTTCCCCCGGCCATGGTCCAGCTCCTGCACGGCGTTGGCCCGGCGGATGGGGAACGGCTCGTGGCCGATGCCCGGGTCGGCGGCACCGGCTTTACCGGCGGCCAGGAGGCGGGCAAACGGCTCTTTGCCGCCGCGGCTGCGGCCGGCCGCGTGATCTGGGTCGAGATGGGAAGCATCAATCCGGTCGTCCTCTTGCCGGGGGCGGTGGCGGAGCGGGGCGAGGAGATCGCAGGCGAGTTGACGGCGAGTGTCACTGGGTCTGCTGGACAGTTTTGCACGAAGCCGGGCGTGGTGTTTCTGGTGGAAGACGATGCTGCAGCGTCGTTCATCCACACGCTGGCGGACCGCTTCAATGCGATCGGAGCCCAGGTGCTGCTGGGGCCGGTTGGCCGCGAGCGGCTGGTGACCGCGATCGCCGCCCTGCGGTTGGCTGGAGCGACAATCGTGGCCGGGGGCGGCGCCGGCGACGGTCCATGCAGCCACAGTCCGACCCTGCTGGAGGTGCAGGCCGCCGAACTTGTGGCCCGACCGCAGGCACTCTTGATCGAGGCCTTCGGCAACGCGACCGTACTCGTGCGGTGCGGCAGTATCGACGAACTCGCGGAGGCGGTCGCCTGCGTGCAGGGGTCGCTGGCTGCCAGCCTCTACGCGGCCAGGGATGGTCGTGATGATGCGACCTTCAGCCGGCTCGCCCCGATCCTCGTGGAGCGGGCTGGCCGAATCATTGAAAACCGTATGCCAACCGGTCTGGCTGTGACGCCGCCCATGCAGCATGGCGGCCCGTGGCCCTCAGCCGGCCCGCCGTTTTTCTCGGCCGTGGGCATGCCCTGGTCGGTCCTGCGGTTCGCCCGACGGATCTGCTTCGACGGCTGGGCGTCCGAGCGGCTACCGGAATGCCTGCGGGATTCTCCGCCGGTGGGCCGGCCCTGGCGATTCATCGACTCGCACTGGACCCGGGGCTGACGCCGAGGGCTTTTCTTGGCGGGTATACAAGCCCGGAGCGTGAGCGATTGTGTCGGCCCACGCCCCATACAAGCCCGGAGCGTGAGCGATGGGTCGCCTCACCCAGCCTCAGCGGTAGTTGCTGTCGCCGTATTGCCTGACACGCTCGGCAGCTTTGATCGCCTCTTGCTTCACCTGTTCGCCGACGACGGCGGCCCGGTTTTTGTTGACCGAGATGCTCGGCACGCTGCCTGTCCAAGAGACCGTGATCACTCCCGTGGCGACTAGGAGCGGCACGAGGATGAGCAGGAGCCGTGAGCCCCATCGCGACTTCGCCACCGTCTGTACCGGCGTCGGCAGACCGATCGTGGCGATGCCGACGACTTTTTGGGCATAGGTTTCCTTGCTCGAACGCTTGCGTGCCATGGTCTGCTCCTGACAGTGAACCGTGTCCCCGAACTTTTCCCCAAGTGAGAAGAAGCATCGGTTCGCTTTGGCTCGAGAGACGAGTCGGCGGCATAGCCGGTGGCACGGACACCGGCAGATGCGCACCCTCCCTATTCAGCCCAAAGCAACATCCACTCGGTGCATTCGATCCCCCGGCTTACGCCGAGGGCTTTTATGGGGCGGGATGGAACGCTTGGGTGATGCGGCACCGCTAGACGCATACAAGCCCGGAGCGTGAGCGATTGTGTCGGCCCCACCGGGGATACAGCAAGTTGAAAACTCGCTGCCACAGGCGAGGGACGACACAGCGGTCGAGGCCGGTCAGGCCAGCACGGCGGTGATCGGCTTGCCGCCGCCGCCGATTTTGAAGGGCCGGCCGTTGGGAGCGTGAAACTCCTTCTCAAACGGCAGACCGCAGGCGGCAGCGATCGTGGTGTTGAAATCAGCGACCGAGACGGCATCCTTGTCGGGCCGGAAGCTGCGCTCGTCGCTCTGCCCGTAGACCGAGCCCCCCTGTACGCCGGCCCCGGCCAGCACGCAGGAGAACACACCCGGATGGTGATCGCGGCCGGCGTTTTCGTTGAGCCGCGGCGTGCGGCCAAATTCCGTGGCCAATACGACGAGCGTCGAAGAGAGCAGACCGCGTTGTTCGAGATCCTCGAGCAGCGTACCCATGGCCCGATCGAGCTGCGGACCCTTTTCGTCCATCTCGTCGAACACGTCGCGGTGCATGTCCCAGCTGCCGAATTCCACCTCCACGCACCGCACGCCCGATTCGACCAGCCGCCGCGCGAGCAGACAGCCGAGACCGATCTTCGAATCGCCAT
>Ga0247839_1004142_pt1 | contig 18982 bp, 22 predicted proteins | sample LaCruzMarch2015__6_FD_192405 | JGI IMG/M metagenome (GOLD analysis project Ga0247839, IMG submission 192405) | Freshwater microbial communities from meromictic Lake La Cruz, Castile-La Mancha, Spain - LaCruzMarch2015_16m | ecosystem: Environmental > Aquatic > Freshwater > Lake | place: Spain... | reverse complement strand
TTTTTCTTACAAAACTTTTGGTCTTTTTTATTGCTTGATTTTAGGCTTTAAATACAATAGAAACTGGTATTGAAAATCGTGTTTTTTTCACGTTGGAAAGAAAAGAGCCAGAAAATCATGTTCTATTCCAGGAACTTAAAAAATCATTTTCACTTTCATTTATAAAATTTATCTTTTTTCTTTCTAATGAATCTATGAAAATAATTACTTCTAGTTCCTTATTTTTCAATTCCTTTTCCTCATCCATTTTTTTAACTATATTATTTGGGGGATAAGTTAATCCTAATCCTATTTTTTCTAATTTTATAGTTAATCATTCATCATCTTTATTTTCTTTTAAATATGATTTTGTTATAAGTTCACTACAAACAAAAGATTTATCAGAATAATAATTAAACAAAAAATCATATTTCATACCCAGATTTTGCATAGCTTCTTTTATTGCTCTATGTTTTTTATCATCAGAAAATTTAGGTCTTATAACTCACAGATAATCATTATATTTACAAATTTCTTTAAATTCTACTATTCTCACTCATAATCAAACGGCCTCAATAATATAGTGTGAATCATCAATTAACCATTTTGGACTTTTTTTAAAATTATCTTTAATATATTTTCAAATTCATAAATACATAGACATGTGTTTCCAAAATCCAGGTATTAATATATTTTTTCAAATCCAATTTGATCTTATTAAAATTATATCTCATGGTAAAATTTGTTTTAAACACTTTTCTTGATTTTCTGTAGTTATTAATCAGTATTTTCTAGTTTTAAATTTCATACTTGAAAAAAAATTTCAAATATATTTACTTATATAATATTGCAGACTCAAAGATTTATGTCTAAAATAATAATAAATATTTTTTCTATCAAAAAAAAACCTCTGTTCTTTTCTTAAGTTCTCCCATTTTTTTATTTCATCAATTATCCAATATAAATCTTTATCAACTCTATTTGTTAATAAAATAACAAATTTTCTAGGATAATTCAAAAAATAATAAAATTTATATCTATAAATATAACTAGATATGCTATTGTAGTTATACTCAAATTTATCATCTAGTAATTGTCTAATAAATTCTTCATGAATTCAGAAAGCTTTATTTAGCTCTCTAAGATTATTATAATATATATTTACAGAATAGTAACTAACCAAGAAATTATTAAAATCTAAAGTAAATAAATACCTAAACTTTGATATATCTATAATCTTTTTAAGTTTCACAAAATTATTTTTTATATCGCTCCACTTTCTCTTAATCCTTTTTTTATCTTCTTTTGTATAAACTGTCCACTTTGTATAAATAGATTCTTTATTATTAAATATATCATCTTTTTTAAATTTTATTAAAGATTCATCAAAATCCTTTTGAATATTTTTTATGTTTTTTTCTAAACTTGAATAATTCATATACTTTGTTAGTGATAAAAACTACTAATTCCTCCCCCCTGCGCCCCCCCTTTCTCCTAAAGTATACATTTCAATAAAAAAGAGAGAAATTTTTAAAGGGATAATTTCATATTTTCTTTCGTAAGTATATGATAAAAAACTTTTTTTCAAAAAAAATTTGCAATATTAAAAAAAATGATTATAAATCAAATCACTTATTAAAAATATTTAACAAAAAACAAATGAAAATTTTAAGAAACGCATTCTTTAATTACTTCTTTAATCTTTCGAACTTGAAGGATGTTTTTTGATGATAAAATAATAATATTTATTTATACACAAAAAATCTTTCAAGAAATTGAAAGATTTTTTTTAAATTTTAATTTTAAATATATGTTAGAAAATTGTAGGTTAGTTGGAAAAATTCCAAACCATTTAGAAGTAAAGGAAGAATTACCGTTAAGTGAAAGATGAAAAGTTACAGTAGAAAATGCTAAAGGTGAAATAAAAAGAATATTAACAGGTGAATCAGGGAAAAAAATAATTATTCTATGACCATGTAGTGCTGATTTTCAAGAACCTGTTGAAAAATATGCAAATTTTATAGCTAATATGAGAACAAAATATAGAGATAAAATGGAAATAATTATGAGATTTTATACCTGAAAACCAAGAACTATATGAGGATGGAAATGATTAAGTAATTCTCGTCCATGAGATAAACCTGATATATCAAGATGAATAATGGATTCAAGAGAATTAGCTATTCAATTAATAGAAAAATACCAAATACCTTTAGCAGATGAAATGCTTCATCCTCAATTATTAAATCTATTTTGAGATATATACTCATACCTAGCAATTTGAGCTAGATCAACAGAAGATCAATGACATAGAGAAGTAGCATCAGGTTCTTCAATACCTATGTGATTTAAAAACCCTCAATCTGGAGATATTGATGTAATGACAAACAGTATAAAAGCTGGTCAAACTCCTAGCACATATGCCATTATGGAGTTATTATATGAGTCTTTATGAAATATGTATAGTCACTGAATATTGAGATGATGAAGAATGAATAATAAAGGTTTTTCAAATTATGATGAGGAAAGTTTAAAATCAACTGTTGATTTACTAAAAAGAAAATGAATAATAAACCCTTGATTCTTAGTTGATACAAATCATGAAAATTCAAATAAAAAATATGAAAAACAAATAGAAATAATGATGAGTGTATTTGATAGTATAAAAAAACTAAAAGAAAGTTGAGTAGATATTTCAAAATATTTCAAATGATTTATGACTGAAAGTTATTTATTTGATTGAAGACAAGATTGGCCAGAAGATGGTGATATAACAAAAATACAAAAATGACGTTCATTAACAGATCCTTGTATTTGACTAGAAAAAACTAAAATTTTCCTAGATGAAATGTATAAAAGAATAGAAATTTAATAATATATAAATGAATAAAATATGAATTTACCTAATAATGTAGTAGCACTATGACCAGAATATTCATATTCTCATAATGTAGCAAAAAAAATTATAATACCAGGAAGTGGAATAGGCATTGATCTTGTAAATATACCAAAAAGGCTAATGGAAGAAGTATCTCAATATGCATGAGATATTATTGCCTCTTCAATGTGAAATCTAAGTGTGATAAAAAGAACCCCTAGTGCATTGGCTGGAGTTATACCAGTACATAATCAATTTTGGAGAACTGTAAACTGTATACCTGAAGCTATTTACCAAATATTAAATAATTATAATGCAACATCTCTTTGATGGAAATCTTATAAAATAGAGCATACACTAGCATGATTAGAATGAACAGATATCGATTACCTTAGATCTGTACACTCTCATATACAAGCTCTTTCTCAATGTAAAGAAGAGTGATTTAAAAGATTATCATGAGATCCAAGAATAGTTGTTGAACAATCTACAGTTGCACATATTCCAAACTTAAAATTATGAGAAGCTGTAATTTGTAGTAGAGAAGCTGCTGAGGCATATAACCTAATAATTCTTGATCCATCGTTTTGACCAAAAAATAATAGTACTGATTTTATTGTTTTAACTGTAAACAAAGGAATAACAGGATTTCAAGATCTTGAAAATGATAAAGCATTGTTAGTATTAAGTATGGAAGATGAAACATGAAGACTTGCAGAGGTGCTTGCTGTCTTAGCTGATGCTTGAATAGATATGAGTACACTTCATTCTCAAACTAAATGTAAGTGAAAAATAGATTTTATCGTAGTTACAAAAACTATTTGTGATTGGGATAATTTAAAAAAATCGTTGAATAGAATTTGATGTAAAATTAGAATACTATAATTAATAAATTATGAAAAAATTAGACCTCTTTTGATGAAATTGACAACATGCTAGAAATTTAAGAGAAATATGAATATTTGAAGGATTTGACCCAAATATAATTGACATAGGTGATCCAGTACCAGAAAAATCGTGATGTAGTGCTGTAATTGTTTGAATTGCTGAAACAAGACAAGTTATAACTAAGTTAATATGACATGATTCTGAGGTAATTAATTGTTCCTGAGTAATGTCTACTAATCCACCAGGAATAGATGACTGTAAATTCTTTTCAAATTTTCACTTTTTATTCTGATCAAATATCTCTCAAGATCTAAGAGTAGCATTTTCATGAGATTTATCAGAAAATACGGAACAGATAATTAGAAATTCTAGAAAGTTATGAATAGAAATAATAGAAACTGATATAGAAACTCATGATTCTATAATGGCAATTATACAAGCATTAGGCAATCTATTTATTATATTGACTTGATTATCAAATAATGATAATAAAAATGAGCTTATAAAACCATGGAAATCACCAAATAATACAATTGCAGATATGATTTTTGAAAATATATATTTTGAAAATGTATTAATATATTTATTAAAAGAATTACAAGAATGAACAGATTTATCAGAATTATTCTTAGATATGGTATGAACAAATATTTATGATAGAGATATAAAATTATTCTGAACACCAAATTTTGACAGAGTTTTTAATTTTGCTAGAGGTAATAGAGTAATTGTTAATGATGAAATAATAAATCTTTGTGCTAATTTATTTCAGAGTAAAGCCCAAGTTTTGGCAAAAATTGATGAATTAAAAAATCCAAATGGGTTATAACCATTTGGATTTTTTACCTCTCACTTGTCCACAGGATAGAGGTGCTACTTAACTTAGTTTTCTTTTTAATTAATAATTTTTTTAATAACTCCCTCTGGATTTTTCCCTCATTTTTTAATGATTTTAACCTCTACTTTATCTCAATCCTGAGCTCAATTTTTTCTAGATCAAGCGATAAATATATCTCCTGTTGTCCACTTTTTAGCTTGTTTTTCATCTGCTATTTCCCCATTTTCTGGTATTACAAATCAAAATTTTTCTTTATCTATATATTTTCAAATAACTACTTCTTCTGCTGTTTCAAATATTTTCACTACAATTGCTTCTTTTTTTCAATTATAATCAACTACTTCTGCTTTTACCCTATCTCAATCAACTGCTCAGTTTTTTTTCTTTCAATATACAAATAGTCATTTATTATTTCATTCAACATCGATAAATCAAAAATTTCCTTCTCAACCAGAATAAATTCATTCCACAAACTCTGGTTTTTTGGCAATTTCTCTTCAATATGCTTTTGTGATTATAGCTTCTGGTTTTTTTCATTTTGTAACAGGTATTTCCTTAGCCTCAACTTTATCTCAATCTTGAGCTAGTCAGAAATTTTCTTTTCTTACATAAAAATCTCCACCATAGTATTCTCTATCACTAGGAATAAAAAAACCAAAATTTTCTCATCATTGAAATTTTCAAACCATTAATATATTGTCTTTTTCTTTTGTCATTTTTATATTTTATAATTAAATTTTATATATTGTAAATAAAAAGAGTGAATATGCAATAGATATATAAAAATATCTAATTACTTTTCATATCATTCAAATTATCCTGAAGTTCTTTTGATCTATTCTTTGTATTTGTTCATACTCAGTCTATTACAGTATCTGTATCATCTTTTATTCATGAAAACTTATTTGAAATATTATTTATAATAGACATATATGAAGAGCTTATTTTTGTTCAGGTGAAATTGTCTACTTTGGCTCAAAAACCTGGAAAAACAATTAAAATTAAAGCATATGTAAACATAATAAGTAATATTGGACCAAGTATTTTAAATATTTTTGTAATCATAATTTTTAATAAAAAAGTAGAATAAGATTTTTTAATAATAATATCCTAACTAATTTATTTTTTTATTCAAATATAAATAATTATTTGCATTTTTTATTTTTAATATATACTATCTATATACTTATATATTAATTACAAGATTATGTTTGTTTGTAGTAGTTGTTGAAATGAGTTTATAAAATGGCAATGACAATGTCCATTATGTAAAGATTGGAATACATTAAAAGAGTTTAAGGAGGCTAAAATCAATACTTGAAATGTCTGAACAAGTAAATGAGAAGCTAAGACATTGTCCAATATATCTGATATACAAAAAGATAGTAATTTAGAAAAGATTGTTACAAAATCTAGTGAATTAAATAATGTTCTTGGTGGTGGTATTATACCTGGAAGTGTTATTTTGTTGTCATGAGAACCTGGTATATGAAAATCTACTATTACTATACAATTATCTAATATGATTGATGAAAAAATCATATATATTTCATGAGAAGAAACACCTTATCAAATATCTAGTAGAGCAGAAAGATTAGGGATAAAATGAGAAAATATGCAAATATTATGAGAAAACTGTATAGAAGATATTTTCGAAACACTTACTAAAAATACATGTAAAATCCTTATTATTGATTCTATTTCTGTAATGCATTCAAATAATATAAGTGCAACTTCTGGTAGCATTTCCCAAGTCAGATATATAACAGAATTACTTGTTGCATATGCCAAAACTACCAATACTGCAATATTTATTATATGACATATTAACAAAGATTGAAACCTTGCTTGACCAAAAACTCTTGAACATATGGTTGATACTGTATTATATTTTGAGTGAGATAAATATGATAATTTAAGAATTCTTAGAGCTTTTAAAAATAGATTTTGAGCCACTTCTGAAATATGAATATTTACTATGGGAGAAAACTGATTATCTGATTTAAAAAATCCATGATTAGAATTCATCAATTCTTCAGCACCAACTATATGATCAAGTCTATCTATTACAATGGAATGAACAAGACCAATAATCATAGAAACAGAAAGTTTAACTACATATACAAAATTTGGTTATCCAAAAAGATCAGCTAGATGAATTAATTGAACAAAGCTTGATTTAATAGTTGCCGTTTTATGAAAATATTCAAATGTAAAATTAGAAAGTTATGATGTTTATTCTAATATTGCCAGATGATTAAAAATAGATGAACCTTGAATAGATTTAAGTTTAGCTGCATCTATTATTTCTAGTAAATTAAACAAAAAATTATCAAAAGATACTATATATTTATGAGAAATATCATTAACTGGTAATGTTAAAAAACCTATACATTTAGAAAAAAGGATAAAAGAAGCTGAAAAAATGTGATTTAAATATATTTTTACTCCTAAATCTGATATAAAGACAAAATCTTCTGAAATGATTTTTATAAATGACATCAATGAATTAGTAAAAAAATTAAGTGAGAATATATAAAAAACTGTAATATACGATTACAATCGTACATTACAGTTTTTTTTATTTTATTCAAGTACTACCAAAGCCTCATCTATCATTGTTATGTGACATATCATCAACAAGTTCAAATTCAGCTTTAACATATTTAAGAAATACTCATTGCCCTATTCTTGTTCATTTATCAATAACTTGTTTTTCTCAAGACAAATTAAAATAAGGAAATTTTATTGTATCATTATTTCAACAATAATCTCTATCAACAATTCATACAGAATTTGTTTGAATTAATCAATGTTTTTTAAAAGTAGAACTTCTCGGAGAAATCTGTAAATAGTATCATTCTGGTACCTCAACAACTAAACCAGTCTCAACTAATTTAAATTCACCTGGTTTAAATACTAAATCTTCTATACATCTAAAATCAAAGGCAACAGCTCAGACAGTTTCATATTTTACAATTTCTCAATCACTAGATTTTATTCTTACTTTCATAATAAATAATTAATAAATAATAAAACAATTATAATTATAAAAATAAATTGGCAAATCTATTTTTTAGAATAATATGGAGAAATGAAATTCTATTCTTTATAATACCTCCCCTTGCGGGGACTCCCTTTGAAAAAGGGAGAAATTATTAACTTTTCAATGATTTTTAATGAAAAAAATATTATTAATATTACTAACTATAATTATTATTTGATGAATATCGCTTATCAAATATTTTATAGTGGAAAATAAATTAGATATTGAAAATATAAAAAAATCTATTGTTATAATTATACCTGAAAATCAATTAATTAGTTATAGAAACAACCCAAAATGAATAATAGAAGATTATAAAGAATCTGGTATTTGAGTATGATTTATTATAGATAATTTTTGAACTATTCAAACAGTAAATCATCTAGTAGAAAATGATAAAATAAATTACAAGGTTATATATAATAATATAGAATACGAAGTAATTTCTTTTTCAAGAGATGAAAAAGCAGATTTAGCAAAACTAAAAATAAAGTTAGATTATAAAGGAACAATTCCTTTCTTAAAAAAATGAAATAGTGCAGATTCACACGAAATATACAGTTTTTGAGTAAATACTAATAATTTAGAAATAATATATAATACTTGAATTATTTTAAATCAAAAAAGTAAGTTAGATAATATGCCTAACTTACTAGAAATTTCAAATGACTTAAAACCAGGTTTTTCATGAGGACCAATAATAAATTCAAAAGGAAATGTAATTTGAATAAATTATGCAATTTCACAGTGAAAAAATTATGCTATTATTTTTAAGTAAGTTTTATTGCTGCAGCATTTTCACGTTTTAATCTTTTGTAATATTCAACTGCTTCATTTAAATCTTCATTATTATAAATACTGAAATCAAAATTAGGAACAATTTCAAGTATTTTACTGATATATCCAGTACAATTAACTTCAACATACCTATATTTTCATAAAGATTTTTTTAAATGATATAATATCATTTCATTCGAAACATATAAAAATAATTTATAATAATCATTTTTTAAATGTGCTTTAATTTCATCTGTTAATTTTTCATATTCAATATCATAAATTCTAAGTGATTTATTTATTTCTTTTATATTTTTTGATGACAAATATATTCTAATTTGTGCTAATAATTTTTTTAAAGGTTGAATTTCCCTTTCTTCTTCAGGAGTTAAGTCTAAAATTTCTCAAACTAATCAAACATTTTCATCAACAATTCTTTTTATATCTGTCATTGATAAACCAATGACATTTTGTCTACTACATATTTTTTTTAATTTATCTATAGGTTTTGCTACTGACCTTGTCATATTCTTTATTTTAAATTATAAATTAAGTAACTCTAAGTATTTCTTCTATTGTAGTAAATCATTTTATTGCCTTTAATATACCATCTTCTTTCATGGTTATCAAATCTCAATCTCTTGCTTTTCTAATAATTTCCTCTGTGGTAGCTCCCGATCTAATCAGATTTCGCAAACCTTCATTTAAAGAAATTATTTCATATATTCATATTCTCCCTGAATATCAACTATGATTACATTTTTCACACCCTTTTCATTCAAATAATTTAATATTTTTTGAAGAAACAGAACTCATTCATATTTCTTTCATCATATTTTCAATTATACTTATTTCTAGAGAAGTTCGTTCCTTTTCAACCTTACAATTTGGACATATTTTCCTCACAAGCCTTTGGGCTATAATAGTATCTAGTGCAGAAGCTAGTATATAAGGTTTTAGTCACATACTAATTATACGATCCAGAGTTTCTGCTGCTGATTTCGTATGCAATGTAGACAAAACTAAATGTCAAGTAAGACTTGCACTTGTAGCAGTTTCTAAAGTTTCATAATCTCTGATTTCTCATACCATTATTATATCAGGATCTTGTCTAAGTAAAGCTCTCAATCAATTAGTAAAAGTAAATCAATTTTTTTCATTTACTTCTGCTTGTGAGATTCAATCTAATTTATATTCTATAGGATCTTCTAGAGTAATAACCTTATTTTCCCTGGTATTTAATTTGGACAAAATAGTATAAAGTGTTGTTGTTTTACCAGATCAAGTAGGTCAAGTAACAAGAATCATTCAATTTTTTTTCATAATAGATTTCTCTATCATTCTTTTCGTTGTCCAAAAGAATCATAATTTATCAAAATCAACTACAGAATTTGTATTATCTAATATTCTACAAACTACATTTTCATAAGCTCATATTGGCAAGGTAGAAACTCTAACATCAATATTTCTATTATCAATAACTAAAGAGTATTTTCAATCTTGAGGAATATTAGTAATATTTAATTTCAATGATGAAGAATATTTAAGTCTTTCCAAAACTGTTTTGTATTCCTTTAAAGTTAATCTAAAAATATCAACCAATATTCAATCAATTCTAAATCTTACAAGTACATAATCTACAAATACCTCATAATGTACATCTGAACTTCATAAAACCAAAGCTCAAACAGTTATATCATTAAGAGCTTCATCTGTTTTTTGTTCTTTGAGAGATTTCTTAACTTTTTCTTCTATTTTTGAATATTTTTCAGAAAAATATCACTTTTGTTCTACATTATTCAAAAGTTCATTTTTAAGCAGTTCTCATATATTTTGTCTTTTTGGTACAACCATAATTTGCTATTTAGAAGTTATAACTTATAATCAACTAAATTTTATCATATTTTTACATATCATGCAAAAAAATCACAAAAAGGCATATATTTTAATTTGGGCTATTTTTTTAAGTTTAATTATATCAGTAACATTTATAGAAATAAGTACTAAAGTTAACAAAAATTTAAATAATAATAATGAAATCATATATAACTGAAAAATAGATATAGAAACTGAAAAATTAATAAATATGTCAATAATTAATCAAGATTATTCTGAAAAATCTACTGAGAACTGAGATAAAATAATTTTTGATAATAATATTGAATTAATTTTTTCAATGAAAAAAGATGATATAAATTTATCAAAAATAAATAATACTGGTAATATAAGTATTAGTATTTTACAATGATGACCTATAAAATATAATAATAATACACTATCAGGAATAATAAATAATACTGGTAATATAGCTACAACCATCTGAGAGTTATATATAACTAATCTATCTTGATATACAAAACTTAAAATAAATTCAATCAGCAATAACTATTTATCAAAATATACTAATTACAAAATTACTAGAAAAATATGAAATAAAGAATTTATAAAATCAAAATGAAAAATAAAAAATTTCTAATTTTAAAATTTTCAATATAATATATATTAATATTCCTAATCTATAATTTAAACAGAAATGAAAAATATATTTTCCACATTCATAATTCTCATTTTTTTTCTAAACAGTTCTACATTTTATGTAAATGCTAACGAAGATAATAGCTCCCCATATTCTCTACAATCAGGATATAAATTATTTAATGAAAGGATTACAAATGTATGTAATCAATATAAACCAGAGAAAGAATTATTAACTATAAAAGATGAATATGAAGAAATTAATTGAAATTATTCATTTGAAACATTAAAGAAAAGATATAAGAAAAATATGAATAATGTTTATAAATGTGCATTAATTATTACTCAAAAAAATTCTTTAACTCTAATAAAAAAGGATTTAATAAATAAAAATCCATTATTACTAGATAGAGTATGACAAAAAATTGATAGCGAAATGGATAAACTAGATGTTATTAATTCTACCCTATGATGTACACAATCTAATGAAGAATCATCAATTATAAAATTGAATGTACTTCAACAATATACATATGAAACATGTAAATATCTTGCATATCTAGAATATTTAAAAGAAATTGATAAAAATGGTTTTAAATCTATACTTCCTGAACAACAAGAAGATTATGCTATTTGAAATATTATATCAACAATAAGACAAAGAGACAAGGAAATTTCTGATGAAATAGAACATACCTACAAAGTATTTCCAATGGCATTTCATGCATATACTGAATATGAAAATAATATAACAATACATTTTCTCTTAGAATTAATAAAAGATGATTATCTTATAATAAAAGAAAAACTCCATGAAGTATTAAATCCAATAAATCAAGTAGTATATAAAATAAGTAATGCTATGAAAAAATAAATAAAATTAAAAAAAGATTGTTATTCATAATAACAATCTTTTTCTTAATCTACATAAATATATCATTGAATTGATCTATCATTGATTGAAACTTTACGATAAGTAACCTCATTCAATCTTCTATAATTCATATCACTGACAATTATTTCAGATCCCACAATATCCATAACTATTCAAACATGTCAATACCTAGGATTATATCATCTACCATTAAACTGAATAATCGATCAAATAGATGGTGAACTTCAAGTTAATACTCATGCGGCTTTAGCATTACTAATCCATTCATTTGCATTTCATCACCATGAAACTTTTTTATACTGTGATACATACCATGTACAATTTCACCAATAAAAAGTATGCAAAGGAGTCCTCCGAACAAGATTATATTTCCCTGTTTTACTAACAATCTTACTAGTATCACTTCAATAACTGTATGTTTTTGCAGGAGTTGTTCATTTCTTTGTATTTTTCACTGGAGCAACATATACAGGCTTCGGTGGTTCTTTTTTTATAGCTCAAGGGATAACTAAAACTTCTCATGCTATTAATTTAGATCATTCATCCATTCTATTTTGTTCATAAATTTTTTGTTGTCCTATTTCATATTTTTCTGCTATAGAAGAAATTGTGTCTCAAGATTTTACTTGATGAATTAATCAAGTAACTGGTGGAACTTTAATTATTTCTCATGGTTGAAGTGTATGATTTTTAGTAAAATCATTTGCCCAAAATATCGAATTCGTCGAAACTTTAAACTTATATGAAATTGAATAAAACGAATCTCAATATTTTACTTCATAATTAACTATTTCATTAGTTCAATCTAAATCTCTTTCATCATCTAAGATAGTATTTACAGCTATATATGAATCTGTTGATTCTAATATAGGACCGACACCTTCTTCTAATGGTTCCTCTCATGAATAATATGATTCAATAATTGAGGACTCATCTATATCTCACCTATAAAAATCGTACCTGGAATCTTTATACATAAATGAAGCCAAGCTAGGATAGACAGGGATTACTAAAAAAACAAAAAATAAAACAACCTTAAAATGAAAATTTGTTTTCTCATATAATCTATTTGGGTTATCAACTCAAATATTTTCTTTTATTATTCTTAAATGTCTGCTTAAACGAGCTTTAACATTAACTTTTGAATCTCAGTTCTTAAACAATTTATTATTTTAAAAAATAAAAATTATTCCTAAAGAATTAAAATACGGAAAAGGCAGTCAATCAAACTAACATTATTTCCCACGATAATAAAATATTAAAATATTATATTATTACTATTAACTTAAATAAATTTTGTAAACATATAATACCGGAATAATAAAAAAAATCTTATTATCATGTTACATTATAACAAATAAATAAGATTTTTCAAATTTAAATTTAAGCTACTGATATAACCTCAAGTTTTGTTAAATGAGCCCTAAATCAAGTATTTCTAGTGTATCTTTTTTTAGATTTCTTTTTAAAAATTCTAACTTTTTCTCATTTATATTGTTCTAAAACTTTTAAAGAAATTTTTGACCCCTCTACAGTAGGAGTTCAAACTTTTGTTTCATTACCTGATTCATCAGAAACTAATAAAGCTTCAACCGTAAAAGTTGAATTAATCTCTTTATCTTGTTTTTTTACATCAATTATATCACCTTCTTTAACTGTGAATTGGTTTCATCCTAATTCTATTACTGCTATCATATCCTAGTATATTATTAAAAAATAAATAATTTATTATATCTAAACCTGCAAAATATAGATATAAATTTAAGCGCAAAACTTAAAAAATAAAAACCCTAATTTTTCTTATTTCTTAAGTCTTAATTACTATAATAATAATAAACAATAAAAAACTAATAATCAATAATTATTCATTCTTCGTTATTCACTATCCCAATAACCCATCCTTGAATTCCTTCCCTTAAGTCTAATGGAAGGAGGCTACAAGTTTTACAACCCCACTATTATCTATTCACTATTATCTATTCACTATTCACTATTTTGGTTGGGATGGTAGGATTTGAACCTACGCGTGACGGAGTCAAAGTCCGTAGCCTTACCACTTGGCGACATCCCAATATATATTTTTTCTCTTTTAAGCTTGTGTATTATATAAATAATTATAAAAAGTCAAAATTAATTTTGTATTTTTTAAAAGTTTATATAATATCCATATTAATAATTTATTCTTTAATAATAATAACTATGATGTGATTTTTAAAATTTATGCAAAAGAGACCAAGTGATACAACAATAAAAATTTCTAGAATAGTATTTGGTTTAATACTAATTTTAACACTATATTACAATTTAATTATTCAAAATGGGACTTTAGAATCAGATTTTTTCTGGATAGAAGTTTCTAAGGCAACTCAGAACTACATAAAATATGCTATGATGGCATTGTGATTAATTCCAATAATTATGTGAGTAACTAATGTATGTTTACTAAAAAAGAAATATATGAGAATTGTTCAAATAGTTTTCTCTATTCTACTTTTCTATATTTCTAGCAAAATAGTAGAATGACCTGATTTAGATGTTGATACATTAGTTGCATTTATGTGAATATTCCCTCTATTTGCTTGAATTACTGGAAAATGTATTACAAGTAACTGTATGAAATATAAAGAAAAAATTACAAAAATTAGAGTATAACATATTAAATTATCCTATTAAAAGTAGATTTTATATAATTTATTGCAATAATTCTTAAAAAAAATAATATTATTATAAATATTTTTTAACTTAATACTATGTGTTGAATATTTGCTTATAATTGAACAAAAAATTCAATTCCATTCTTAGTTGACTGACTAAGAAATCTTGAGTACAGATGATATGATAGTGCAGGAATTCTATGTGTGAATAAAGAATGTAATATATATTTGGAAAAATCAATAGGTAAAGTTTCTAATCTAGCATCCAAAATAGAAAAGAATTTCGATAAATTAGATAATTATACAAGCTGAATTGCTCATACAAGATGGGCTACTCATGGAAAAGTAACTGAGTTAAATACTCACCCTCATTATTCTGAAAATGAAAGATTTTATGTTGTTCATAATTGAATTATTGAAAATTATATTAGTCTAAAAGAAGAATTAAAAAAAGTATATACTTTTTATTCTGAAACTGATACAGAAGTAATAGCTAAACTATTTCAAAGTTTATTTGACTGAAATATAGTAACTACTCTTGAAAAAGTAACAAAAAAATTAGTATGAGCATATGCAATTGCAATTATTGATAAAGAAAATCCTGGAGTATTGGTTTGAGCAAAATTATGAAGTCCAATGATAGTATGAATATGAAATGATTGAGTTTTTCTTGCAAGTGATATTAATGCATTATGAAAAGTAGCAAAAGAATTTACATTTTTAGAAGATAATGAAACTATAGTAATTAATAATTGAAGATATTCTGTATATTCTATGTGAGAAGAAATTAACAAAACACACCAAAAAATTGATGAAAATCAAGAAATAGCAGATAAATGACGTTTTGAAACATTTACTGAAAAAGAAATATTTGAAATTCCTTCTGTTTTAAGAAATGCTTTAAATTGAAGAATAGATTTTGAAACAAAAACTATAAAAAATAAAACTCTTGAGGAATTAAATGATATTGATATAGAAAATATTGAAATCATAGCAAGTTGATCTAGTTATTTTGCTTGAATTGTATGAAAAAGTTGGTTTGAAAAACTTGCATGAATAAGAACTGAAGTAAGAATATCTAGTGAATTTTTATATGAAACTTTTATACCAAATAAAAAAACTCTATATTTATTTATTTCACAATCATGAGAAACTGCAGATGTTAGAGAATGAGTAAAAATGGTAAAACAAAAATGATGTTTAACTTTTTGAATAGTAAATGTTGTTGGCAGTACAATAGCTAGAATGTGTGATATGTGATTATACACTCACTCATGAATAGAAATATGAGTAGCATCAACAAAAAATATTATCTGACAACTTGCAACACTATTATTAATGGCAATAAGTATGGGACTAAAAAGAGATTTACAAGTTCAAGAATCAAGAGATATAATTGAAAAATTGTGAGAACTTGATAAAAAACTAGAAAACCTACTAGAACAACATAATTATATAAAAACTCTAGCAAAAAAATATTCTAAATATTCTAATTTTTTCTATTTATGAAGAAATTTAGTATATGGAACAGCTTGTGAATGTAGTTTAAAAATTAAAGAATTAAGTTATATTCATGCAGAAGCTTATTCTACATGAGAATTGAAACACTGACCTCTTGCTCTTATTTGACCAAATATACCTTGTGTAGTAATTAATCCAAAAGGAGTTTTAAGAGAAAAAACTATTTCAAATATTGTAGAAATAAAATCAAGAAACTGAGTGATTTTGTGAGTAATTACTGCATGAGATTCAGTAAAAGATATATATGATGATATAATAGAAATACCAAAAACACATCATATATTAACCCCCTTTTTACCTCTAATTCCTTTATGGATTTTTGCAGTTGAAGTGGCAAAAAATCTATGAAGAGATATAGATAAGCCACAAAATTTAGCAAAAAGTGTAACTGTTGAGTAAAAAAAATTATCTTGCGTATGCAAGATAATTTTTTTTTATAAGTAAAACAAAACAATTGCGACAACTATTCACAAAATACTTCAAGCAAATGCTTCACTTGGTAAGTGTCATAGAGATTCTTTGAACTTTCTTTCTCAGATAAACTCATTTATTGCAATTGCATGCTGTCATGCTTCAAACCTTACATTTATAGCATCATAAATAATAATTACCGTAAATGCCATAGATATTGCAAATAAGTCCGAGCTTGGTCAGTGTTTAATTGCTACAGCAGTAGCTAAAGCCACAACAACAGAAGAATGAACACTAGGCATTCATCAGCTTCATAATGCAGCTGTAATATCTAATTTTCAAGTTTTAAATTTGACAGAAATTCATTTTAGAAATACTGTAACCACAAAAGCAACAGCTGGCACTAAAATCAAATTTTCATAATATGTATTTAACTCCATAAATTTTAATAAAAAAGTAGAAATTATTTCAAACTAAGAATTTTGTACTCAAAAGTTTCAGACTTAGCTTTTACTTTCACTTTATCTCCCTTTTTCTTTCATAACAAAGCATTTCATACTGGAGAATCATTTGAAATCATAGGAATATCTGCTAATATATCAGATTCTGTTGAACCAACTATTTTATATAATTCAATTTCTTTTGTATCTAAATTTTGTATTTCTACAGTAGATCACATGTTTATCTTTTCTAATTTATCATGTGCTTCTTTTATTATTTCTACTCTTTTTAATTGATCTTCTAAATCAGAAATTCTTAATTCAACATGTGCTTGTTCATTTCTTGCATCTTCATATTCAGAATTTTCTGATAAATCTCAAAAAGATATTGCTTCTTTTAATTTTGCGGCGATTTCAACTCTCTTAACATTTTTTAAATGTTCTAGTTCTTCCTGTAACTTAACAAGTCATTCATTAGTTAAAAAAATAGTATTAGACATATTTTTTAATAGTTATAAAATAATTAATTATTTATTTATTAATGTAGTTAGTTTTTGCTTAACCTTATCGTATTCAGTTTTTTTTATTTTTAGTCAAAAAACTGCTCATTTATTTGATATAACAATTCTTATAAATCTATCTTCAATATCATTATTTAGATTTATATAAAATGATTCATTTAGAAAATTATTAGCTTCATTTAATGTAAATGGTAATTCATAACTTAATACTTTAAAAATATCAAGTAAATCATTGTAATTTTTAGTAGGAAATAAATATAAAGATAAATCTTTTGAGTAATATTCTATATATTTATCTGGGTATTCATTTGTAATATCAAATAAATTTGAATTAAATTCCAACTTATTTATATCATAATCTGAAAACAAATTAATAATATCTAAATAATTATTTCATAATGATACCTCTTGTTTTAAATCCAAACTTCAACTACCTTCCTTTTTGCTAAATACATCATCTTTTACTTTATTTACTACTACTTTTTCTAAGTTATTTATATTTTCATCATTTATTGTATCATTAAATGTACTTTCTTTTATATTAATAATTATATCTTTATTTTTTATATTTTTTAATAAAATTCTATAATCTTCAGATAAAAAGTAAAATGATACATTTACAATAAAAATGATAATCAAAAATATTATGAATAATATTATTTTTCTCATGGTAATTTTTTAAGAAAACTAAACTTTTATATCTGAAAACTCTAATTCAATTGGAGTATCTCTTCATAATAAATTTACACTCATTTTAATAACTCATTTTTTCTCATTTACCTCAGATATAATTCATTCATTTCATTCAAAAGGACCTTTAATAATTGATGCAATATCTCAAATTTTATATTTTGTTTCAAATGTTTCAGAATATTCTAAAATTTTACCCTTTAACTTTTCTAATTCTTCTCAAGAAACTGGTACAGGAATATTTCATGCTCATAGGAATCAAGTCACATTTGGAGTATTTCTAACAATATACCAACTTTCATTAGTAACATTCATTTGTACTAAAATATATCAAGGAAGTATATTTTTTTTCTTTGTAACTTTTATCCCACCCGATCTAACAGATACAACATCATGAGTTGGCACAAAAACATCCAATATATAATTTTCTAATCAAAAACTTTCTCTTCTTTGAAAAAGAGATGATTTCACATTTTCTTCTGTTCAAGAAACTACTTGAATAACATACCATTCTGGCTTATTTAACATATTAATTTTTAATTAATAATAAATTATTATAATATAGGAGATATAAATTGTCTAAGTGAAGTCATAACTTCCGAAAATATTGTATTAGCAATAAATAAATATATTCAGAATAAAACCAAAATAGTTAAAACTATTATATAAAAATTTCTTGTCTCATCTTTTGTTGGCCAAACAACATGTTTTAGTTCCCTAATAGAATCTTTAAAAAATTTCACCATATTATTTTAAGTAATTAATAAAAAAATGTTACAATATAAAATCTTGTAACATTTGTCAATAAGGATTATATAAAAATAAACTCAATAGTCAAACATTAAAGACTATTATCTTTCTGGCGTGAAAAAATATCACCAGAAATAAACTAAATCTTAAGTTCAACTAAACAAAATCTAGCACATAGTTTTTTAATGTACCTATCCTTAGTTCTAAATCAATGAGATT
>Ga0247839_1004137_pt1 | contig 19008 bp, 8 predicted proteins | sample LaCruzMarch2015__6_FD_192405 | JGI IMG/M metagenome (GOLD analysis project Ga0247839, IMG submission 192405) | Freshwater microbial communities from meromictic Lake La Cruz, Castile-La Mancha, Spain - LaCruzMarch2015_16m | ecosystem: Environmental > Aquatic > Freshwater > Lake | place: Spain... | reverse complement strand
GGAAATGCTTTTTCTATAAAATACTTAGCCGACTGAAAATGAACCTTGCAAGCCTCCATTTTATCGTCAACATTGGCAGTAAGGCTAGAAATGGTAGCAACCACCAAATCGTCTGTTGAGGCTTTGCTGGCATTTGCAATGGCTTTTTCCCATTGGGTGGCAAAATTGTTATCGAAATCGGAATCAAAGCTTTGAAAAATAGCTGCATCTATTATAAATGCTGCTAAGGTAGTTCTACTATCTTGTAACATATATACATCCGATAATTTAAAGCTTCTATTATTTTCTGCAAAAACTGTCATATTTAGCTAACTAATATGCAAGTTTAAATATTTTTTTTTATTTTTTTATACTATGTATATAAATTTTACAAAACAAACCTATAAAGTTATATAAATATTAAACACGTTTATAAAATATTTGTATATGGTTATTGATATTTATAATACAATTGTACAAACACACATAACAGTTAAACAAATTTATTATAAGTATATATATATTTTTGGGCGGAAACCACCTTCCGTAGTATGGAAATGAGCTTCCGTAGGCAAAATTTTATTAGCCGTAAACTGTATTTTTGCTTCCGTAGGCTAAATTTAATTAAAAGTAAGCAAAATTTATTAGTCCGTTTAGTAATATTTTATGTACGGATATGGAAAAGCAGTAAAAGATATATAAATTTTATTATCCGTATAAAACAATACAATAAAATGGTAGCTTTTTATATTAACTAACTAATTAGAAATACTAGCTTGGTAAAATAGTGTTATGGAATTTTTTCAGTATGTTATTAATTAACAATTTTGAAAGGGAACGGTTTGGTTCAGCGAAAACATTGCCAGAGGCAAAAAAATAAAAAATGGGCGGAAGTTTTGATTTTTGAGCTGCGATTTTTAATTTGAGGCAAGGTTTGGGTTTAAGGAAGTTTGTTTTTTTGTTGCCTAAAGGCGATGCGTTGCCTAGTGGTTATTTTGAAAGGGAACGGTTTGGTTCAGCGAAAACATTGCCAGAGGCAAAAAAATAAAAAATGGGCGGAAGTTTTGATTTTTGAGCAGTGGTTTTTAATTTGAGGTTTGGTTTGGGTTTAAGGAAGTTTGTTTTTTTGTTGCCTAAAGGCGATGCGTTGGCTAGTGGTTATTTTGAAAGGGAACGGTTTGGTTCAGCGAAAACATTGCCAGAGGCACCAAAATATAAACAGTGCGGAAGTTTTGGTTTTTGAGTAGTGGTTTTTAATTTGAGGTTTGGTTTGGGTACTAGGAAGTTTGTTTTTTTGTTGCCTAAAGGCGATGCGTTGCCTAGTGGTTATTTTGAAAGGGAACGGTTTGGTTCAGCGAAAAAATTGCCAGAGGCACCAAAATAAAAAATGGGCGGAAGTTTTGATTTTTGAGCTGTGGTTTTTAATTTGAGGTTTGGTTTGGGTACTAGGAAGTTTGTTTTTTTGTTGCCTAAAGGCGATGCGTTGCCTAGTGGTTACTTTGAAAGGGAACGGTTTGGTTCAGCGAAAACATTGCCAGAGGCAAAAAAATAAAAATGGGTAAGTGGGGTTAAATTCCTAATAGGAAATCGGTTAGGTTGGTTGCATTTTCAAGTTCCATTTTTTTGCGGAGCCTGTATCTGCTAATTTCTACTCCCCTAGCCGATATGTTTAAAATGGCTGCAATTTCTTTGGTTGATAAATTCATGCGTAGGTAAGCACACATTTTAATATCGTTGGCGCTTAAATTGGGGAATTTTTCTTTTAAACTTTGGGTAAAACTGGTATGTATGTTATTGAAATACAATTCAAACTTTTCCCAGTCTTTATCAATTAAAGTATCGCTATCAATGTTTTTTATAAGCTCACTAATTTCGGGTTTTATTTTGGGGTCGTTGGTTATTTGCGAAATATGTTTCAGTTTGTCTTTAATAGATAAAAGCTTTTCGCTTTTTTGAACAATATGCATGGTTGATGAGGCTAGTTCTTTGCCTTGGTGCTCAACTTCTAACAGTAATTGTTGGTTTTTTAGCTCAATTAACTCCTTTTCTTGTCTGTTTTTTTCAAGTCTTAAAGTTTCGGTTTGTTGTTTAAAATGATTGTCTTTTTCTGCAATAACTCTCGATGCATTTTTGCGCACAACCATTTGTGGGTAAAAGCCTATCATTATTATTATTAGCAAGGCAATAAGTGAATAAATAAACTTGGCAACTTTGGTCCAGTACCAAGGGGCTTGAATGTATAGTTTTATAATGGTTTCTTGGCCTTCTAAACCCATACATTTTGCTTTTATATGCAGGGTGTAATTTCCGTAGGATAATTGGCTAAACTCACGCGAAGTAGCTGGTTTCCAAAGCGACCAATCTTTGTCCCAACCTTCTAAATAACTTGAAAAAACAAGGTCTTTATAAAAAAAAGAGTTTGGCGAACTGTAGGAAAATTCAATTGATCTGTTATTAATTGACAGCATATTACTACTTGAATTTACATACTTAAAGTAAACAGAATCGGTTAAAACCAATGAATTAATTCCTGTAATTAAAACAGAAGGAGGCTGTTGAATATATTTATTGATTTGGTTCAAATTTATGTTTACAAAGCCCGACTCTACACCAATAAACAAATTTCCATTGTTACACTCGTTTAAAAACTCAAAACCACCCACTAAATTTTGGTCTAATTTTGGCAAAATAATTTTATTGAAGGTATAATCAACACCATTGTAGTTAGGCTTTAAGTAGCCAATTTCGTTAGCACTAACAAACCAAATATTACCGTTTTTGCCATTAAATATTCGCTTATAAACTTTTGATGTATCTAAAATATTACTGAGCGGTTTAAACAATTGAAATTTATCGGTTTCGTCTTTGTACTGAAAAATTCCTTTTGAGGTGCAAAAATTTAAACCGGGATTGGTGTTAAAAACATAGTTTTCGGTTTCATTTGGCAATCCATTTTTTACGCCATAAAGTTTAACAAGCTGCACGTATTGCAAATCGCCACTCAATTTTATTTTGTAAATACCTTTGTAAGGATGGCCCACCCAAATATTGCCATTTTCGTCTTCTTCTAAAAACCTGCTCGATTCTTTGAACTGCCCTAACTTTGCAACAAATACAAGGGTATTTTTTTCCCATTTAAACAGGCTCAAACCATTGTAAGTACCCATTAAGTAATAGCCAGGATGTTTCAAAAGAGGAATTAATTTCCAACAACCTCTAGTATCTAAAATTTTTGTTGCTATTAAGTTGTTTACCTCAAACAAACCTTCGTGGTGACATAAAAATAGTTTACCATTTAGAACCTGAACCCACCAAACTTGCCCATCGGTATTGGTAACTAACTGAAAAGCATCGGCCGAATTACTGGTAATTTTTCGAGCATATAAACCATTATTTGTTCCAAAATAATAGGAATCGCCAAATTCAGTCATGCAATAACCGGTGCCTCTTAAAAGTCCATCGGGAATTACGTATCCAAAAGGATAATTGATTCTAACTAAGTCAATACCATTGTCTAAACCAAGCCAAATATTATTATTTTTATCCTTAAATAACGATAAAACATTGTTGTTTTGAAGCCCATGTTTTATACCAACATTGTTAACTATTTTAGCATTGCTATCTAAAAAAAATATACCTGCTCTGTTGGTGGCTAAAATAAAATATTTGCCATAAGTACAAGCTTTGTAAATTCTACTTTGGTTTAAAATATTGTTTTCAACCTCATACTTTTGAATGGTGTTATTGTTAACTAAAAAAAGCCCGTTTTTATACGAAGTAACCAACAATTGATTGTTTTTAAAAGGCAAAATTGCAGTTATATCTAACCTGCTTTCTTTAACTATTTGAATAAAATTATTCGCTTTTATTTCAAAAATACTTCCCAAAACATCGGTTAAAAAAAGACGGTTATTTACTTTATAAAAATTTTCTAAAAAGTTATCATTAGGCTTAATTACAGTTATGTTTTTGCCATCGTACACAAACACTTGCTTACTTGTTTGAAAATAAATTTTATTGTTTAATTCTTCTATTCCCCAAACATCTTCAAAGCCTTTAAAGCCAACAGGTAAAAGGCTAGTTAAGGATTCAAATTTCATGTTTCCATTTTTTTCGAACCTAAAATAGCCTAATTCATTTTGCCCTCCAGCAAAAACGTTTCTGGTTTTATTGTCGAAATATATTGATCTTAAAATGGTGTTTTGAGGCAATGGAAATTTGTTAAATTGCTTGCCATCGAATAATAACAAACCATCGTTGTTTGCAAAAAAAATAAGTCCATTATCAGCTTCGCAAATATCCCAAGTTTGGGTACCTCCATTATATAAAGATTTTGGATAGTTCTTTACAATAGGTACTGTGGTCATGTTTTGACCATGCAGGTTAAGCAAATTAAACAATGCAAAAACAACTACTATAACAACTTTTAAAATATTTCGGTATAATTTATCCATTCTCTATTTTCAAATATACTATTATTTGATATAATAAAAACAAAATCAAATTGTTTTATTTCAACGAATTAAATTTTTTTGTAGTAGCTGTGTTGTAGTATTTAGGCTCAACAATATGTTAGTGAAGTATGCGAGTTGGGGGAAACTAAGTAGGTTTACCAAATTTAACTCATATTTTCGTTTTTCAATAAATTAGACTCTACCATAACAAATAAAAAAATAAAGCTTATGTATAAACTAAATCGTTACAAAATGAAAAAAATAATACTTCAGTGCCTTTTATTTCTTACATCTACTTTAGCATTTGCACAAAATGATAAAGTATTGGTTATTAAATCAGATAACGGGTTTAAACTATCGGTAAACGGGAAAGAGACATTCATTAATGGAATGAATTGGGATTATTTTCCAATAGGTACAAACTACAATTATAGCTTATGGAAACAATCGGATGAAGTAATTATTGCTGCATTAGATATTGAAATGCCCTTACTTAAAAACATGGGCATAAACGTTATTAGGCAGTACACAGGTGTTCCGGCTAAATGGGTAAAATACATTTACGAAAATTATGGTATTTATACCATGCTTAATCACTCTTTTGGCCGCTATGGTTTAACTGTTAAAGGCAAGTGGGAACCAAATACCGACTATTCGGATCCGAATGTTAGAGAACTATTGCTTACTGAAACAAAAGAAATGGTAATGCAATACAAAGAAACACCAGGTGTTTTACTTTTTTTGTTAGGGAATGAGAACAACTATGGGCTTTTTTGGAGAGGTGCAGAAACAGAGAATATACCTTTAGAAGATAGAAATTCAACAAAAGGAGCTTATTATTTATACAAGCTTTTTAACGATGCTGCAAAAGCCTTAAAACAAATAGATAATAATCATCCTATTTCTATATGTAATGGCGATTTACTATTTGCAAATATTATTGCTAAAGAATGTAAGGATGTTGATATTTTAGGAATTAATTGCTACCGTGGATCTACGTTTACCGATTTATACGAAAAAGTAAAAAAAGACCTAAATATGCCTATAATTCTTACCGAATTTGGTGCTGATGCTTATAATACTTTAGCAAACAAAGAAGATCAAGAATACCAAGCCAAAGTTTTATTAAGCAATTGGAAGGAAATATACAGTAATGCTAGTGGAATGGGTAAAAACGACAATAGCTTGGGTGGTTTTACTTTTCAATTTAGCGATGGATGGTGGAAAACAGGTCAAACAATAAACTTAGATGAACATGATGCCACTGCTTCATGGTCGAACGGAGGTTACAGAAATGATTTTGTGAAAGGCGAGAATAATATGAATGAAGAGTGGTTTGGTATATGTGCTAAAGGACAAACAAACGAGCTTGGCACTTACGAACTTTATCCAAGAGCTGCTTATTATGCTTTGCAAAGTATTCATCAGTTTAATCCTTACACAGCAAATGCTGAATCTATAAATATGTTGTTTCAAAGTGTTTCTGTTTCAAATGCTACTTTAAAGGCAAGGGGAGATAAAGCAGTGTTGGAATCGAAAGATAAGGGTAAATTATACTTAAGTAATTTACAGGCCAATTTTAACACTTACCAAACAGGTGGAAGTTTAATTAGTACTCCCTCTGTTGCTAATCCATCGAGCACCACATACCCTAACGAACAAGGCTTCGACCACATGGAATCCTTTAATATTGGAGTAACAGCAAGGCCAGCACCTAACATGAGGGCAAATGTTCAATTTAATGTGTTGGGCAATGTTGCTACCAGACCAATTGATGAAATATTTTATGAAAATAGAGGACGCACTGTAACAGTACAAACAACAAATGGACCTCAACAAATTACTTCAAACAACAGAGTGCAGTTATATAGAGCTAGCTATACTTGGGATGCTCAAGAATTTAAGGTAACAGGATTTTATAGAACAGGCCACTACCATTGGGGATACGAAGGCGATTTGTTTGGACTTTATCGTGAGGCTAATTACGGGCCAAACATTGACATTTATAATGGCAATGCCCCTTTTGGTTTTGAAGTAGAAGCAAAGAAAATGTTAAAAGGGTTGAAAATTGCATTTGGCCCTGAATTATGGTGGGGTGCAAACCCTGCTTTTCTGGCAAAATATAGTAGAAAATTAGTTGGTTTAGATGTAACTGGAATCTTCCATGAAGATCTTGTTCAAAGAAGTGATTTACAAAGTTCGTTTGCTGTTCCAGTTCCAAAAACAAGGCGATTATCACTGGCAATTGGCAAAAAAACAGAGCAGTTTACCTTTGATGTTGGAGGAATTTGGGCAGGTGAGCCTCTTGTTGGAAGAACCTTCCAAATGGAGGATAAAGGAATTGTATATGAAGATAAAATAAAAAGTACAGATAATTTCGGTGGAAAAGTAAAACTAACCTACTCAATTGGCTCAATCCGTTGGTATGGTCTTGCATCTTATATGGGGCTAGTTGCTAACGGAGGGGTAGATCAAACCAAAACTTTTACAGGTTGGGTACTTAAGGATATTGGAAGTGGAAACATGTACAATGTGCTTTCAGGGTTTACTTACAATATTGGTAAATTTCAAATAGCACCTAATTTCTTGTATCAAAAACCTTTAGTTGGACCAATAGGTCCTCAATTTGCAGCTCCAGCAAGGCCAAGAAATATATTAGATGATCCTTTTTCTGTAAGAGGAAACAGAGAAACAATGGGTGGTGAGCTTTTACTTACTTTTGACCCTACACCTGCTACCTGGATGTATGAATGGGACAATGATAGAATGGAAGATGCAAAATTTGCCATGAGTACTGGTTTTGTTTATCGCCACTTGCCAACAGTTCAAGATGCCGCTATTGGAATACTTGGAAATGGCCGTACTACTTTTGTTTTCCCGGGTTCGGCACCAGCACAAGATTTGTGGGAAGCAAATACCAGAATGGTTTCAAAAATAAATCCTGAATTTGGTATTATTGGAAATGTATATTTTGGAAATGGCCAAGCAAATGGAAGTGATACCAGAACTATTAATAGATATGGAATTGATATAAGAACCATTTATAAAAAGATGAAATTGATTACGATGGTAAAAATTGATGATTGGGGGCCTTTTGATTACCATAGAGATTTTAACCAAACGTTCCCACTTCAGCTCATTGGTGATTGGTCGGTAGAAATAGGAAAACCAGATTGGTTTATGCTGCCTGGAACAAAACTTGGTATAAGAGGAACCTACCGCACGCTAAATAAGTATTCAAATAGATATTCTCCAACCACAAAAATGAATAACCTTGGTCAAATTGTTCCAGACCCCGATGCAATTGGATTCCCTGATGGCAACGAGTGGGAATTTAGAACCTACATTCAAATAAATATTAATTAACAAAATTCAGCTCTTATAAAAAAACAAAAAAATGAATATTTTAAGTAAAAAAATTATTTCAATAAGTCTCTTATCTGCATTATTTGTTGTTCAATTTGGATGTAAAAGAGAATTATCTAACGATGCAGTATTGCCTTCATTTTCTACAACTGCTGGTATTTTTACCGATAACTTTATTGGTTTAGGTTCTAATTTTTATTTTCCATTTGCTGATGCAAAACCCGATGTGTTTTCTGTAGATTTGAAAGAGGGTTTCGAAAGCAATGCTTCTGTAAGAATAGATGTACCAAACAATACTGACCCTACAGGGACTTATGCTGGGGCTATATTTAGAGTGGATGGAGCAGGCAGAAATCTTTCAGGTTATGATGCACTTACATTTTATGTAAAAGCATCTACAGGTATAAAATTGGGTGATGTAGGGTTTGGAATAGATTATCTTGGCGATAAATATAAAGTTTCTATTCAAAATGTAAATGTAGGTACTGGTTGGTCAAAAGTAATTATTCCCATTCCTGATGCATATAAACTTGTAAACGAAAGAGGTGTGTTTTGGTTTGCTGCTGGTACTCAAGGAACAAATGGCTCAGGCTACGCCCTTTGGTTTGATGAAATAAAATTTGAAAAACTAGGAACAGTTGGCAAACCAACCTCAACTATTTTAGATGGTCAAACAAGTACAATTAAATCATTTATTGGCTCTTCTATAAATATAACTGGGTTGAACCACATTTACAATTTAACAAATGGTCAAGATGTAAAAGTTATTTCAACTGCCGCTTATTATAATTTTACTAGTTCCGATCCAACTGTGGCTACTGTTAATGATTCAGGCATTGTAAAAGTAATTGCATCTGGAACAGCAGAAATTACCGCAACAATAAAGGGCTTACCTACTAAAGGTAAAATTATTGTTGAGTCAAAAGGAAATTTACCCAGCGCACCAACTCCAACTAAGCCACAAGCTGATGTAAAATCCATTTTTAGCGATGCTTACACCAATGCAACCGAAAGTAACTTTACACCAAATTTTGGTGGTTCTACTACGTTAACTGAAATATTAACTACAAGCACTGGAAAAGTAGCACAATACAGCAACAATAATTATACTGGAATAATGTTTACCGAAAATCCTGTAAATGGAACTACAATGGGATTTTTACATATTGATGCTTATGTGGAGAATGCTAGTTCTACAATTGGAATACAAATTAGAGATATTGGTGCAGATAAAACAATTAATACTGATGTAAACACTGGCAATCCTACAGGCGATGATAAAGATTTAAGAACTAATTTGTCGGGTTTTCAAGTAGGTGTTTGGAAATCTTTTGACATACCTTTAAATGGGGCTATCGCAAGCCAAAAAGGTAATTTAGGAGCAATCATTGTTACTGGTGGTCCTAGTTTTATCCTCGACAATATTTATTTCTACAAATAAAATAAAATCATTTAAACGATAGAATTAATGAAACTTACAAATAAAACAATACTTATAGCAACAATAGTTGCCATTATAGCGGGTTGTGAGGTGGAACCTAAACAAACCTTGCCAACTAGGAATTTCGAGTTAGTATGGAGTGATGAGTTTGAAGGCGATTCAGGTGTTGCACCCAACGCAAATAAATGGACATACGATTTAGGTACTGGTTTAAATGGTTGGGGAAATAACGAGCTTCAAACCTATACCAATAATGCACAAAATGTATCTTTAGATGGTAACGGAAATCTGACTATTGCAGCAATAAAAACGGGTTCCAATTATACTTCTGCCCGTATAAAAACGAAAGGAATATTTTCTCAGAAATATGGGAAATTTGAGGCACGCATCAAAACACCAACAGGATCTGGCATGTGGCCTGCGTTTTGGATGTTGGGCGACAATATTGATAGCGTAGGTTGGCCACAGTGCGGAGAAATTGATATTATGGAACAGAAAGGAAAGTTTTCAAATATTACTTATGGCACTATTCACGGACCAAGTTATTCTGGTGGCGAAGCTATAACCTCACCCTATTCAATCCAAAATAGCCGGTTCGATAATGATTTTTTCGTTTACGCTGTTGAATGGAGTGAAAGCCAGATTGATTTTTTTGTGAATGGTTACCTTTATAGAAGAATTACCCCTGCTGAAACGAAAGGCCAGTGGGTGTTCAATCAAACATTTTTTATGATCCTTAATTTAGCAGTAGGAGGTAACTTTGGTGGCCCACCAAATGAAAACACTCCATTTCCGAGTACCATGACTGTTGATTATGTTAGAGTTTACAAGGAAAAATAAAGCTGTAAAAGTAATCATTCAATAAGCTTTCTCAATTATCAACTTAAAATTCATTTTATAGTAGCTGTTTTCCTCAAGAAACTATTATTATTATAATTGATTACTTATAACCACGATATAGATACCAAATAATGTCAGGACAAAAACAAGTAGAACAAGAATCTTTAGTAGAAATAAAGAGATTAAAAATAGAAGGAGAAAACTTCTTTTGTATTTCAAACAATAATGAAATGCGTCCATTTTTTATGAGTATTGTTAGCGATTCTCATCATTGGATGTTTATATCAAGCAATGGGGGAATTTCTGCAGGGCGTAAAAGTGCTGAATACGCGTTATTCCCATATTACACTGCTGATAAAATTACAGAATCATACGATACTACTGGGTCTAAATCAATATTTCAAGTAATTCAAAATGGCGAAATAAATGTATGGGAACCATTTTCTGAGCGCAATGAAGGCATTTATCGAACTACTAGAAATCTATACAAAAATGCTATTGGGAATAAGATCATTTTTGAAGAAATCAACCACAATCTAGCTCTTACATTTAGATACGAATGGAACTCAAGTAATATTTATGGGTTTATACGCAAATCTTCTTTAGAAAATAATGGAGAAAAAGAACTTGATATTAATATACTCGATGGTATACAAAATATAATGCCTGATGGTGTTAGCAGCGACTTACAAAACGCTACAAGTATTTTAGTTGATGCATACAAGCGCAATGAGTTAGACTTAGAATCAGGTTTAGGTATATATGCGCTAAGCGCCATTATAGTTGATAAAGCTGAGCCAAGTGAAGCACTAAAAGCAAATGTAGCATGGTCTCTAGGACTTGATAATCCTTTGTACTTACTTTCTTCGTTGCAACTCAATGCCTTTAGAAAAGGTTTGGATATTGTTCAAGAAGAAGATGTTAAAGCAGAAAAGGGAGCTTATTTTATTAACAAGAAAATTACCTTATTACCTGGAAATAAAAAGAATTGGCTTATAGTAGCCGATGTAAACCAAAGTCAGGCCAATGTTGTTGCACTTATTAACGATATAAAAACCAACAAGGAGCTTGAAACACTTTTAATAGCCGACATTGAACTTGGGTCTAAACGATTGAAAGAGCTGAATGCATCTTCAGATAGCATGCAATTATCTGCAGATGTTTATAGAGATACCCGACATTTTTCCAACACACTCTTCAACATCATGCGAGGTGGTATTTTCGATTTTAATTACCAAATTGAAAAATGGGATTTAATAAAACACTTTGCTGCTTCAAACAAAACGGTGTATGAAAACCACAAAGAATTATTAGAACATTTGGATGAAACATTCACGGTTTTTGAGCTAGAAAAAATTTCTGCCCAAATTGATGATAAAGACTTTAAGAGACTTTGTACAGAATACATGCCTTTAAAATTTAGCAGAAGGCATGGAGATCCAAGTAGACCTTGGAATAAATTTTCTATCAATACTCGGAGCGCAGTTGACCATTCAAAGATTTTGGATTATGAAGGCAACTGGAGAGATATTTTTCAAAATTGGGAGGCATTGGCTATCTCCTACCCTGCCTTTACCAAGAGCATGATTCACAAGTTTTTAAATGCAACTACTTTTGAAGGATATAACCCTTACCGATTAACAAAAGATGGTTTCGATTGGGAAACAGTAGAGCATGATAATCCGTGGTCGTATATTGGGTATTGGGGTGACCACCAGATTATTTACCTACTCAAATTATTAGAAATTAAAGAAAAATATTATCCCGGTGAACTAAGTAGCCAATTTGATAAAGAATTGTACGTATATGCCAATGTCCCATACAAAATAAAGAAGTACAAGGACATTGTTAAAAACGCTAAGGATACCATAGAATTTGATGAGGGGTTAGATGCTAAAATCAGAAAAAATCGTGAAAATATGGGTTCTGATGCTGCACTTTTAGCAGCACAAAATGAAAAGATTTATACAGTAAATTTTATAGAAAAAATATTAGCAACTGTTTTATCTAAACTATCTAATTTTATTCCTGGTGGCGGAATCTGGATGAATACCCAACGCCCAGAATGGAACGATGCAAATAATGCCCTAGTAGGCAATGGTGTTTCAATGGTAACACTTTATTACCTGCGTAGGTTTTTAGTGTTTTTTGAAAAACTTATTGAACAAACAGATGAAGAACGTATAGCGATTTCGAATGAGTTAATCATATTTCTGAAAAAGATTCAAACAACTTTTGATGAAAATGCTGATTTATTGAAAAATGAAATTAGTAATGTACAACGAAAAGTAATTCTTGATGCGCTAGGGCAAGCAGGCAGCGATTACAGAGAACATATTTATAACCAAACTTTTTGGGGAGAAAAAAGAACTATTTCGTACCGCAGATTAAGAGAATTTGTGAAAGTTAGTTTGGCATTTATTGAACATTCAATCAATGCCAATAAACGTGATGACAACATGTATCACGCTTATAATTTGATGAGCATTCAAAACGACAAAGAAATTTCCATTTCTTACCTCAATGAAATGCTCGAAGGTCAGGTTGCCGTATTGAGTTCAGGTTATTTATCTCCTAAAGAAGCTATAGAATTATTGGATAGTATGAAGAAGAGTGCACTCTTCCGTCCTGATCAATATTCATATTTACTTTATCCGAACAAGAGGCTCCCAAAATTTTTAGAGAAGAACAACATACCCAAAGAGGCAATTGAACAATCAAAGCTAATTAATATGATGCTTGCTGCTGGTGATAAATCGCTTGTAGAACAAGACATAAAAGGAGAATACCATTTCAATGGCAACTTTAAAAATGCGGCAGATTTAAATGATGCCATAGCAAAACTAGATGATGTTAAGTACGGGCAGTTTATTCAGGAAGAAAAGCAGACCCTTTTAGCTGATTTTGAGACAGTGTTCGACCACAAATCATTTACAGGTCGTTCAGGAACATTTTATGGTTATGAAGGTCTTGGTTCTATTTACTGGCATATGGTTTCTAAACTGCAACTAGCTGTGCAAGAAGTATGTTTACAAGCAATAGAAAAAGAAGAAACAGCCGAAGTAATTGGTAAACTATTGGAGCATTATTACGAAATAAATGCAGGAGTTGGCGTCCACAAATCGCCATCGCTTTATGGTGCTTTCCCTACCGATCCTTACTCGCACACTCCAAGTAATAAAGGAGCTCAACAACCAGGTATGACGGGTCAAGTAAAAGAAGATATTTTAAGTAGATTTGGAGAATTAGGCGTTTTTGTTTCCAATGGTTGTTTATATTTTAACCCGTGTTTATTGCGAAAAAATGAGTTTACGACAGAAGATCGTTTGTTTCATTACGTTACCATAAATAAGGAGCACAAAACATTTGAGCCTGCACCAGGATCGCTTTGTTTTACCGTTTGCCAAGTTCCAGTTATTTATTGTTTATCAGATGTAAACCGTCTTGAAATTGAAAAGAAAGATGGCAGTTTGAGTAAACACGATTCCCTTTACCTTGACGCAGAAACAAGCACACAAATATTTAATAGAACTGGTGAAATAACTAAAATTATAGTTCATATAAAGGAGTCAATTTTAAAGTAATAATGGGAAAAGTTAGCCTAACATATTATTTTTTAGTGCTTTTAACTGATATACTAACTTCGTGTGGCTATCAAAACGCTACAAAAGAAAACGCAAATCAATTGGAGAAAACCAAAACAGCATCTCAAATATTAGGAGATTCAAACTACCTGGCTATTTGTTATGGTGGTTATAGAACAAATACCAGAGATTCACAGCCCACCATATCACAAATTAAAGAGGATTTGAAAATACTAAGTGCAATGGGCATTAAATTACTGCGCACTTATAATACTCAGTATGTAGAAATAAATAATGTATTGCAAGCAATAACTGACTTGCGAAGCGAGAACTCCGTTTTTGAAATGTATGTGATGCTTGGAGCATGGATAGATTGCGAAAATGCTTGGACAAATACTGCACCCAATCATGAAAAGGAAAACGAAAAAGCTAATACCGAGGAGATTCAAAGAGCTGTTGAATTGGCAAATAAATATCCAGCAATAGTGAAAATAATTGCCGTTGGCAACGAAGCCATGGTAAAGTGGGCCGCTAGTTATTACGTAGAACCAAAAATTATTTTGAAATGGGTAACCCATTTACAAAACTTAAAAAAAGAAAATATTTTACCTAAAGATTTATGGATTACTTCTTCAGATAATTTTGCCTCATGGGGCGGAGGCGATTCTTCTTATCATGTTGATGATTTAAAGAAACTTTACGAGGCTGTTGATTACGTTTCTATTCACACTTATCCGATGCATGACACCCATTACAATCCTGTTTTTTGGGGCTTAAAGACGGATGAGAAAGCGTTAACTAAAGAGGCTAAAATTGATTCTCTGATGATGCGCTCGCTGAATTATTCCAAAAGTCAATACCTTAGTGTTTATAATTTTATGAAATCTATTGGTGTAAATAAACCCATTCATATAGGAGAAACAGGTTGGGCTTCTAATTCTGATGGTCTTTATGGTAAAGATGGGTCTAAAGCTTGTGATGAATATAAATCAGCCAAGTTTTATCAATTGATGAGATCATGGACAAATAAAGAAAAAATTACCTGCTTCTACTTTGAGGCATTCGATGAACAATGGAAAGATGCTAAAAACCCAAAAGGTTCCGAAAATAATTTTGGATTATTTACAATTGATGGGAAAGCTAAATATGCATTATGGGAAGTGGTAGATCAAGGTGTTTTTAAAGAATTGAAGCGAGATGGGAATCCAATTGTAAAAACCTACAATGGCAGAAAAGAAGATTTATTAAACAGTATTGAACTTCCAAAAATTAATTAATCGATGATAAAAACAAGGCAGCATTTATATTCCTACAAAACCGTTTTTATTGGGATGGTTTGTGCTATTTTTATTCAATGTAACGATGCAAAAAAAATGACAATTGATGTATATGAAACTTCGGAAAATGGAAATGCATTAACCTTAATTCAAGATTTTAAGCCAGCCGATAAATCATTAACCATCCAAATCAATCCAAAAGAGCATTTTCAAAAAATTACTGGATTTGGCGGATCGTTTACCGAAGCTTCGGCCTATTTGTTAAATAAAATGAGTCCTGCAAATAGAAAGAAAATACTCAACGCATACTTTAGTGAAGAAGGTGCAAATTACTCATTAACCAGAACTCATATTGCTTCATGTGATTTTTCTTTAAATAATTATACTTATGCTAAAGTTGAAAACGATATGGACCTAAAACATTTTACCATTCAAGATGATAAAAATGATTTAATCCCAATGATTTTGGATGCGCAAAAAATTTCAAAAGAAGGATTTAATATCATTGCTTCACCTTGGACTGCACCACCTTGGATGAAAGACAATAAGAAATTTGTAGGTGGAAAATTATTACCTGAGTTTAATGATGCATTTGCTTTGTATTTTTCAAAATATTTATCGGCTTATAAAAAAGAAGGCATCAATATTTGGGGTGTTACTGTCATTAATGAACCACACGGAAATGGAAATAATTGGGAAAGCACTTTATTTTCACCAAAGGAAATGACAGATTTTGTCCAAAATTATTTAGGTCCAAAATTAGAAAAAGATGGTTGGGGTAACATAAACATTTTTGGCTATGACCAAAACCGAGCTGGCTTAAAAGAATGGGTAGATGAAATGTACAGAGATGAAAAATCATCGAAATATTTTGCAGGAACTGCCATACATTGGTATGAAAGTACCTATGATTATTTTCCAGATGCACTTCAATACGCGCATAAAAAAGCACCCAATAAGTATTTAATAGAAACCGAAGGCTGTGTAGATTCTGAAATCCCGAAGTGGCGTGATGATAAATGGTACTGGCAAAAAGAAGCCACCGATTGGGGTTGGGATTGGGCGAGTGAAAAAGACAAACATTTACATCCAAAATATGCACCTGTAAACAGATATGCTTCAGATATAATTGGATGCTTGAACAACTATGTGAATGGTTGGATAGATTGGAACATGGTTTTAGACACGCAAGGTGGCCCCAATTGGTTTAAAAATTGGTGTGTAGCCCCAATAATTGTTGACCCAGCAAAAGACGAAGTTTACTTTACACCATTGTATTATGTAATGGCTCATTTTAGTAAATTTATGCGACCAGGAGCAGTTAAAATTGGTTGCGAAATCAATCATAAAGAAGTAATGACTACTGCTGTTCAAAATTTAGATGGAAGCATTGTGATTGCTGTGTTTAACCCAACCAATGAAAAATACAGTGTTTCAATAAACATAGGAAGTGAAATTAAAAAGATTACAATAGATTCAAAAGCATTACAAACAATAATATTAAATAAAAAATAAAAAAACTTATGTCCAATCAAATTTCATCACAAAAAGTGCCTTTAGGGCAAAAAATTGCTTTCGGATTGGGTATGCTTGCCAACCAGATGTTTCCTGCAGCATTAGGAATTTTTATGGTTGTATTGGTAGAGAATTTAGGTATGCCTTCATGGATGTGGGGTGTATTATTCTTTGTACCTAGAATAGTAGATGCCTTTTTTGACCCTATTATGGGTTTTATTTCTGATAACACCAAGTCAGTTTGGGGAAGAAGAAGACAATATGTTTTTGTGGGTTCCATCATTATGGGAATTGCATTTGTAATTATGTGGCAATTGTATAGAGAAGACAGTGTAATGTATAACTTCACCTTTTTTCTCACTTTTTCGCTCATTTTTCATATCGGTCTTTCCATTTTTAGTGTACCTTATGTTGCCATGGGTTACGAAATGAGTGATGATTTTCATGAACGCACAAGTATCATGGCAATTTCTCAATGGATTGGGCAATTTGCTTGGGTAATTGCACCTTGGTTTTGGGTAATTATGTACGACCCATCTTGGTTCCCAAATGCAGATACTGCTACAAGAACATTAGCTATTTGGGTTGGTTCTGTATTTATGCTTTTAGCTATGGTTCCTGCGATTTTTATTAAAAGTAAATCAACCAAGTTTGATGATACATTGCAGCCACTCACCTACAAAACCATAGGAGGAAGTTTAACAGAAATATTAATTAGCTTCAAAGAAGCATTTTCAAATAAACCTTTTAGAAAACTTTGTATTGCTACGTTTTTTATTTTTAATGCATTCAATACAGTTGCAGGGTTTACTTTTTTTATCGTTGTTTATTATTTGTTTAACGGTGATACTGCAGCAGCTGGTATTTGGCCTACTCTTTTTGGGTGCGGAGGTGCTTTAGCAACTACTTTTATAGTTATTCCTATTGTAGCTTGGATTGCAAAAAAAATGGAGAAAAAAAGAGCTTTTTTGATTTGTCAAGGCATCTCTATTTTTGGATACTTATTATTATGGTTTCTTTTTATTCCAGGTAAACCATATATGTTTTTGTTTGCTCTGCCTTTCTTTTCGTTTGGTATAGGCAGTTTGTTTACATTAATGATGTCGATGACAGCCGATGTATGTGATATGGATGAATTAGCTTCAGGTAAAAGAAGAGAAGGAGTTTTTGGCGCAATATATTGGTGGATGGTAAAGTTTGGTTTTGCCATAGCAGGATTATTGACAGGCGTTATAATGTCTGTAGTTGCGTTTAAAGCCGGAGCCCCAACTCAACCAGAAGGTGCCGTTAATGGATTAAGATTGTTCTTTTCAGGAGTGCCAATTTTCGGGACTTTAATTGCCATGTGGGTTATGTGGAATTACGATTTAACAGAGAAAAAAGCGAGGGAAATAAAAGAACAATTAGACGCTAGAAAAGGAAAAGGGAAAATAGGTTCATCGGCCTATCTTTCCGGAAAATTAAATTCATTGCTACAAAGTGGTAATTTAAATTCCATTAGTGGTGCTGATTACAGTCAAAAAAGCGAAGCAGAAATTGAAACCTTATTTGCCGAACAATTTAACTATGGTTTAAATGGATTGTGTTTTAGCCCTTATGTTGAAGGACAAAAAGCAGGAGATATTTTATCAGCGGAACAAATAAGAAGGCGAATAGATATTATAGCACCACATTCCAAATGGATACGAACATTTTCATGTTCAGAGGGAAATGAGTTAGTGCCAGAAATTGCGCGCAATAAAGGTATTAAAACAGTTGTTGGCGCTTGGATAAGCAATGATAAGCAGAGAAACGAAAAGGAGATAAATGCATTAATAAAACTTGCCAATGCTGGTTTGGTTGATATTGCAGCCGTTGGCAATGAAGTATTGCATAGAGACGAAATATCTGAAGCAGAAATTATTGATTATATAAAAAGAGTAAAGAAAGCCATTCCAAGCCATATAGAAGTTGGTTATGTAGATGCCTATTATCAATTTATTGAAAGACCAAAACTTGTTGAGGCTTGTGATTTGCTTTTATGTAATTTCTATCCTTTCTGGGAAGGTGCTGCCATTGATTATTCAATGTCGTATCTTTCAAATATGCTTGAAGTTACAAAATTAACAAGCAATGGTAAAAGGATTATTGTAACAGAAACAGGATGGCCTAGTTTTGGCGAAATTGTTGAAAGTGCTGTACCATCGAGAATAAATGCGATGAAGTATTTTATCATTTCTCAAGAATGGGCAAAAAGCAATAACCTAGAACTATTCCATTTCTCATCGTTTGATGAATCTTGGAAAGTTATTCAGGAGGGAAAATTGGGAACTTCATGGGGATTATGGGATAAAAACGAAATATTCAAGTATAAAAAATAAAGCTAAAAATATGTCATTTAGAGAAGGTCATTTATTTACATCGCAGAATCAAGAAAAGTATTCTCTTATTCAACAAGAAAACAATTCTGAATTTCAACAACAAAATATTTACATTAATTATCCTGAACTTTCAAAGGATGATTTAAGAAGTTTGTGGCAAAAAACACTTCAAATTGGTATGCATGGCATTTG
>Ga0247839_1004133_pt1 | contig 19014 bp, 15 predicted proteins | sample LaCruzMarch2015__6_FD_192405 | JGI IMG/M metagenome (GOLD analysis project Ga0247839, IMG submission 192405) | Freshwater microbial communities from meromictic Lake La Cruz, Castile-La Mancha, Spain - LaCruzMarch2015_16m | ecosystem: Environmental > Aquatic > Freshwater > Lake | place: Spain... | reverse complement strand
TCGCGGTGATCTTCGAGAAGATGCGCCTGGCCGGTGAGGCCGGCTCCCTGCTGCGCATCGAGGACGAGATCCGCGCCGCACTGGATACCGCCCGCCGCCAATGGTTGGATGATGAGACAAGTGGGCCAACCGAGCAGCTGGATTTCTTCCCGGACCTCGTCGCCAACAAGCCGCGGCAACTGCGGTTTGACCTGTCCGGTATCACCGAGGATGGCTTTTGGGCCCAGGCCGAGGGGCTGATCCTGGCCGGCCTGCGGGCCTATGCCGAGGAGGCACAGACCAGCGACAGCATGGGCCGGCGCCTGTTCGTCGAGGACGCCGCCGCGGGCTTCGCCTTCATCGATCTGTGCCGCGTCCAGTTCGATGTGGTCGTCATGAATCCCCCCTTCGGCGCCGCCAGCGCGGGGTCCAAGACCTACATTGGCAAGGCGTATCCGCGCTCCAAGAACGATCTGCTCGCCGCTTTCGTGGAGCGCGGCGTACACTGGCTGCATTCAGGCGGACTGCTTGGGGCCATCACCTCGCGGACCGCCTTCTTCCTGACCAGCTACCAGAAGTGGCGCGAGGGCGTGGTCCTGGGCGAGGCCCGCCCCACCGTCATGGCAGACCTGGGCTACGGGGTCATGGACGCGGCCATGGTGGAGGCCGCCGCCTATTGCCTGCGTAAGCAGTAGACTCCCCGGACAATTCGCGACAACACCTTTCCCGCCGAAGCAACCGAGCAAAGTCTCATGGCCAGATTCAATCACATCACAGTCAAGGGGTTTCGCCGGCTCTCGGACCTGGATATCGCGTTGCGGCCCTTGACCGTGATGATCGGCGTCAACGGCGTCGGCAAGTCCTCAGTGCTGGAGGCGCTCTCCCTCCTGTCCTCCTCGGCGCAGGGCAAGCTGCGGGAGCGCATGAGTGAGATGGGCGGACTTGGCGCCCTGATGACCATCGACCGGGCACGCGGCCTAACCTTGGCGACCAGGATGGAGGTGGAAGGGGACGCGCCGCTGGACTATTCCATTGCCCTGGCGCCGGGCGGACCGGCCTACGTGATCCAGGAAGAGCTGCTGTGTCAGCAGCGCAATCCACAGCCGCCGCCGTTCAAGCACATCGAGTCCCGCGGGGTCGATATTCGCTACCACGACCCCGACCAAGGCCGTCTCACCCAGCCGACCTGGCCCCATGAACCGCTGGAATCCTCCCTGTCCCAGGTTCCGAAAATGTTCCAACTGCCTGAGGAACTGCGCCGGCGCCTCGCCTCGGCAACCCTCTACCATGTGCTGAACGTCGATGCGCGCGCCCCGGTGCGCCTGCCCCAGACCATGCAGCCCGCGGACCTGCCGGGCAGCGACGGTGAGACCCTGGTGTCCTGCCTCTATTACCTGCGTGAGACCGACCGCGACCGCTACGAAGCCATCGAAGACGCCCTGCGCGCGGCCTTCCCGAGCTTCGAGCGCCTGGAGTTCCCACCCGTTGCCGCCGGCACCCTGGCCATGGCCTGGCGTGATCGGGCCTTCAGCAAGCCCCTGTACACCCACCAACTCTCTGAAGGCACGCTGCGCTTCCTCTGGCTGGTCACCCTGCTCCAGAGCCCGGGCCTGCCGTCGATCTGCATGATCGACGAGCCCGAGGTCAGCCTGCACCCGGAGATGCTGAGCCTGCTGGCCGACCTGCTGCGGGAAGCGTCCAGCCGCGCCCTGGTGGTCGTCGCCACCCACGCGGACCGCCTGATCCGGTTTCTCACGCCGAGCGAGGTCCTGGTGCTCGACATGGCCGAGGACGGCACCGGGTCCGCCGCCTGGGCCGAAAGCCTGGACCTGGAGACCTGGCTCGACGAGTACACCCTGGATGAGGTCTGGCGCATGGGCCGGATGGGGGGCTGGGGCTCATCGCATCATGCGGGCGAAACTCATTAACACTTCGAGGGCAGCAGCAATGGTTGACGCTGAACAGATCTACCGCAAGGCCAGTACGCTCGATGCCGGGCGCTTACAGACGCTCGCCGAGTTTCTGGATTTTCTGCTCACCCGGGAGTCCGCAAACGCCAATGGGAAACCCTTCTCACCGACGACCTTCGAGTCGCCTGATGTACCGCGCGCCTACCGCGGACCGGCGCAAATCCCAGGGCAGACGAACGATGCCGAGGGCGTCGAGACGGTTGAAAGGGTGGCCCAGGGTTTACCCTTGACCGAAGTTGGCCGCACGCTCAGGGCCATTCGACAGCGTGCCATCGCGAAGGGCATGCCCCTGCAATCGGTCGATGCCATCCTCGCGGAGGTGCGCGAAGGCCGCGCGGAGGCCGGTGATGACCAAGACGTACATTGATGCCAATACGCTGATTGTCGCCTTTCGCGGCGACCATTCCGCGGCCGACGCGGCACTGGGCCTGCTGGGCGAGCCCGAGCGGACCTTCGTCTCCAGCGCCTACCTGCGTCTGGAAACGTTGCGCAAGCCGCTCTTCTATCGGCGCGAAGACGAAATCGCGTTCATGGAGAGTTATTTCTCTATGGTGAGTCTGTGGGTCCCGACCGACGACGCACTGGTCGAGCGGGCGCTCCGCCTGGCCGCGCAATTCGACCTCGGGGCCATGGATGCTTTGCACGCGGCCGCGGCATTGTGGGCAGGGGCGGACCTGTTCGTGACCATGGAACGTCCGACCAAGCCACTATTCCGCGTGCCAGGTCTGAACGCCTTGTCGCTGCATCCCCAGGGGGAGGATGGGCCATGAGCCTGTTCTTGCGGTTGCTGGGGGAAGAGGACAAGGGCGCGGCGCTGGAGGCCGCAGTCCGGTCCGTGGCGACGGGCGCGGCGGATGCGCTGGTGTTCGAGGTGGACCCCGAGTCGTTCGGGCAGGTGCCGGGGGGAAGAGGATTCACCGCAGAGACGCGGAGAACGCAGAGAAGAGTGTCCTTGAATGATCCTCGGCGCACTCTGCGCCTCTGCGGTGGAAATTCCGGGAGATTCACCGCAGAGACGCGGAGAACGCAGAGAAGAATCGGATTGGAATCATTATGAGCCTGTTCTTGCGGTTGCTGGGGGACGAGGACAAGGGCACCGCGCTGGAGGCGGCGGTCCGGTCCGTGGCGACGGGCGCGGCGGATGCGCGGGTGTTCGAGGTGGACCCTAAGTCGTTCGGGCAGGTGCCGGGGGCGCCGTTTGCGTATTGGGTCGATGAGCGCTTGCGTAAACTGTTCCAGGATCTTCCGTACTTCGAGGCAGGAACAAGGGTGGCTCGCAGGACAAATTCGGTAGACGATGACTTCAGATACATTCGATCATCGTGGGAAATCGCCATAAGTGGCGTGTCTCAGTCGTGGAAGGCTTGGGCAAAAGGCGGAAGCCTATCGCGATTCTATTATGATATCGATACTGTTATTATCTGGGACGCTGAACTTCGCACCTATACTGGTTTTCTCGGAACAAGGAACCGCCCTCTGGAGCGGCCAGCTTGTGTTCAGTATTTTTTCCGTCCTGGCATCACTTGGCCGCGACGGACGAATGGTCTCTCTTTTCGCGTCATGCCCGCGGGCTGCATCTTCGCGGACAAGGGGCCAGCCGCTTTCGTCGAGGCCGACGACCTGGAAACGCTTCTGTCGCTTTGTGCCGTCATGAACTCCGCACCATTCTTTTCACTAGTGAGCCTGCAACTTGCCAGAACCGAACTCGCGCAATCCTTTGAAGTCGGGTTGATCCAGCAAACCCCGGTTCCCGACCTGTCACGAGCCGATGCGCAACAACTTGCTGTTCTCGCCCGCCGCGCCTGGTCGTTCAAGCGTTCACTCGACACCGCCACCCTGAATTCACACGCATTGGTCCTGCCCGCCCTGTTGCAAGTGGCGGGAACCGATCTGGGTGCCCGAGCCGCCGCTTGGGCGGGTCGGGTGGCGGAAACTGAACGGGCGCTGGCCGCCATTCAGTCCGAAATCGACGACCACTGTTTCGACCTCTACGGATTCACCGCCGCCGACCGCGCCGCCGCGCTGGGCACCGATGCGGTCACAGATGCGACGCCAGTCCAGGCAGATTCGGATGATGCAGCGGAGCCCGACGACGCCGAAGAAGAAGACTCCGCGCCCTCTGCGTCTCTGCGGTGCAATAATCCCCAAGCCATGGCCGCGGAGTTGTTCGACTGGCTGGTCGGCGTCGCCTTCGGCCGCTTCGACCTGCGCCTGGCCACGGGTGAGCGCGAGCCCCCGCCGGAGCCCGAGCCCTTCGATCCGCTGCCGGTCTGTTCGCCCGGTATGTTGACCGGCCCGGACGGCCTGCCGTGCGCCGTGCCGCCGCCCGGCTATCCGCTCGACTTCCCGACCGACGGCATCCTGGTCGACGACGCCGGCATCGACGGCCAGGCCCCGACCGAGTACGACCTCATCCGGCGCATCCAGGCGGCGTTAAGAATTCTCACCGCAGAGACGCAGAGTACGCAGAGAAACAACCAAGACTTCTCTTCTCCGCGTCCTCTGCGCCTCTGCGGTGATCACTCTTCTCCAGGTCTCCGCGGTGAATCCCTGGAGGCCGAGCTCTGCGCGCTGCTGGGTGTGAAGTCCTTGCGCGATTGGCTGCGCCGGCCTGCCGGCTTCTTCGCGGACCATCTGGGCCGCTGGTCCAAGAGCCGCCGCAAGGCGCCGCTGTGCTGGCCGCTGGCGAGCGAATCCGGCGGCTACACCCTGTGGCTCTACTACCCGCGCCTCACGGACCAGACCCTCTATCGCTGCGTCAATGAGCACCTCGACCCCAAGCTCAGGGAGATCGAAGGGGACCTGGAGCGGTTGCGGGGCAAGTCCCAGTCGGACGCCCAACCGGACACCAAGGCGCGTCGCCGGAGCGACGATCTGGTGGCACTCCAACGCGAGGTCCTGGGGCTGCGCGAGGAGTTGCTGCGGATCGCCAACCTGCCCTACAAACCAGATCAGAACGACGGCGTGCTGATCACCGCCGCGCCGCTTTGGCAACTCTTCCGCCACAAGCCCTGGCAGAAGGAGCTCGCGCGCTGCTGGGACGCCCTGGCCGCCGGCGACTACGACTGGGCGCACCTGGCCCTTGCCCTCTGGCCCGCCCGGGTGCGCGAGCGCTGCCGCACGGACAAATCCATCGCCATCGCCCACGGGGCAGAGGACATCTATCAGCCGAGGCCCTGAGCCGTTCAAGGGTCACCTGGCAGACCTCGCCGGTATGGTCTACAAAACCATAGAACGATGTGTCAAGCTGTTCCCCCATGAAGGCTAGACAACTCTTTCGTTACAAGGTGGCAATGAACCGGATCGAGATCAGTGTGTTGAGCCCACAGCGGGCCTTGCGTGCCTTTGCCGAAACCTGGCACTGCGCCGAGGCGGGGATGGAGGTCACGCCGCGGCTCGCCTTCGGCAGTCTGCGTGAACTGTTTTCCGCCATCAGCGAGAAGCGTCTCGACCTGTTGCGGCAGGTGGCCGCTCAGGAGGGTCTGACTGTGCGGCAGTTGGCGCAGTCGCTCGGCCGGGACTACAAGAACGTGCACACCGACGTGACCGCGCTGGTGGCATTGGGGCTGCTTGAACGTAGCGAGAACGGGGTCCTCTCGGCACCCTACGATGAGATCCTGATCCATGCGGGTATCCGAGATGCGGCCTGATCCGAACAAGGCGCACCGAATCGAATTGGTGGCGATCCGGGACCATCTTGCGAAAGCCAACCAGGTCCCGCCCCCGAGCGAAGATCAGGTGGCGGAACTCGAGCGACGGCTCGCGGACCATGAGGCCAACCCCGACGACGTGGTGCCGTGGAGTGAAGTCAAGGCGGCGGCACTTGCGGCACTCGGGCGATGAGCCTTGCCGTTACCTTCCGAATCGTCGTCCTGGCAGTATTCCACGGCCGCCGTAACCCTGTCGACTGGCAGGTGCGAGGTTGAAACTGCTCCGCGCCCTCTGCGTCTCTGCGGTGACTCTTGAGAAGCCATGAAGATCAAGGATTACATCCAGCAAATCCTGCACGAGCGCCTGGCCAAAGCGGAGTGCCTGGTGCTCTACGACCCGGAACGGCGTTTCCATGAGCTGGTTTTGGGGGTGGCGGGTGATAACTGCACCGTCGTCGATACGTCTGCAAGCAGCATCCTGGGCCGACAGGAAGCGACCGCGGCCTGGCTGGCCCTCGGACGGGCGGACAAAGGGACGCGGCGGGTACTGATCTATGTCCCCCGCGCCAAGCCGCTGACGGACCCGGCGCGGCAGCAGGACCCCTTTGCGCCCTTCGCCATCGGCGGCGCCGAGTTCCCACATGGGGAAGGCGACACCTATCTTTCACTGTGTTTGGCGGCCAAGCCGGACCATGAGTCCCGGGTCTACGCCCTCTTCGACGCAGGGGCGGCTCCGTCATTCGAGACGGTCGATGCCCTGGACGTTGGTGCATCCTGGCCGAAGCTCCGGACCCTGCTGGGCGTCGAGTCGACGCGCGAGATCCTGGTGGGGCTGCTCTCGCCGACCGACCGACAGCAGACGGCCCTGGGCGCGGACAAGGACTGGCTCGCCGAATATCGCCAGTTCGCGCGGGCGGCCCTGGGGCTTCAATCGCACCTTGAGATTGGCGCCTTGAAGGATGTCAGGGAGGAGTTGGGGCGATTCGTGCTGTTCAGCGAGTTCGTGTTCGATCTGCAAGAGCCACTGCCGGATGCGCTGGCCACGGTGCCGCGGGCCGACCCGCACCGCCGCCCGCTGGTCTATGGGGTCTGCGAGCATTTACGGGATGCCCGCACCCACCAGGACGATTACATCGCCCTGGCGAATGGGGTGAGTGTTCAGCTCGATCTGCCGACGCGCACGGCGGGCCTCAAGGACTTCGGCGAACGCGACACCTTCCTGTTCGAGGAGCGTGCCCACCTGAAACGTTGCGCAGTGGCGGCTAAGAAGGGCGATTACACGACCGCCAGGACCATCATCGACCAGCGGCGCCGTTCGATCTGGGTCCAGGCCGATGAGCGCGGTGCCGCCTGGGTGATCGCCGACCGCGGGGTTGCATTGTTGCAGGCGGTGTCGGATCTGGATGCCGAATTGGCGACGGTGCCGAAGGGGCTGGCGTCGTTGATCCATTTCTATGTCGATCGCGGGCGCCGGGCCGATACCCTGCACCGTCATTTCGAGCGCACCGTCCACGACGCTTGCGGCGAGGTTGAGGGTCTCGAGACGCTTGTCGATCTGGCCCGGCGTCGGCATCGCGCCTTCACCGATGTTGTGCAGAAACGCTTGCTGCAAGCGGTGCGAGAGGAGGGTTGGCCGGTTGCCGGCTTTACCCGCCACACGCAGGTCTTTGACCAGCATGTCGCCCCCGCCTTGGCCCAAGGCCGCAAGATAGCGCTGTTTATGGTCGATGCGCTGCGCTATGAGTTGGCGGCGGAGTTCATCGGCAAACTCCCGGACGGTATGAAGGTGACTCTGGGACCGGCGCTGGGCCAACTGCCCAGCATCACCGCCGTCGGCATGGCGGCGCTGCTGCCGGCGGCGGACGGGAAACTCCGGCTGGTCGCGGAGAACGGCGAGCTGGTGCCCAGCGTCAACGGCAAGCGCGTCAGCAACTCGGCCGAACGGATCGAGTATGTGCGGGGGATCTACGGCGACCGGGTGGCCGCCGTTGCCCTTGACGACCTGCTGAAGACGCCACGTTATCGGCCAAAGCTTGCGGAGACGGTGCATCTGCTGCTGGTGAAGAGCACCGACATCGACACGGCGGGAGAGCACTTGGCGGGGGCTGCCCTGGGGTTGATGGGGGGGGTCCTGGAGCGATTTCTGCGCGCACTCAAAGTCCTTCAGGAGATGGGGTTCGACCAGGCAGTGTTTGCTGCGGACCACGGATTCCTGTTGCTCGGCGTCCAGCCTCCGGGCGATAAGGTCGAGAAGCCGCAGGGGCAGTGGAGCTTGTCGAAGGTCCGGTGTCTGGTGGGGACCGGCGCAGCAGGCAACGGCGTGCTGTGTCTGCGCAAGCAGGACCTGGGAGTGCATGGCGACCTGGAGCATCTGGCCGTCCCCGATAGCCTGGGGGCCTTTACGACCGGCCAAACCTTTATGCACAGTGGGCTTTCCCTGCCGGAAGCCTTGATTCCGGTAGTGACTGTCGAGTTGGGCAAGGCCTCGCCGGCGGATCAGTCGGCCACCCAAGTGCGGTTGCAATACCGCGGCGGCAAGACCGACCGCATCACCACCCGCCGGCCGATGATCGAGGTCATACTGTTCCAACAGGACCTGCTCGCCGGGACCCTGCGCTTCAGTCTGGAGGCCAAGGCCGGCAAGAAACTCGTGGGCCAAGCGGCGGCCAGTACCAACGTGGAGCCAGCCACCGGTCTGGTGGTGATCGAGCCCGGTGCGGCGGTGAAGGTCCCCTTGCGCATGGACGAGGCGTTCGAGGGCGCATTCACCGTCACCGCGGTCGATCCAGTGACGCAAGTAACCTACGATAGCCTGAAGCTGACAACCGACTATCTGGAGTGACCTGAATGAAAGAAGAATTCACCGCAGAGGCGCAGAGGACGCGGAGAAGAAAATTGGATCTTACTCTGCGCACTCTGCGCCTCCGCGGTGATAATTCTTAGTGCGTCTTTACGGTGATAATTTATGGATGCGCTCGATATCAAACTCAATGAGGTCTATGCCGGGCGGGTGGTCCGCAAAGACCTGGTGCAGCAGGTCAAGAAAGGCACCAATGTGCCGACCTTCGTGCTTGAGTTCCTGCTGGCCAAGTATTGCGCGAGTAACGACCAGGACGAGATTACGGCCGGCATCGAGGCGACCATCGAGTACCTCAGCCGTCACTACGTTCGGCCCGACGAGAGCAACAAGGCGCAATCGACGGTTCAGCAACGCGGTACCCACAAGTTCGTCGACAAGGTGCATGTGCGCCATGTGGAGAAAGAGAAGCGCCACTGGGCGGCGATGGAGAACTTCAACTCCCAGCGCATCGCCATCAATCAGAAGTTCTACAAGGACAATGATCGGCTGCTGGAGGGCGGGCTCTGGGCCGAGGTCACGGTCGGCTACAACGAGGTAGAGGACGACAACTACGCCTTCTACGTCGAGGACATGCGTCCGATCCAACTCTCGCGTTTCGACGTCGACCGGTATCTGGCGGGGCGCGAGGAATTCACGCGGGACCAATGGCTGGACATCGTGCTGCGCTCGGTGGGGCTGGAGCCTACCAAACTGAGCCCACGGCTCAAGCTTCATTTCATCGCCCGCCTGCTGCCCCTGGTGGAGCCCAACTACAACTTCATCGAACTGGGTCCGCGCGGGACCGGCAAGTCTTATTTCTTCAGCGAGTTCTCACCCTACGCCACGCTGGTCAGCGGCGGTCAGGCAACCAAGGCGACCCTGTTCTACAACAACGCCCGCGGCAAGGTGGGGCTGGTCGGCTTCTGGGACGCGGTGGCCTTCGACGAGGTGGCCGGGATCAAGATCAAGGATCAGGATGCAATCCAAATCATGAAGGACTACATGGCGAACGGCCGCTTCTCCCGCGGTGTGGAGGTAATCGCCAACGCCAGCATGGTCTTCGTCGGTAATATCGACGAGTCCATCCATCAACTGGTTAACTCCACCGAGCATGACCTGTTTCAACCCTTGCCCGCGGCCCTGGACCTGGCCGTCATGGACCGTTTCTACTGCTACCTGCCCGGCTGGGAAATCCCCAAGAACAGCAGCGCCTATCTGACTGGGGCTTACGGCTTCATCACCGACTACCTGGCCGAGGCCTTCCACTACGTCTTCAAGCAGACCAATCGCTACGAGTACGTCAACAGCCACATCCGTCTGGGCGATGCCGTAGAAGGACGTGACGAGAAGGCGATCAAGAAGACCGTGGCAGCCTTCTTGAAGATCCTGCACCCGGGCAAACCGCCGGCACCGCAGGAATTGGAGGAATATGTCGCCTACGCAGTCGAGGCCCGTCGCCGTGTCAAGGAGCAGATGAACAAGCGCAAACCGGACGACGAATTCGCCCGGATCAATCTCTCGTACTTCCGCGCGGACGGCTCGGAGGTGGTTGTCTACTGCCCCGAATCCAAAGATGCCCCCGCCACACAATCGCCCGCCCGTCGGAGCCTGGACACAGGGACCGGCAGACCTGTCCCGCAGCAGGCGGTCGAGTACCAGATCCCGGCGCAACCGAAGCCCGCCCCGAGTTCGCAGAGCGCACCAGCGCAATCCCCAGTCCCAGAGGCGGAACCGCGGACGGAGCTTCGGGAGCAGCACTTCACGATCCTCTACGGCGACACCGGCTATACCTATGACTCTCTGATCGGCCCGTATCTGGTCGGTGCCAAGACTATTGCCATCGAAGACCCCTATATTCGGGCACCACATCAGATCGCGAACTTCGTGCGTTTTTGCGAGACAGTAAGCAAGTGCCCAAGCGTCCGGCAGATCACCCTGGTCACGAGCTACGACGAGCAGACGAATCCGGCAGAGTTGAAGGAACGGCTCGAAGAACTCAAGCAGAGCCTCATCGAGGTCGACATCGTGCTGGACATTCGGATCAACGAAAATCTGCACGACCGGGAAATCCGCCTGGATAACGGCTGGGTCATCAAGCTTGGGCGGGGACTGGATATTTACCAAAAGCCCGACAGTTGGTATGTCATCGGCGCCAGTGATTTCAGTCTGCGCAAGTGTCTGGAAACAAAGGTCGATATTTTCCTGCCCGCCGCGTAGCCGCGGGCGGTGACCGATCGGTTCGGTGGGCCGAGAGGCGCAGGTTGGTCGCGGCGGCGCCGGGGACGCAAAGACAGGCAGCGTTGCGATCTCGCATCGCCGCGTCCAGGCGTTTGGGTTAAGATCGCGGGCGGTCCACTTCGAGACCGTCGGCCCGCTCCTTCTAACCCACTGTCGCTTCTTGGGAAACCGCCATGCTGGACAGCACCATGATCGAGTTGTCGCGCTGGCAGTTCGCCGGCACGGCCCTGTACCACTTTCTGTTTGTGCCCCTGACCCTGGGCCTGTCCTGGATCCTGGTGATCATGGAGACCGTCTATGTCATGACCGGCCGGACCATCTACCGGGACATGACGAAGTTCTGGGGCAAGCTGTTCGGCATCAACTTCGCGCTCGGGGTAACCACCGGGCTGACCATGGAGTTCCAGTTCGGCACCAACTGGGCCTACTACAGCCACTATGTGGGCGACGTCTTCGGTGCGCCCCTGGCCATCGAGGGGCTCATGGCCTTTTTCCTCGAGTCCACCTTCATCGGGCTCTTTTTCCTGGGCTGGGAGCGCCTGACCAAGGTCCAGCATCTGGGGGTGACCTTCCTCACCGCCCTGGCCTCCAACCTCTCGGCGCTGTGGATCCTGATCGCCAACGGCTGGATGCAGAATCCGGTCGGCTCGGAGTTCAGCTACGAGACCATGCGCATGGAGATGGTGAGTTTTTCGGCGCTGCTGCTGAACCCGGTGGCGCAGGTCAAGTTCGTACATACGGTCGCGGCGGGCTATGTCACCGGGTCCATGTTCGTGCTGGGGTTGAGCGCCTGGTACATGCTGAAAGGTCGGGACCTGGCCTTCGCCAAGCGGTCCTTTGCCGTGGCGGTGGGCTTCGGGATGGCCGCGATCCTGTCGGTGATCCTGCTGGGCGACGAGTCCGGCTACGAGATCGGCGAGATACAGAAGGTCAAGTTGGCGGCGATCGAGGCGGAGTGGGAGACCGAGCCGGCCCCGGCCGCCTTCACCGTCTACGGCCTGCCGAGCAACGACGAGGCCGAGACCGCCGATGCGATCAAGATCCCCTATCTGCTCGGTCTGATCGCCACCCGCTCCCTGGATACCGAGGTGATGGGGCTCAAAGACCTGATGAAGGGGCACGAGGTGCGCATCCGCAACGGCATGATCGCCTACGGCTACCTCCAGCAGTTGCGCACCGGCGCCGACACCCCCGAGAACCGTGCGCGCTTCGCCGAACACAAAGCGGACCTGGGCTACGGCCTGCTCCTGAAGCGCTACACCGAGAACCCGGCGGCGGCGACTGAGGAACAGATCCAGTTGGCGACCAAGGACTCGATCCCCGAGGTGGCACCGATCTTTTGGGCCTTCCGGGTCATGGTGGGTGCCGGGGTCTGGATGCTGCTGCTGATGGTCCTGGGCTTCTGGTTCAACGCCCGGCGTACCATCCAGAACCACCGCTGGCTGCTGTGGCTCTTCGTGCTCAGTATCCCGGTCCCCTGGCTGGCAGTGGAGACCGGCTGGTTCGTCGCCGAGTTCGGCCGCCAACCCTGGGCCATCGGCGAGGTGCTGCCCACCGCCATCGCCGCCTCCAGCCTGACCGCGACCGATCTGCGGATCAGCCTCGGCGGCTTCCTGGTCTTCTACAGCATCCTGTTCGGCATCGAGATGTTCCTGATGTTCAAGTTCGGACGCATGGGACCGAGCGCCCTGCATACCGGCAAATACCACCATGAGCGCCCGGCCGCGGGCCCGGACGAGGGGCGCGATGGTCCGCGCGGCGGCCATGGCGGCGGCACGGTACCGGCCACGGCACCCCAGCGTAAAGAACCCTGAAGTGAAAGGCGGCACATCATGATTTTCGACTACGAGACACTGAAGTTCATCTGGTGGGTGCTGGTGGGCGTGCTGTTGATCGGCTTCGCCGTCACCGACGGCATGGACATGGGCGTGGGTACCCTCTTGCCCTTCCTGGGGAAGAACGACCTGGAGCGGCGGGTCATCATCAACACCGTCGGTCCCCATTGGGACGGCAATCAGGTGTGGCTGATCACCGCCGGCGGGGCCATCTTCGCCGCCTGGCCCCTGGTCTATGCGACGGCCTTTTCCGGCTTTTATTTTGCCATGCTGTTGGCGCTCTTCGCCCTGTTCTTCCGCCCCGTGGGCTTCGACTACCGCAGCAAGATCGAGAACCCGCACTGGCGCAGCGCCTGGGACTGGGGGCTCTTCGTGGGCGGGGCCGTGCCCGCCCTGGTCTTCGGCATCGCCTTCGGCAACCTGTTGCAGGGCGTGCCCTTTCAATTGGACGAGTTCCTGCGGCCGTCCTATTCGGGCGGCTTCTTCGGGCTGCTCAATCCCTTCGCCCTGTTGGCGGGGGTCGTGAGCCTGGGGATGCTGACCATGCACGGGGCGGTCTGGCTGCAATTGCGCACGGCGGAGCCGATCGCCTCCCGGGCCGCGGTCTGGGTCCGGCGCACGGGCCTTGCGACCATCGGCGCCTTTGCGCTCGCGGGGGTCTGGCTGACCCTGGGGATCGACGGCTTCCGGGTGGTCGCGATGCCGGCCCTGGGGGCGGTGGCGAACCCGCTCGGCAAGACGGTGGAGATCGCCGCCTGGGCCTGGCTCGGCAACTACAGTCAGTATCCCTGGACGCTCGTCTTCCCCCTCCTGGGCTTCGCCGGTCTGGGGTTGGCCGTCCTGCTGTCCGGGGCCAACCGGGCGGGCTGGGCACTGGGCGCGAGTGCGCTGGCGCTGACCGGGATCATCATGACGGCCGGGGCGGCCATGTTCCCCTTCATCATGCCGTCGAGTACGAACCCGGGGCACAGCCTGATTGCCTGGGATGCGGTCTCCAGCCATCTCACCCTGACGGTGATGTTCTGGGCGACGGCCATCTTCATTCCGCTCATCCTGGGCTATACCGCCTGGACCTATACCAAGATGTGGCGGCGGGTGACGGTGGAGGAGATCCGCGAGCAGGAGCATTTGGCCTACTGAGGTATCTTCGGTCCGCACAGCGGACCCTACGAAGCGGGCCGCAAGGCGGCCCGCTGGGGAGTAACGAGAATGTGGTATTTCGCCTGGCTGCTGGGCGTGCTGTTGGCGGTGGCCTTCGGCATCATCAATGTCATGTGGTACGAGTCGGAGCAGTGCTTCGGCCAGGCCGACGACGAGGGGCTGTCCGCCTGAGCGTCACGCGTGGCCGTGTCACCGGGCCGCCCGGACCGCGGCGGGCAATCTGACCGGCCCTGCCCCAGTGTCTGCCAAGGCCTGGCTCAAGGCACAACGGCCCCTGGCCGGGCACTGGCTGACGCTCGCCGTCGCTTGCGCGGCAGCGGGCGGGTTGTTGACCATCCTCCAGGCCTGGCTCCTGGCGAACTGCGTCGATGCAGCGATCTTCCGCGGCGCGGACCTGCGGCAGGCGCAGGTCTGGCTGTGGCCGCTGCTCGGGGTCTTCGCGGCACGCGCGGTGCTCGCCTGGTGCGCCGAACTGACCGCGGTGCAGGGTGCGGGGCGGGTGAAGGTCGCCCTGCGCGCGCGACTCTTCGCCCATATCCAGGCACTCGGCCCCCGCTGGCTGACGGGTGAGCGCAGCGGTGCCCTGGCCGAGGACCTGACGACGGGCATCGAGGGGCTGACCGCCTACTTCGCCCGCTACCTGCCCGCGCTGGCCCTGACCGCGACCCTGCCGGTCGCGATCCTGGTGTTCGTCTTCCCGCTGGACTGGGTCTCGGGGCTTGTGCTGCTGCTGACGGCGCCGCTGATTCCGTTCTTCATGCTGCTGATCGGAAAAAGCGCGGAACAGCTCAACCAACGGCACTGGCAGGAGTTGGCCCGGATGGGCGGGCATTTTTTGGATACCATCCAGGGGTTGACCACGCTCAAACTCTTCAACGCCAGCCGCCGCGAGGCGCAGGTCATCGCGCGTATCTCGGACGACTACCGGATGAGCGCCATGCGGGTGCTGCGGGTCGCCTTCCTCTCCTCGGCAGTGCTGGAATTGTTCGCAAGCCTGGGGATTGCCATCGTGGCCGTCTTCATCGGGTTCCGCCTCTATCACTTGAGCCTGCCGCTGCCCGACTGGGCCGCCCTGCCCCAGATCGGTTTCCTGCACGGGTTCTTCATCCTGCTGCTGGCCCCGGAGTTCTATCAGCCGTTGCGCAATCTGGGCACCCATTACCACGGGCGCATGCAGGCGGTGACGGCGGCCGAGCGGCTGCTGGCGATCCTGGCCACGCCCCTGCCTGAGCCCCTGCCCGAGCGCGGCGCGGCGTCGCTCCAACTCGACCCCAAGGCGCCATTGCACATCCGCTTCAGCGCCGTCCACTTTGCCTACGAACCCGGTCGGCCGGCACTCGCCGGTGCCGACTTTGAGATTTGCCCCGGGGAGCGGGTCGCCCTGGTCGGCGCGAGCGGTGCGGGCAAGACCACGGTGCTCAACCTGCTGCTCGGGTTCATCCGGCCGGATGAGGGCGCGGTGCTGGTCAACGGACTCGACCTGGCCGACCTGGACCTGGCCGACTGGCGCCGCCGCCTGGCCTGGGTGCCCCAGTCCCCGCGGCTGTTGCGCGGCACCATCCTGGACAACATCCGGCTCGGCGCCCCGGAGGCGCCCATGACGGCGGTGCAGGAGGCCGCCCGCCGCGCCCAGGCGGCCGACTTCATCGAGGCGCTGCCCCTGGGCTATCTCACGCCGCTCGGGGAGCGCGGCGCCGGGCTCTCCGGCGGCCAGATTCAGCGCATCGCCCTGGCCCGGGCCTTTCTGCGCGACGCCCCCCTGGCGCTCCTGGACGAGGCCACCGCGAGCCTGGACCCCGCCGGCGAGGCCGCGGTGCAGCAGGGCATCGAGGCCCTGGCCCGCGACCGCACCCTGCTGGTCGTGGCCCACCGGCTGAGCACGGTCGAGCGGGCCGACCGCATCCTGGTGCTGGAGCACGGACTGGTGGTCGAATCCGGCCGTCATGCCGAGTTGATGGCGCGGGACGGGCCCTATCGGCGGATGATCGCGGCCTATCGGGGAGTCTCATGAACCCGGGACCCGCGGGCGATCTGCGCACCCTGGCCCGGCTGCTGGGGCTCTTCGCACCCTATTCGGGTTGGGTCCTGCTGGGGTTCGCCGCGGCGCTCGTGACCCTGCTCGCCAACGTCTGCCTGCTGGCGGTCTCCGGCTGGTTCATCGCCGCCATGGCCTGGGCCGGCGCCGCCGGGGCGGCCATCAATTATTTCACCCCCGCGGCCCTGATCCGCGGCAGTGCCATGGTCCGCACCGGCGGGCGCTACCTGGAGCGTCTCGTCACCCACGAGGCAACCCTGCGCCTGCTCTCCCACCTGCGGGTCTGGTTCTACCGCCACCTGGAGCCCCTGGCCCCGGCGCGGCTCCAGCAGTTGCACAGCGCCGACCTGTTCAGCCGCATCCGTTCGGACATCGACTCACTGGAGCAACTCTATGTCCGCAGCCTGGTACCCCTGCTCACCGCGCTGGCCGGGGCGACGCTGCTGACCCTCTTCCTGGCCCGTTACGACGGTGCCCTGGCACTGACGGTGCTTGCCTTCCTCGCGGCCGGGGGCCTGCTGGTGCCGCTCTGGAGCGCGCGCGTCGGCGCCGCCCCCGGGCGCCGCCTGGTGGAGACCGAGTCCGCCCTGCGCGAGGCAGTGGTGGACGGCGTCCAGGCCCTGCCCGAACTCCTGGTCTACGGCGCGGCCGCGGGCCAGGCACAGCGGCTCAACGCCGTGAGCGCGGAACTCACCGCCGCGCAGCTGCGCCTGGGGGGCTACGCGGGCGTCGCCCAAGGGGCACTCGGCCTGTGCGCCAACCTGGCCCTCTGGTGCGTCCTGTGGCTCGCGATCCCGCTGGTGCGCGAGGGGCGCATCGCCCCGCCCGACCTGGCCATGCTGGCTCTCCTGGCGCTGGCCGCCTTCGAGTCCGTCGCCCCCCTGCCCGCGGCCTTCCAGCAGTTGGGGGCCGCCCTGACCGCGGCCCGGCGGCTGTTTGCCATCGTGGATGCCCCGCCCGCGGTAACCGAGCCGCCGGGTCCGTCACCGCGGCCCGCGGGCTTCGCGCTGCGCCTGCGCGGGGTGCGTTTTGCCTATCCGGGGAGCGGGCACGCGGCACTGGACGGGATCGACCTGGAACTGCCGGCCGGGCGGCGGGTCGCGGTGATCGGGCCCAGCGGGTCCGGCAAGAGCACCCTCTTCAACCTGCTCCTGCGCTTCTGGGCACCCGACGCCGGGGAGATTCGACTGGGCGGCCACGACCTCGCCGACTACGCGGGCGAGGAGGTGCGCCGGCAGTTCGCCCTGGTCTCCCAGCAGACCCACCTGTTCAACACCAGCATCCGGGATAACCTGCTGCTGGCCCGGCCGGATGCGTCCCAGGCGGACCTCGAGGCCGCCTGCCGGGCGGCCCAGGTCCACGATTTCATCGGCGCCCTGCCCGCCGGTTATGACACCTGGGTCGGCGAGACCGGCGTGCGCCTGTCCGGCGGCGAGGCGCGCCGTATCGCGGTCGCCCGGGCGGTGCTCAAAGACGCACCGATCCTGCTCCTGGACGAGCCCACCGAGGGCCTGGACGCCCCCGCCGAACGGGCGCTGCTCCAGGCCGTCGACCGCCTGATGGCGGGACGCACCGTACTGCTCGTCACCCACCGCCCCTGGGGCCTCGAGGCCATGGACGAGATCCTCGTGCTCGACGCCGGCCGGATCACGGCGCGCGGCACCTATGCCGAACTCATCGCGGGTGGCTGGCTCGCACCGGCCCCAAAGCGTCTGACACTCACAAGTCCGGGCCCGTGTGCTGCCGTACAGACCGCCCATCGTCAGCCGGCTATCCTCTCGGCAGGTTGCGATAGGGAGTCGGGCGCTCGGGATTGACACCGTCGCTTAATTTCCCGCTACTCACGCGCTGCCGATCAGCACGGATCGATCGGCAACGCGGCAAGGCCTGATGGTCGTCAACGCCCGTTCCGACCATAAAACGCAACCTCTGACCCATGGTATTGCGCTATGAAGACCTACCTCGACTGCTATCCCTGTTTCCTGCGTCAGGCGTTGAGCGCGGCGCGCCATGCCGGGGCCTCGGTGGAACTGCAACGTCATATCCTGCTGGAGACCATGGAGCAGTTGCGCACCTTACCGGCGCAAGCCACGCCGCCCGTGATGGCGGAACTGATCCATCGGATGGTCCGGCGCGAGACCCACACCGCCGATCCCTATGCCCAAAGCAAGCGCGACGCCACGGCGCAGGCAATAACCCTGCTGCCCGCTTTGCGCGAGCGCGTGCGGACCGCCCCTGATCCGCTGGAGACCGCCGTGCGCATCGCCATCGCCGGCAACATCATCGACGATGGCGCGGCGGATCACTTTGAATTGCAGGCGACCTTGGCGCGGGTCCTCGAACAGCCCTTTGCCATCGATGGCCTGACGCAGTTGCGCGAGGCGCTCCGGGGCGCCGAGACCATCCTCTACCTGGCCGACAACGCTGGTGAAACGGTCTTCGATCGGCTCCTGATCGAGACCATCGCCCGGCCGGTAACCTATGTGGTCAAGGCCGGTCCGGTCATCAACGATGCGACCCGGGAGGACGCCCTGGCCGCGGACCTGGCCGCGGTCAGTGACATCATCGACAGCGGATCGGATGCGCCCGGCACCTTGCTCGATCGCTGCTCCCCGGCGTTTCGCGAGCAATTTGCGCGCGCACCGCTGATCATTGCCAAGGGCCAGGCGAACTACGAGACACTCAGCGAGGTTCAGGCCCCGGTGTTCTTTCTCCTGCTGGTGAAGTGCGCGATCATTGCCGACGACTTGGGCATACCCAACGGCAGTGTCGTATTGAAAGCGCCCGTCAGCATGAGCCGCTGGGTCAACGACTGAACTGACAGAGATCGAAGCCGAGATCGCCAAAGACAAAGGATAGGGTTCGCTGAGCAACTCCTCCGCCATCTCCAGCGAGCGCTCGCAACTCCCGCCCGGCGGCAGGTTAAACCCAACGCCGTTAAGTTGAGCACTGCCGGCTTCCTCGCGCACGCAGCAGAGCGAGCGCTGGCACTCCGCGTCCAGTGACCAGACGGGACGCGGAGCGCCCGCACTGCGTTCCCACGCTGGAGCGTGGGAACGAGAGAGAACGAGAGACCCGCGCCGAGCTTAACTTCACGGCATTGAGGTCAAACCCCCCACCGATCGTCGCCGCAAGCAACCAGGACTACGCACATGATAACGCAAACCCCCGCCCTCGATCCGCAACGCCTGCGCCGGCTCGACGCCTGGTGGCGCGCGGCGAACTATCTCTCGGTCGGACAGATCTATCTCTATGCCAACCCGCTGCTGAAGGAACCGCTGACGCTGGCCCATGTCAAGCCGCGCCT
>Ga0247839_1004130_pt1 | contig 19024 bp, 11 predicted proteins | sample LaCruzMarch2015__6_FD_192405 | JGI IMG/M metagenome (GOLD analysis project Ga0247839, IMG submission 192405) | Freshwater microbial communities from meromictic Lake La Cruz, Castile-La Mancha, Spain - LaCruzMarch2015_16m | ecosystem: Environmental > Aquatic > Freshwater > Lake | place: Spain... | reverse complement strand
CTCTCACTTCAACCACAGAATTATCACGATCTTCGGTGACGAGCTTGCCAACGGCATTCAGATTGAGAATCAGTGATCTACTGATGCGAAGGAAAAGCGTGTTCGGAAGCAATCCCTCCCATTCATTCATGCTTCGGCGAAGAAACTCGGATGAACCGTCCGCCAGAATAACACGGGTGTAGTTTTCTTCCGCTTCAATCCCACTGATCTGTGTGACGAATGCCACATGCATCCGCGAGTCGGATTTCATCACAATCTGATCGTCCTCCCGAAGTTGCTTGGGATTGGTTGGCGGCGGCTTGTGAACGATTCGTTCTAAGGCGTGGGCCAGCCGATCCGGGCGCACTGGTTTGAGAAGATAGTCGATGGCATTCACGTCGAATGCCCTGATGGCAAAGGCGTCGAATGCCGTGACAAAAATGATTGCTGGGAGCGGGTCGAGTCTGGGCAGCAGAGAAAAACCGTCACCATCTGGCATCTGGACATCCAGAAAAATCAGGTCTGGGCGGAGATCGGCATACAGCGAAGCCGCGGTTGCAACAGAATTGGCTTCGCCGACGATTTTTACGTGGGGATGGGCAGAAAGAAGATCGCCAAGAAACTCCCGTGCGGGTGCTTCGTCATCGACAATCATAGTCCGCAATTTCAGAACACTCATGGGACAATTTCAATGCTCACTGCTACCCAGCCGTTGTGGGTTTTCACGTTGATGTGATGTCGTCCGGGATAAATCAGTGCCATGCGTTTGCGGAGATTCCCGAGGCCAATGCCACCAAACTTTCGTGGGTCCTCCTCCTCGACCCAAGTTCCTGTGTTGGCGACCTCAATCATCAGTGAACCAGTGGGAAGCTGTGACACATGCATTCGCAGCCGCAACGGTTTCGGAGAGGTTTTGCGACCATACCCGAAGGCATTCTCCAGTAGGGGTTGAAGCAGAATGCCCGGCACGGGGAATTCCCTGGCGGCGGGATCGATTATGCACTCAACCTCGATATCATCCCGGAAACGCGCTTTTTCTACCGCCAGATAGGCGACAAGGGCGTCATATTCATCTCCGACCGGGATGAAGTTTTGGTCGCGATGGGACAGTGAAAAGCCGAGGTAATCCGAAAGGGCCTGAACAACCGGGCGAAGGGACTCCGGTGCTCTCGTCAATCCCGCTTGGATTGTGGTGAGCGCGTTGAACAGGAAATGGGGATTCATCTGCGCGCGAAGCATCTGGAGTTCCGCCTCCTTCCCGGCAGCCAGAGCAACAGCGAGAGCTCGCTCCCGATCCAGTCGTTCCATCAGGAGCTTTATCCCGAAATAGAGGAGGCTCCATCCCAGGCACAGCCCGGTGCGGAAATAGAAGATCCCAAAAATAATCGGCGGCGTGAATGTCTTCTCGGCGTCAAAATCCAGAAATTCGTGGAATCCCAAACTGAAGAGAGTCAGAATCAACCCGCTCACCAGAGAAACCCCGCCCACCAATCCGACCAATGCCGCCTTGGTCATCTTTTCGCTGTAGCACCTCCGGTAGATTTCCCTCATGCCGATTGTGATCAGGAATCCCAAGCCGTCGCGATAGAGCGAAACCATAACTGAGGCCGGAATAGTTTCCAGCATCACCCATTTCGATGGAAACGAAAAAATCGTGAACGCCAGCCAGCCTCCCAATTGGAAGCGCCAGAAAAGCGGAACGCGATCCCAGATTCCGCCGGGAACCCTTCCGTGCGAGCCATGAGAATCGGCAGCGTTCATGTTGTCAGCCTCGTCGGCCTCTTTTGCGGTGAATCGCTTCGCCGAAAACATCCGCAGGTGATAGCCCGAGCTTCTGCATGATGTTTTCCACGCCACGCAGTGTGGCGGACTGTTTCCCGTTAATGAGGCGATAGAGCGTGGATTCGGCAATGCCCAGTTCTTTGGCCAACTGGGCGTAACTCCGATCTGCGCGCAGAGTTTTCAGGAATATAGAAAATGCCTTGTCAAGACTGGGCATCCTCGAAACCTCGCAAGAAAATCATTCCGTATGCGGATGATCTTCCTTATCCGGAGGGCATCTGAACCTGCACGAGCGGGTCGGGTTCTCGAATTCCTACCGGGGCACGACCGACGATGCCGCCATCCTGCGCGTGACCAGCGAAAAGGGAGCCGCGTTCTTCAAGCAGAGTTTCGAGTTGAAAATCAAAGGCGACCTGATCCCGGAAGCCGCCGCCGAGGAGATCATCGGCGAACTCCAAGCCCTGTTCGCCCGCCACAACGCCGGGGCAGCGCTCAGTGCGAAGGCGGTGTTCAAACCGACAAAGGAGTTCCACACCGCTCGCCACACGATGTATTCTGCGGAGGAGAATATGGAGATCGATAAAGTTGTGCCTGTCGCGGCGAGCGTGAAGACGAAGCTCGGGAAGGGCGGCTCAGCGGAAGAGTGAGAGGGAGAGGTTTCTAAAACCGACTGAGTGTAGCCGAACGGGAGATCCTGGTCGTAGCGCTGGCCGTCCTGCGAGTTGAGGTGGATATGGAAGAGCTTGCCTGCCTCGAGCGCCATTTCGATGTCCCAGAGAAAATCGAGCCCAGCGATGCGGCTGTGGGCGGTTTCCGGGTTCACGCCAAAGAGATGCCGGATTTGCTAAACAAACCTATCAGCGCGTTCCTTGTTCCCGGGACGGATAGGCGAGTGGGCGAAAAGCCCCGAGGGGCAAAGCCGTGCGGGACGGCACCCGGCCCGTCGGGGTATTTATTTCGGCCATGCGCTCCTCGCGCCAGGCTTGCGCGGATTTTCCAGTGATTTTCAGGAGGGTGAGATTCATGCGGTTGCGGTCCCGGAACCCACATCGCATGGCCACTTCCTTGAGACTGAGGTCCACGTCCTTGCTCAGCAGATCAAGGGTGATTTGAACCCGTCGCTTCTGAATAAATCCCTGTGGGGATTGACCGGTGGCGGCCTCGAACATCCGGTAAAACGTGCGGCGGGGAAGATTCAGGTTTCCGATCAACTCGGAGGCGTTAAGACCCTCTCCGACATGTTTGAAAATATGGCCCAGAGCCCTCGCGACTATTGGGTCGTCCACCGCAAAAGTATCCGAGGATTTTCTCGCCTCCACATGAGTTGGCGGCACCTTATGGTGGGAGGCTGGCATCTTTTCGCCGGCCATCAAGCGGTCGAGCCAGTTGGCGGCAAGGAAGCCGACTTCCTCCTCGGGGGAATTGACGCTGCTCATCGGCGGGGCGGAAGCCTCGCAGAGGCTCATCCGGTTTGGCGCGCTCACCACCGCCATGTCCTGCGGAACGCGGAGTCCGGACTTTTGGCAGGAACGGAGCAGTTGTTCGCCGAGGTGGTCCTCGGTCCAAAAAAGACCGACTGGCATCTGGAGCTGCGCAAGCCATGCTTGCAAGCCCGAGAGATCCGCTGGCGTGATGCGCTGGGGATGCGCGATGTCGCCGTAGTGCGCCTTCATGGTATGAATGGCGCACGGAAACCCCGCTTTCTCCACGGTCTTTTGAAATCCCTCCGCACGGGCCCTCACATAAAAACCGCCGGGACAAATGACGCAGGCAAACCGTCGGAACCCGGCCTGGAGCAAATGCTCCGCAGCAAGCCGGCCGATCATGGCATCATCCCGGCAGACCGTGGGGATGCCCGGTTTTTCCAGCCAGGAGGAGACATTGATCGCCGGAAAAGGAAGTTTTTTTGCCTCCCGGGCCATTTCCTTGTTGAGAACGCGGACGATGGCCCCGTCGCAGTTCGCTTTTCGCAGGAACCGGAAGGCATCCACCGTGGACTCGGCAGACAAAACATACTGCCATGCCCCGCTTGTTCCGGCATACCGGACAAGGCCATCAAAGATGCTTTCATCCTCTTGGGAAGTGATCGGCAAACCGATGAGGGCAATCCGGCGTTTGGTTTTGGCTGACATGGCTAAGGATTCCGCTCCGCTTCCCACAGGCCCGCGTTCTGGAGTAATTTCTGCAGCTCGGGATTCATGTGCGGGAAATCTAGGCATGAGGTTGGTAAAGTCAATGCTCCTCCCTCACTGGCATACTCCCTCCGCGCTGGGATTTTGGCACAAATTGCTGCCGGGTTGGCACAAAACGCCATGCCCTCGCCGCAGTGGGCGCATGCTAGGATTCGCCCATGGCAATGCTTCTCGATATGGTTCATCACAATCCGGGTGAGCCTCCCGTCGACACAAGGTTTCTCGACCCCCGGCGGCTTGGTGAACTCGGTTATACCGGGCAGGTCTTCAAGCATGTGAACTGCGCGGTGCGACTGGACACGCTTGGGCGCAGGGACTTTGAGCCCGGCACCCCGGCCGGTGAGTGGATGCAGGCGACGCGCCGGGAGATCGCCGGACAGATCGAGGCGGCGAAAGCGGCCGGACTGCAAGTCTTTTACCATGTCGATCTCTTTGTCCTGCCGACCGCTCTGGTGGCTGATGAGCGCGAGAAAATCTGCAATGGTGCGGGGAAAATCTCTCTCGACAGCGGGCGGACGCTGGAGATCCACCGTGCGCTTTTCGACGAGATGTTCCGCGATTTTCCGCAGATCGACGGCCTGATCGTCCGGGTTGGCGAGACGTATCTTTTTGACTCGCCCCACCACTGCGGCAACTCCGGCGTGCCGGTCCATGACGAAGGCGTCGATCCCGCATGGAGCCAGCGCCAATACGCCAAACTCATCATGTTTCTTCGCGAGGAAATCTGCGTGCGGCACGGAAAGATCCTCATCCCGCGAACCTGGGACATCTACAACAACAGGTTCCACGCGAACCCGGAGTTTTATCTCGCCGTGACCGAAGCCGTCCCGCCCCACCCGAACCTTCTGTTTTCCATCAAGCACACCGCGCTGGACTTCTTCCGACGGGTCAAGGTCAATCCCTGCATCGGGCTCGGCGGGCACCAGCAGATCATCGAGGTGCAATGCCAGCGGGAATACGAGGGGAAGGGCGCCTTCCCCAGCTACATCGGTCACCTGCTGGCCGAGGGGGCGCCCGAAAACAAAAAGCCGGTCGGGCTGGACACGCTCCTGCAGATGCCAAACTCCCGTGGAGTCTTCACCTGGTCACGCGGCGGCGGGTGGTTCGGGCCGTATCTCAAAAACGAGTTTTGGCCCCGCCTGAATGTCCATGTCATCAGCGCTCTGGCGAGGGAGCCAGGGAAATCCGAAGCCGCGATCTTCGCGGATTTCTGCCGGCACGAAATAGGGATGTCCGGCGCCTCGGCCGCCGCGTTTCGCAGGGCCTGCCTGCTCAGCGCGCAGGCGGTTTTGCTGGGGCGGTATTGCGCTGCCTACGACGAGCAATGGGAGGAGGCAACGATCCCCACCGAACTCTGGATGCGGGACGACCGCCTCGGCGGCATGGATCAGCTCGAACCGGTCTTCCGCTATCTCGACGAGCAGGGAAAAACCGCCGGCGCCCTCTACGAGAAATGGGAATCCGTGCGCCTCTGGAAGCAGGCGCTGTGCGAATTCCAAGCCGTGGAGATCCCGGACCCTGGCCTGCGCGAAGCGCTGGACACCTCCTTCCGCTATGGGGCCGCCCTCTTTGAAATCATCGCGATCGGCTGGGATATCCTCTCCATCGATTTCGCCGCCAGCCACGGCCGCACGGCCGACACCGTCCGGCTCCGAGAGCTTCATGAGAAATACCAGGCGGCATGGGAGACCTACCGCGCTCTGCAACTTACCGGCTCGGACTGCGCCTCCCTCTTCCGGGGGGACTTTTGGAGCTGGCCAGGAAAACCGGCGCTGCCCGGACTCGACGCCTCTGTCTCAAACGCCATGCGCCACCTGAACGGAAGCCGCCCGAATGTTGAAAATGCCGCGTGTGCCCCGATGAAAAAAACCTGGATGGGCGTCGGCGTGGACGGGGCCAGGTAGCGGCAGGCTACGGCCGGTAGGATCGCACGGCACCGCTCACGGGGTCGACCTGGACGGTGGCGAAGTTTGACGGTGGCGTGGCTGCTGTCGCGCCGTTTATTGCTGAGTGGATCGTGACAAACCACATGTTCGTGGCCGTGAGGCCGGTTGAGCCGTCGGGGCGGAACTGGAACGCCTTGGCCGTGTAGGATGTCCCCACGCCGGGCAAGCTGACTTGCGGGTCGTTGGAGGCATCCCATGTCTTGTCAGCCAAACCGAGCAGGCTCGAGTTGGCGGCCACCTCGTTGAGGAGCACCGAGTCGGGCAGCTTGGCCATGCGTCCAACCGGGGCGGCCTTGTTGTTTTCGTCGATCAAGAATGCCTGCACTGCGCGAAAGGTTTGAGCGTTCCCAATCGCACCCGGCTCCGTGAATTTGTAGAATCGCACCTCGACCCGGCGGTTGCGGGCGAGTGCGGTCTGGCGGGCGAAGACGAGCTGCTGTTCGATGAGTTGCTGGGCGCGAGTGACCGCGTTCGACCGGTTCAGACTGCCGACAGCCGGCACGGCAAACGTGGCCAGAAGGGCGATGAGCGCGACCACCACCAGCAGCTCGATCAGCGAGAACGCGCGGCAGAAGAAACCGGAATGCCGTCGCCCGCGTTCGTTGTAGCCACCCCGCTGTGTCGGGGCGGGGATGCAGCGCAGCCGCCAAATATTCCAGCGCGCCGGCGCGCGGATCGCAAACGAACACGGCGGCACAGCGCCGTGGCTACATGACTTTCGCGCCAGCAAATATGCAGCGGGAAAGCCCTTAGCCACAACCTGACTTATGTCGGTTTTTAATCTGTGAAAATCTGCGTTCATCTAGGGCTATTTGGATCCAAGCAGTTTCCTGGGCTACGGCGCGAACTTCCGGCTCTGGACGACGCGGAACCGGTAGTAGTTGTCGATGTTCATACGATCATTGAGGTTGGGAAACCGCGACGAGTTGCCGCCAGTCTGGGTGGCGAAGTCGGGAATGTCGGGATCGTTCGGGTCAACAAAACGCTCGATGAGCGTGGATCCTCGCGCCTCGCTGGCCACGATGTCCTTGCCCTCGACCCATTGATTGGCGGAAGTGCCGGGCACCTTCTTCAAGACCTGCACACGGTAATGCACCGTGAACGTGTTGGATTTTGTGGTGAGGCGGGGCTGCAGCGTCGTGTAGGTCCGCTCGCGGGAATTATCCCCGGTCAAGGAATTCGTCGTGGACCAGAAAGTCGAGGACAGCGGATACGTCGAGCCGGCGGGGATCAGGTCCAGGGTACAGATCTCGGATGGCGAAAGGAAGATATTGGGACCGGAGGCTGCTGCAAAGCGCGCATCAAACCCCTTGAGCGTTTCGTTCTCATCGATGGGCTGGCGGTAGGTGGGTGTTGCGGCACTGGCACTCCCGTTTCCTTTATAAGCATTCGCTTTCGCAAGGGGGACGACGACGACCCGTTCCGATCGAAGCGCCGAAACGATCCCGGTCGCTCTTCGGATATAGGAGAAGGGAGCCATCGCGTAGTTCATGTTGATCTTCCCGGCGGTCGAGAGCGGATCGCTGATTGCGTAGGGCTCGACCACAGGCATCCAAAAAAGGTCCAGCAACAGATGGTCGGCCGGTGCAGCCGCGCCGGGATGGCCTGCTTGCGGCCGAAAGAGCAATGTGCGCCATGCGCCGGGGTTGGTTGCAACGTAGGCTTGGTTGCCGCTCCAGAGCTTGACAGGCAACGAACCTAGCATCCCGGGGCCGGGCATGATCCGGGCGGGCGAAAAGAATGTCGGCGCCATCACCATCGAAGTGCCCGGTGAGTTATAGTAGGGAGTGAACCCATTTGTATTCCCTTCATCGGGTTTGTTAATATATGGGCCATCCGCAAGATTCGCCACAGGGTTGTCAAAATCACCATAGATCTGGTAGGTCGCGGCGGCGACGACTGATGAGCCGTTCAATGTGAAAACTGGAACGTCCGGGAATTGATAAGCTGTAGTGATGTAATTCGCCCCGGGGACCAGGCGCTGGCTGGCCGGAGGAAAGTAAAACCCCCAATTGCCGGCAGAGGCGCTGACAACACTGGTGCCAAACAGATCATTGTTTGCCATATTGGATCCGGTTTGAGTGCTTGCGGTTCCGGTCCAAAAATCGGGGCTCCTGGTTACGTTTAAGTAAGGAACTGGAGGAAGTGCTTTGGGGTTACCCGAGCGGTCGTTGCTGCTGTTGAAATAGTAAATGGAAGGCTGGAAGACACCGAGCGGAACGAATTGCGACCCGGCAAGAAGCCGGTAATCGCCATGATACGGCACCAATGTGCGCAGGGTATCCTCCGGCCGGATCAGATTTCCTTCCAGAACCCTTGAGGGCGAGCACACGGTGAAGCCGGATTCGTTTACTTGGTAGTTCATCCTTCCAGGAAAGCCCGCAACCGCCCCGCCAACATGGAAGCTCCACCAAGCCTTGGGATCTGTAGCAACATAAGTATGAGGAGTGCCATCTGCATTTGCACTACCATTGGCCGTGCCGACCGTTACCAAGTCGGGAATCGGGAAGTCGGTGCTGGGAAAGTTCATTTCGATCGTTTGCATCAAGTCCCCGGGATTTGATTTTGTGCCCCGGAAGAGCCTGACAACCAACTTGGTCGGCCCGGTAAAAGCCATCGGCAGAGTCGTGTCGACCGTCACTGGGGCACCGACAAACTCATAGGTTCCTTGAAGGCCCACAGGGGAGTCCGCCGGCAAGCATCCACGGGCAGGCAAAGACTTATACAAGGTGGTCTTTCTATAGCTGGCCACACCACCAAAGGTGAGTCCAGCACTGCCATTATTACTGACATTGGTATCGAGAGGTCCGCTGGGAATTCCCAAGTCTTGCCCCTGCACGGTAAAGCTGCCGCCAACTTGTTCAATTTCGATAAAGAAATCCGAGGCCATCTGAAAATATCCCGCCGCTGGAGAAAACAACTTGAATAGAAGCATCGCCTGGACGCGCTTTTGTGTCGGAGTGAGCGTCGTGCCATTCAGCACTTTGTTTTTGACGAGTGCCGGGGCCGGAGGAACGGCAGCGACGTCGGCAGCCTGATTGCTGAGCCGTCGGATCGGGTCGTAACCGTCCGCCTTGCTTGGCGAGTCGATTGGCGCGGCCGTCGTGCCGGCCGAGCCATCCGCGTTGCAAATAAAGAGGAGCCCGGCCTCGGTGATCGTGTTGTAGCGCCCGAACCCCATGAACGAAGTCTTGTCCGGTGCGGCAGCGGTGGAGGCGGGAACCGAGTTGCCGAAGTCCGACGGCACGCGCAGGGGGGTGACAAACGAGTGACCCTGGTAGACAGAGATGGCAGGGGGCACCTGGCGTCCGGAGGTGAACTGAACCACGGGGAGGGCCGCTGTCGCGTAGGTATTGGGAGTGAGATTATCGTCGTAAAGATTCGTGCAGCGGACATAGTCGAGGATCTCGACCAGCAGCTGATCGCGATCTTTGCCCGTGAGCTTGGTCTCGAACGATCCGCCGAATCCCGGGATCGGGTTGCTGGCCGCGGTCAGGCGCTGCAGATAGAGCAGGATCTGTTGGTTGCGCGGGATATTCGTCCAATCAGCCGTCGAGCTTTTGCTGTCGAGCCGCTGGAAACCATAAAGCAACGGATTGCCGGCGGAATCAACTCCGAGCGACGAGCAAAATCGGATGACATTATCAAAAGCTGTCCTCAACGGGCGGCTGAGGGAATCTTTCGCGGCGTAGCTGGTGGGCCAGATGGAAACGCGGGGGGTATTGAAGAGCGTGACCTCCGGGGCGCGGCTGCTGGCGGTGAGGAAAAATGCGCGCTTACGGATCGAGTCGGTGGTGATCCCGGCGTTCGAGTCCTGGTTGTATCGCGCCCACGAAAACCTGAGCTCGTCCACCGAGGCGTAGAGGCGGTCATTTTTGAGCGGGATCATTCCGCCGGCATACGCGCTCGTGGTGGTCGTCGAACCTCCATCCGAGCCCCCGCTTTGAATGCGGGGAGCGACCTTGTAGAACGCGTTGCGCTGCGCCAGAGTCAGGTTCCCGGTAGCGGTTGCGGACGTGGCAAAAAACACAGGTGCCAGCGAGGTCATGGCCGGATGGCCGGGGTAGCGCTGGAATTCGTATCTGACGGGCTGGGCTAGAGCAAGGGCCGTCTCAAAAGGACAATAATTGCCGCCAGTGCCAAACCGCGGCGTGTCCCAATAGGTGCCATCGCTCGCCGTATTGATGTTGACCTTGCAGGTCTCGTCGTCGGTCCAGAACGCGATGCGCCCGACGATCGGGTTGTCTGAGGTGGCGGTGGGAACGCTCGCTGTGGTGCCGTTTCCGGTGGAGGCCGCCAGCGTGCCATCCTTGAGCTGATAGAGCCACCGAACGGGCATCGGGGCGGCGTTGGTGGTGCCGGTGGTCGGCGCATTGGTGATGCTGAATCCCTCGACGGACCCCAGCGCGGTGGGATCCACGATCGGGTAAATGGCAGCCCCTGCCGCATTCTGCACAGGCGCGTTGAGGTCGGTGAAGGTGGCGTTGTCGGCCGCCCATGTCGAGGGCACGTCAGTGGTGAAGTTGCCGCTGCCGCTCTCCACGAGGCTTTGGGCGGAGTAGAGCTTGAAGACGTTCCCTGCCGTTCCGCTATTATCGAACGTGCGGATTGCGCCCGGCTGGGACGCCCAAGCCAGCGGCTGGGTGTAGTCCGGAGCTCCTCCGCTGGTCTTGAATCCCTTTGTCGCCTCGATGATCTGGCCCATCACGAGGTTGACGGCCGATTCCGAAAGCTGCTTGGAGCGCTCGTCGTTAGAGTAAACAGCCGAACTGCCCGAGTCGCCGGTCACAGCGCTGAAAAAGGCCACCACAAGGCCGGTCAGAAGCACGAGCATTGCCAGCACGATCACCAGCGCCATGCCGCCTTCAGACTGGGGAATGCGAAATGGGGAATGCGAAGTGGGGAGGGCTTTCATATCAGTTCCGGCTCCATTTTGCTCCGCGCACCGAGACGGTGGTCGTGAAGACGCGGTAGTTAATCCGCTTCGCTGCGAGCTGGTCCCGAAGCGTCTTCAGGTCCTTTGCGTAGCCGGGATTCACCTCGTTGGTGACATCGCCGACGGTCGTGAACAATCCGGCGAGGCCGAGGTCGGGCGGGGTCGCTCCGGTATCCAGCCGGGAGGCGGAGGCCTCGTCAATGGCCACCATGGTGACCTGGATGTTCGGCGGAAGCTGGTGCACGGGGAGGCTCTGGGGGAAATTCCCGTCGGGCGAAGAATCATACCCGTAGTCGGTCGTCAGCAAAGCGTTCTCGGGATCCCTCACCAGAAAAACCAGTGCCACAATATTCGCCGCGAGGAAGCGGGCCGAGCGGTTCGTTTTTCCCAGAGGATCCAGGAACCATTCGGCACCGCTGTAGGTCGCGTTGCTCGAGGTGTGCTTGTAAACGCTGAGGCTCTCGCCCGGCTCCATCATTTCATAAAGGCGGAACCGGTTCCGTGTGGCCACGCCGGCATTATTGACAACATCCGGACGCAGGCCCGTATCGTCTCCGAACTCGATAAAGTAGCCCCAGGTGTTGAGCATCGATTCCAAGCCGCCATAGTTGCCAGCGTCGGACGTGAACCCGAACGGTGCCTGGAAGAAGACCGCCTGGGTGTTTGATTGGATTCCGGCAGGCAGAAGCGACGATGCCTGGCCGCACCGGAACCGCAGCTCGGACTGCCGGATATAGGTATCGGGAGGTTGGGTGAGGTCATTGTTTGGATAATGGTAGTCCCAATACGTGTTCAGCGTCGCCTGCGCGAGCCGACGGGTGATCGCTTCGAATGCCACGCGCGCCTCGCGGAACTGCTCCGCTTTCCCCTGCGTGCACCGGTAGGTCGTCTGCACCATGCCGGTGATGGACGCCATGAAAACCAGCAAAATCGCCAGCACCGCACACGATACAAGAATCTCGACCAGCGTGAACGCCCGGCTTGACGGACCGCGCCGCCTCCCTTCGAATGTGGCTTGGTGCTTGCCAGGAAAAAGATTAATTGAGTTGCAGCCTACCGCATCCAGTTCGCGCGCTTTTGGGAGTTCCATGGGCGAGGCTTACATCTTCGGGATATAGGCGGTGAAATCGTGCACACCGGGCCCTGCGTTGATCGCGGTCGCCCCGCTGCCGGCCGGGCTGTTCGCGACCCGCACGCGGACTTGCGCGAGGCTCGCGTTCGAGAACGTTGTGCCCGTGCCCGGCACGGCGACCTGGGTGATGACATCGGTCCTCGCCACGTAGATCCTGTTCGGGCTCATCTCGGTCGTCGCATCCCCCTCGTCAGTGAAATACCGGTTGACTTGCAACGACGACAGATTCGTGAACCCTGTCTGTCGAGCTTCGCTGATGATCCGCTGTGCGATCTGCGTCGAAACCGACCGGTCGATCGAATTGCGGAAGGTGTTCAATCCGGTCGGCAACATCCCGACCAGCGGCACCATCGCAAACGATAGGATGCCAATCGCCATGACCACCTCCACAAGACTGAACCCCCCGGAGCCGAACCGCCCGGCGCGGACCCGTTGAACCTGGCGAGCCTGGATCTGTTGTTCGTGGGAAATCATCTTGTGGGAATTACTGCCGACATTGGGAGAATCCACTATTTCTCCCGAACTCGCAAGAGGCTGATTTGTGCCATGCCATCGCATTTTGTGCCACTCTTCCAGCGCGCTGGCGCGCGGATCTCAAACGAACACGGCGACACAGCGCCGTGGCTACAGGGCAGGCGTCCCGGTCGCGCTGGGCGTTCGATGTAGCCGCCCCGCCGTGCCGGGGCGTGCTCGCGGCGCAGCCGCCAAGCATTCCAGCGCGCTGGCGCGGATCTCAAACGAACACGGCGGCACAGCGCCGTGGCTACAGGGCAGGCGTCCCGGTCGCGCTGGGCGTTCGATGTAGCCGCCCCGCCGTGCCGGGGCGTGCTCGCGGCGCAGCCGCCAAGCATTCCAGCGCGCTGGCGAACGAAAACATTTGTCCGGCGGGATGCGCGAGCCCTATGCTTTTCCTGATGAGCGACCCGCTTCCCAGACGTCCTCCCCGGATCGAACTCTTTCAAAACATCCGCCCGTTTTACTTCGTCACATTCAATGCCCGGAACAGGGGCCGCGTTTTGGACAATGGGCCGGTTCACGAGACGTTCACCGTCTTCTGTGCGAGGGCGCATGGCGAGCACGACGTCGCGGTGGGCCGCTATGTTTTGATGCCCGATCATGTCCACCTGTTCGTCGCGCTTCCCGACGCGGGCATCCGGTTGACGCGGTGGATGCAATCGCTGAAAAATGCACTGGGAAAGACGTTGAACGCGTGCGGGCAAACGCGTCCGCATTGGCAGGAGGGCTTTTTTGATCACGTTTTGAGGAGCGGCGAGAGCTATGCGGAAAAATGGGAATATGTCCGTCAGAATCCTGTCCGTGCCGGGCTCTGCAATTCTCCCGACCAGTGGCCCTGGCAGGGGGAGGTCGTTCGCATCGAGTATTAAGCGCGGGGGCATTCCAGCGCGCTGGCGCGCGGATCTCAAACGAACACGGCGGCACAGCGCCGTGGCTACAGGGCCGGCCTCCCGGCCGCGCTTTGCGCCCGATGTAGCCGCCCCGCTGTGCCGGGGCGTGGTTCGCGGCGCAGCCGCCAAATATTCCAGCGCGCTGGCGCGCATCTCAAACGAACACGGCGACACAGCGCCGTGGCTACAGGGGTCGGTGCGTAGGCACAAAATGAGGCGGGCGATGCCCCCCAAGACATCGCCCGCCTCCCCCCAACTGTTAGGAATTTGGAATGTTGAATTAGGAATTCCGACGGCGGCGGAGGACCATGACTGTTGTCAGGCTGAAGGCCAGGAGCCCCCAGGTCGCGGGCTCGGGGACGGCTGTCCAGACCAGGTTCACATCGTTGCCGACGTTGCTGGTCGTAAAGGCTCCGAATGCCGACCATGACGAGTTGTCAATCGCTGCAAATGATCCTGTGAGGCTTCCCGCGCCGGTATTGTTAAGGATGCCCGTCCATGTCTGGTTGCTGGTCCAGAAGACATCGGACGACGGCGCAAATCCGCCGAGCGTGAGGTTCATGGAAGCACCGGTGATATTGACATTGCCAGCGGTGACGGTGACTGTGTCGAAGTTCGTGCCGGGGCTGGAAGTCGAAAGCGCGGCGAGTTCCCACTTGTAGGCCCCGGCGAGTGTAAGCCCGTTGTTGAATGTCAGGTTGCCGGGACTGTTGCCAGGCGAGAGGGCGGCATTTGCGGCGATTGTGGTCGCGCCGCCGACCGTTCCGTTACCACCAAGGATTGCGCCCGAGAGGACTGTCACGTTGCCGGTCGCCGAGGACTGATTGCCGTTGATCAGAAGGGTGCCTGACGAAACGGTAGTCGTGCCCATGTAGGTGTTCGCGGCCGAGAGGGTAAGCGTGCCGTTGCCGGTTTTGGTGAGGCCGCCGCCGGTGGCCGATGCGAGCGTGTAGTTTGCCGTGGCGGCGGAGCCACCGCCTGCCAGAAGCGAGATGGTCGGGGTGGCAGAATAGTTCTGGCCGGCATTGGTGACGACGATGCTCGTGACCTGTCCGGCGCTGTTGATCTTGGCGAACGCGCTTGCGCCGGTTCCGGTCGCATCGGTGATCTGCACGTAGGGCGCCACAATATACCCGCTGCCGGTGGCGTTGACAGTGAGCGTGGAGATCCCGTTGCCAACGCCCGCCGTGATGGCCTGGTCAATGGAGACGTTGTAGCCGTTGCTGTCGATCGTCCCGCCGCCGGCAAGGACGGTCACATTCGCCAGGGTGCCAGCACCGCTGCCCACGAGGCTGCCCGCGCTCGACGCCTTCAGCACGCCGCCGTCGAAACTGAGCGTGCTGGCGGCGGCAGTGGCTCCGGTTTTGGCCGTCGTGAGGCCGCCGGCCCCGATCGTGAGCGTGCCCCCGTTATTGAGGTTCACGGCGGCGTTCGTCGTTGTGATTAGGTTGGCGGCATTGCCCAGCTGGATGCTCGTTGCCGTCAGGGAGGCATTCTGCCCGATCGTGAGGATGCCCGAGACGTAGGAACCGGCGCCACCCGTGGTGCCCGTGCTGCTATCGGCCAGCTTGATCGCGCCCGCCGTCATCGTCGCCGTCCCGGTGGCCGTGCCGATATACACCATGCCCGGAACATTGGTGGTGGCCAGTCCCACCCCGGTCAACTTTCCGATCGTCAGCGTGCCGCCGGTGAAATCCGCGCCGGCACCGGCCGTCTGCCCGATGGCCAGAACGGAGGAGTGCGAGTTCGCGTTGCCGGAATCCTGTCCGACTGTGGAGGCCCCGAACTTCGCATCGAGCACGCCGCCCGTGAAATCGACCTGGTTGGTGTAGTTGGAGCTCGAAGTCGCGCCAAACGACTCGTTCAGCACGGCCGTTGACGAGCCGCCGGCGCTGCCGCGGATCGTGACCGTGCCGGAAGACGCAAACATAATCCCGCCCTGGCCTTGGAAGCCGCTGCCGACGTTGATCGCATCGACGTTGAACGTGTTGCTCGCACCGAGGTCGAGACGGCCGAGGGTGAAGCCAGATCCGGTTACTCCACTGCCGATCTCGAAGGTTTTGGCCGTGATCGTGTTCGTATTGGCAAGCTTGAGCACGCCTTGGTCGCGTGAGTTCTCCCCGTAGCCCACCATCAGGCGACTGATCGTCGCGGTGAACGTGCCCAGTGCCGATAGGTCGAGCGTTTGTGTCACCCCCGCTGATTGATACGCGTCGCCGACCGAGAAGTCGGAGGTCGCGGAGTTGACGGCGAGCGTGCCTGTGGCACCGCTGATCGCATAGGTGTTGGCGACGGCGTTGGCAGCGTTGCCTGCCCGAACCGGGCCGTTGACCGTGAGCGTTTTCCCGGAGGCGATGGTGATGGTGCCCGTGGAGGTGGCCGCGCCGGTGCTATTCTGGAGGTTCAGGCTGGTGGCAGTCACGTTGCCCGGCAGCTCCAGGGTGCCCGCGCCGTCGAGCAGGACGCCGGCCACCGTGCTGTCGGCGGTTCCCAGGGTCAGCTTGTTCGTCCCGATCTTGGCCAAGCCCAGCGTGCTGGTGAGGGTGGCGGTGTAGGTGCGGTTGCCAGCCGTGGTGTCGAAGCCCAGGTTCGAACCGGCGGCGAAGTTGTTCGTGGCAAGCATGGTGGCGATGTTGGCGTCGGTCACCGCATTACCCACCGCGAGGGTCGCGCCGCTGGCGACCGTGTAATTTCCGGCGGTGTTCCAGCCCGGCAGGGAACCCGTGCCGTTCATGGAGAGGATGCCTGCGGCGACTGTCGTGTTGCCCGTGTAGCTGTTGGCACCGGAGAGGGCGAGAATGCCCAGGCCGGATTTGGTCAGGCCGCCGGAGCCTGTGATCGGCGCGCTGATCGTGCCGGTTTGCGCGCCGTTCACGGTGACCATCGCTTCGGCCGTGCCAAAGGCGAGCGTGCCGGTGCTGCTGGAAGGCTTGATGGTGTTGGTATTGACGAAGAGGATCGCGCCGCTGGTGTCGGTGAGGGTTTGCCCGTCGGTGATCGTCAGGTTGCCCCCGACGGTCGTGTTGTTCATGACGAGCGAGTTGATCGTGCCACCAGTGCTCGCTGTCGTGTTCGAAGTGATCCGGGTGTTGTTCCCGGTCGTGATGGCATTTTGCGTGAACTCGTCGGTGAGGTTCAACGGCCGCAGGCCAGTGGTGGCGTTGTAGGTGAGGAACGTGTTGGCAATCCCGGTCGCCGTGCCCAGGCCGCCGGTCGTCGAGGTCGCTTCGCCGACGAGATAGGGGACAATCTGCGTGTTCTTGGCAGAGCTGTTGATGCCGGTGCTGAGCGCCGCAGTCGTGCCGACGAGCGTGGGCGCGGAGGTGAGGATGAAGCGCGCCACGCTGGTGGTGCTTGCGGTGTCCTTGCCGAGGCTCGCGCCATTGACGAGCGTCGCCGCATTTCCGGCGCTGTGGATGAAGCTCGCCGCAGTCAGGGTGACGGCGTTGGGCGTGCCCGAACTCGCGAACTTGACTGAGATGGAGTCCGCCCCCGCCCCCTGGGTGATCGCCCCTACGGTTTCAGTCGTGGGCGTGGCCGCGGTGCCGCTACCCAGCAAGGCAAAACTGCCGCCGTTCAGGCTGATCGCCTGGGTGTCGGCGATGCGGTTATTATTGTTGGTGCTGCCACCAGCGCTGCCGTCGCCGATTCTGAGCAGCCCGCCCGTGAGCGAGATCGGCGAGGCGGAGAGGGCGAGTGCGCCGTTCGCGCCGCTGAGCGTGAGCGTGCCGTCGTTGACCGTGGTCGCGCCGGTGTAGGTGTTGTTGCCGCTGAGCACGAGCGCGCCGCTCCCGGTTTTGGTGAGGGCGGTGGTGCCGGTCGAGCCGCCGTTGCTGATGATCCCGCTGATCGTGGTCGCGCCCAGGCCGCCGATGGTGAGGGTGAACGGGGTGGTGTTGCCGATATTCGTGACCGTCGCGCCGACGGTGAAGAGACTGTTCGAGTTGTTGGTCCAGGTCTGGTTGCCGCCGAGTTTCACGGCGTTGTTCAGAGTCACCGTGCCCGAGTTGCCGTTGATCGTGACGCCGCCGGTGCCCAGGCTCAGCGCCGCGCCCGAAAGCGTGAGGTTGGCCGTGGCCGTGCTGCCGTCGCCCACCGTGATGCCCGCAATGCCAGTCGTGCCGAAGTTCGGTTGGCTGGTGTAGCTGGTCTGGTCGAAGAGGGCGGTGTCCGTGCTGGTGCTGTTGCCGGGTGCCGTGCCGCTCACCCAGTTGGCTCCCGCCGACCAAGTCGTGTTCCCGGCATTGCTTTTCCAGGATTGCTCGGTCGCCTGCGCGGAGGCCAGGGCGAGGACGGCGTAGAAAAGGATGAAGGATGAAGGATGAAGGATGAAAGCGCGGATTTTGGTTTTCATGGTTTGGGATTTGGTGAGAATTTGGGAATTTGGTGAGAGCTGGGGCGTCGGGAATTCGTGCGGCGAGTGGTTCATGGTGAGAAGGAGGGTTCGACTAGCGACAATTTATTGGCATCGGCCGATTTCTTCAAGACGCCAATTTGTGCCAAGGCGCTCTTTTTTGTGCCATTTTTTGGGGTGAATCCTGGGCGCTGGCGCGCGGAATCCCAAACGAACACGGCGACACAGCGCCGTGCTACAGGGGCAAGCGTGATTTCGACACTCGCACCGACCTCGCTGCTTGCACTTCTCCGTTGATTCTGACGAGGACAACGCGCGGTTCAGAGGAAGCGATGCGGTAGTGGGTGAGCAATCCGTCTCGCCACTCGATATCCACGATAAACCCGCCTCGGGCACGCAGGCCCTTCACACTGCCACTTGGCCAAGCCTTGGGGAGCGCGGGAAGAAGAGAAAGGATGACGGAGGATTTCAGCATTCCGGTTTGAGGATTCAGGTTTTCAGTTTCCGGTTTCGCCGTCTCGTGGCTTTGCAAGAGCATCTCAGCCACCCCGGCGGCGAGGCCGAAATTGCCGTCGATCTGGAACGGCGGGTGGGCGTCGAAGAGATTTGGATAGAGCCCGCCGCCCACATCCGTAATCATATCGTTTTGAGTGGCGTCGACCGGGCGAAAGAGCTGCTGGATGAGGGCGAAGGCGTGGTTGCCATCGCCGAGCCGCGCATGGAAATTGATTTTCCATGCGAGCGACCAACCGGTTCCTTCGTCCCCGCGCTGGTCGAGCGTGCGCCGGGCGGCGTCCATGAGCGCGGGGGATTCGCGAGTAATCTGCGAACCGGGATGGAGGCCGTAGAGGTGCGAGACGTGGCGGTGGTGGTCGACGGGATCGTCGAGGTCGTCGAGCCACTCCTGAAGTTGTCCGTGCCGTCCGACCCGCATCGGCGGGAGGCTCGCAAGCGCTTCGCCAAGCCGGTTTCCGAGTTCTTCGTCGCACTGGAGAATGCGGATCGCCTCGCGGCAGGCGGTGAACAGTTCCCGGATGATCGCGATGTCCATCGTCGTGCCGATGCTGACCCCGAAGGCCTGTCCGTCGTCCGCCCGCCAAGTGTTCTCGGGAGAGGTTGACGGTGCGGTGACGAGCCATGTCATCCCTCCCCTTTCCATCGGCACGAGCCAGTCGAGCAGGAAACAGGCGGCATCGCGCAGGCGCGGGAAAGCGCGGGAGCGGAGGAATTCACGGTCGCCGGCGAATCGGTAGTGCTCCCAAAGGTGCTGGCAGAGCCATGCTGCGCCCATCGGCCA
>Ga0247839_1004114_pt1 | contig 19090 bp, 14 predicted proteins | sample LaCruzMarch2015__6_FD_192405 | JGI IMG/M metagenome (GOLD analysis project Ga0247839, IMG submission 192405) | Freshwater microbial communities from meromictic Lake La Cruz, Castile-La Mancha, Spain - LaCruzMarch2015_16m | ecosystem: Environmental > Aquatic > Freshwater > Lake | place: Spain... | reverse complement strand
AAGCCTCGACCGCGGTTGCGGACGGACCGCTACCGGCCGTAACGAGGTAAACTGGGGAGATGGATCACCGCTCCGACCCGAATGAGCCAACACCGAGAACCGCCGGATGCACCCGTCGCGCCCACTGCTCCCACTGCTCCTGTGTCTCTGGCCGCTGGCCGCGGCGGCGGAGCCCTTCGCGGGCAGCCTGATCGCGGAGAAGGACTGTCCGGCGGGCAGCTCGACCAAGCATCAGGGGAATCCGGGCCAGATCCGCCTGGTGCCGGGGCAGAGCTATATGGTTGTCGCCCGCAACCGGCCGCAGCCGACGCATTACCAAGTGCGCATCGAGTCCGCAGAGCCCAAGGACCGGTGGGTGGAGGCCTCCTGCGGCCGGTTCGCTGCGCCCCTGGCGGCCGCACCCCAGGCGCCGGGCCAGCCGTCGGCGCCACCCGCGGTAACCCGGGCGGCAACCCCGACCACGGCCCCTGCTGCCGCCGCGCCGGGCGGCATGGACGCCCAGTACGTCCTCGCCGCCACTTGGCAGCCGGCCTTCTGCGAGCCGCGCCCGCATCGCCCGGAATGCCAGGGTCTGACCCCGGAGCGGGCCGCCGCCCGCCGGTTCTCGCTCCACGGGCTCTGGCCGCAACCGCTCGGGCGCGCCTATTGCGGAATCGCGCAGCCGGACCGCACCGCCGCGGAGTCGGGTGACTGGAGGCGCCTGCCGCGGCCGGATCTAAGCACGGCCACCCGCGCGCAGCTCGAGCAGCAGATGCCCGGGACGGCCGGGAACCTGGAGCGCCACGAGTGGGCCAAGCACGGGAGCTGTTACGGCACGGATGCGGAGACCTACTTCCGGCACGCGCTGGCGCTGCTCGCGCAACTCAACGACTCGCAGGTGCAGCGGCTGTTTGAGTCCAACATCGGCAAACGGCTGCGCGCGGAGGAGGTACGGGCCGCCGTCGCGCACACCTTCGGGCCGGGCAGCGGGGAGCGGGTGCGGCTGGAGTGCGACCAGGACGGCGTGATCACGGAGTTGCGCATTGGGCTTAAGGGGGCGATCACGGACCAGTCGCCCCTGGCCGAGCTGATCCGGGCGGCACCGACGCGCACGGCCGGCTGCCGCGGCGGCTGGGTCGACCGGGCCGGCCCCGGTCGCTAGATCGGAGCGCCAACGCAGGCCCCAGGGGCCGCGGCCGGGGCCGCGGCTCGATCAGAAATCAACCACCTGCCACCCGTCCGCGGTCTTGGTCAACGCGATTTTTTCGTTCCGGGTAAACAGTTTGACGGCAACGGTAGCGTGCCGATCGTCCTTGATTTGCTCATCGGTGACAGTCGCGCCCTGGAACAGGGTTGCCAGGTCGTCCAGATCTTTCTGTGACGCGGTCTGGGTTCGCAGCGACGTGAATTCCTCCGCCGCGCTGTCGGCGAAACAGTGGCTCAGCAGTTCACCATTGCGCGCGGTCGCGGCGGCGATCAAAGTTTGCACCGCGGCCCCGGGGGTCGAGAAATTGCCCGCGGCCGGCGCTGCGCCGGGGCTGCTCGACGCCGCGGCTGGCGCGCCCGCTCTGCTATCCGGAATCATCGCCACTTTATTGCGGAAAAAAAAGTGCCAACCCGCGCCGCCATTTCTTGTTGTGATCGCAGCCAGTTGCCAGCCGTCGTTCTCCAACTTGATCAGACCGTCGGCGAAGCTGTTGAGGCCCAGATCAGTAATGCCCTGATCGTCGATCAGTTTGTATTCAATCGGCGGCTGCGGCAGCGGCCGGCGCCATGGCGACTGCCTGAAATACAGCCAACCGGCAGCACCTTGATCGTTCGCCGTGGTGACGATGAACAGCTCAAATCCCACCTCGCCGAGCTTGTTCATCCCCGCGACCATGTCGCCACCGCCAAGCCGCGCAAGGCTGTCGGGGTCGTGGCGCAAGAACCGCCAATGCACTGAAGGCCCCGCGTCGGTCGGCGTCGCGGCCGGCGGCTGGGCAAGCGCGACCTCAGCACCGCACGCAAGCAAATTGATCAGAATGACAACTGCGACGTAATGACGGACGTTCATTGCGCTATTGCCTCTTGTAGACTGCCTTCGTCTGCTCGTCGCGGAGCCGATCGGCGTCGAGAAAGGTGAACTGGGTCGCGGCGGCGGGATAATTCAGCTGCGTGCACACGTTGTCGCGGACGCACCACTCCTGGGGCTCCCACCCGGTCGGCTTCTGGCTGAGTTGAAACAGCGTCGAGGAGATGGGCGAGACGGTATAAGTACCCCACACCTGCACGGTCAAACCGAAGTCCCAGCGCTCGAATCGGTTGAAGTTCCCGTTGGCCTCGAGGATCGCGATGCCCTCGACCCGGGCGCCACCCAGGACCAGGCTGGTCTGCCAGGTGCCGACGACCGGCGCGATCAGCGTTGCCGACGGTGGCTGGGGCGATGGCGGTCCGACCCCCGGCGCGGGGGCTGGAGTGGCGAAGGTCGGCGGCAACGGCCTGGGGCCGGGCGCGGGAGCCGGCGGTGGCACGGGCCTCAGGTCGCCGAATGCGGGGGGCTGCGGACCGAGCGGCGGGACGGGCGGCGGCGCAACAGGCCGTGGCTCGGCAACGGGTGGCGAAGGCTGAGGGGCCGGCGGCGCTGAGACGGGTAAGGCCGCGACGAGCGATGCCGGGTCAGCGGTGCCTTTCAATGTTCCCTTGAAGGTGCGGTTGGCAATCACGACCTTGGTTTCGCCCGTGGTCGGGTGCTTGAGGATCGACACGTCCGCCATGAACTCGCCCGAAACCGAGCCTTCGTCCTCGCAGACAAAGGTCTGGCCGTTAGCGAGCGGGATCTCCTTTCCGGTTTCACAGCCCTCAAACAAGATAAAATCGTAGCCTTCAGCCACTTCGACCTCAGTCGTGCTGACCACGACGAAACCCTTCGTTTGATAGAACGCGACCGTGTCATCCTCGACTCGGTCGGAGTTCTCGGCGCCGGCGGGGCTGGCGCCGGCGACGGCGAGTAGTACGGACAGACAGAGAAAATGCCGGGCAGCGACGCAATGGGTATTCATAGGGGGAGCGCCATGACACGATGGAAAATCGGCTCGCAGGGGCGATTCATACGCATAAGTGTAGCCAAGGCAGGGGGCGTCGGCAAGGGACCCGCCGGACCCGCGGTGCCGGGCAGCGCGCGCTCCTGGTCCCTGCCGGGGCTCGGGCGGAACGCCCAGGATTCCCCGCACGGCCGATCGCGGCCGCCCAATGGAAGACGTGCTGCTGCCGGAGCTCGCCGAGACGCTGAGCAAGATCGAGTCCGCCCAGGAAGAACTGGAGGAGAGGAGTCCGTCCGTGCCCGATCCATCAGGCGCCGAGCCTCGCCGCCGTCAAGCGTCAACTGCGGGAATACACTTCTTCGGTGACCACCAGGCAGTTGCGACCCTGGGCTTTTGCTTGATAAAGCGCGTGATCGGCGGCGCGCACGGCGTCCCTGGCTTGCTGCCCCTGTTGGGGAATCGTATGCAGCACACCAAAACTCAGCGTCACCTGGGGGGAACTGTTCGGGTTACCGGTTGGAACTCTCAACATTCTGATGTTTTCCTGAACCATATGAACCACCTTCCGCACACCCTCCAGATTCGTTTCGGACAAGACGATAACAAACTCCTCCCCCCCGTAGCGGGCGACAATATCACCGGGTCGCCTTACGACTTGGCTCATCGCCTGGGCCACGAGCCGGAGGCATTCATCTCCCAAGACGTGACCGTAGGTGTCGTTAAAACTCTTGAAATGGTCGATGTCACAAATGACAAGCGAGAACTCGTACTGCATTCTCTGATGGCGCGTCCACTCCCTCGCAACAAACTGATCGAACGCACGCCGGTTGGCGATCTGGGTCAGACCGTCAATCCGCGACAGATCCTCAAGCTTCCCGTTCGCTTCGACAAGTTCGGCGTTCACCTTGGCCAGTTCCATCGTTCGCTGCTTAACCGATTGCTCGAGCCCGCGGTAAAATTCCGCGTTCTCGACGGAAATGGCAATCTGCGAGGAAAGGATCTCGATGACCTTGAGATACTCGGGGGAAAACACCCCCTCGACCAGGCTGTTTTCGAGATACAGCATCCCCGTGATTACCCCGGAGCGCAGCAGCGGCATACAGAGAACGGACTTGATTGACCTTGAAACAAAATAGGGGTCCGTGACGAAGAGTCCGGTCGCCGAAGCGTCGCTCAGAACGACCCTCTCCCTCTTGCGGGTACAGTAGTTGAGGATGCTCAAGGGGAGACAGGCGTCCAGTCCCGAGTCCACAACGACCTCGGGAGCAATCGCAACTTCGCTCCAGTCCGACCTGGTTTCCGCCCGAATCGTCCAGGTACCGCCCTGCCTGGTGAGCAGGATGGAGCGATCGGCTCCGGCATTCGCCGTTACGATCCGCATCAGCGTGGTGAGGAGCCGGTCAAGCTTGATCTCCCTGGCGATACTCTGTAAAGCCTCCACGATGGAAAAGAGGTCCAGGGAATCGGTCGTGGTGCTGACCTCGTCCGCCGTGCGTGTCGTGGTGTGGGCCAGGGATGAACGTCCGGGAGTTGCGTCCGGCCCCAATATCGCCAGTAGATCACCATGGTCCCGGCTGATCTGCTCGACCTTCGCCGTCGCTCCCCATTTCTGGTAAGTGTATCGCGCTTCATTCATGAAGTGGGCTGCAATGCGGGGCAACTTGCGCTGAAGCAGAAAACGGGCGGTACATTCCTGCGCCAACCCTTCATTATAGAGATACCCGCTTTCTTTCGCTTCTCTTGCGGCTTCCTCATACAGTTCCAGGGCCTCCCAGTCCCGCGCCCCGCAGCGCGCCCTTTCCGCTTCGACTAACAGGAATTTATGCCGAAAATTTGCGGGGCTGTGCGTCGCCCAGACGTTCATCTTCTCCTGATATGCTGCGATTCGGTTACCATAGGTCTCGCGCTGCGACGGTGTCAGCCTCGCAAAGGATGCGAGTACCGTAAGGGAAGCGAAAAAGTAGATCTCGGGAACTTTTGCCTGGGCCAGCGCGACCTGCGCGACAAAGTCCGCCTTATCGACCATCTCGAGCGCCGCGTCGAGATGGCCCAACAAATAGAGACCACGCAGTTTCACCGTATAAAAATACGACAATGCGAGCGGGTTATTCTTGTATTCGTCCAGGAACTGCTCTTCGCGGAAGTGATCGTCGTCGAAGGTACTGTTGCTCTTGGTGCGGCCAAGGAGGTGTAACAGCGGATTCAGGCAGGCCGGCCTGAAGAATTCCTGCAGCACGACCGGAGTATTGTCTTGAAGGAAGGGGATGTACCGCAGGGCCTGCTCATACAGATCCGCGCACGAAACGCCGCAGATCGTGGGATCGGAGATAATGAATTCAGCGCAGTATCCCGCATAGGTCCAATCGCCGTTTTCGACCAGCAACGGAAATGCCTTGAGGCTGTATTCCGTTGATGTGCACAGTGGGGCCCGCCAGTGATTGACAAATACCGCGAACAACAGATAAACCTTTCCGCGGATAAGCATGTCGTCGAATCGTTCCGCCAGCCGAATCGCCACCTGACCGAAACGGTGCCCTGTTTCGTATTGTCCAAGAATGGCAACGCAGACGTATGCGTAATTCATGTAGCCATAGGAAGTCAGAGGACTGCTTCCGTACTGGAGAGAGATATTCGTCATTTTGCACGAAGACCATGCGACGAGTTCAACCTGGGAGTCGAGATAAGCGCTGGTCCACAGTCCTTTCAGAATATCCATGATCGCCTGCTGGTGAGGGGACTCCATCAGGGGGGCATTCTCCAATTCCTCAATGGTGCGATCACCAAGAAGCCTCGCGACAGTTTCGATTTCGCGTGACACAAGCGTCGCGCGCCCCTCGGTTTCAATCTCGACGCCAAGTAGCTTGAGGGCCTCGACCTGGATCATCACCGCTTCGGCATATCTTCCTTGCAGGTGATGATACTCCATGCGGATCATATGCACTTTGATCTTGTCATGGAGGTCGCGTGCCGCTGATAACAATTTCCTGAACAGGTCCTCGAGCGATTCCGTTTCTCCGGCGTAGAACAGACACCAGGCCGTCTCGGTATGAATGCCGAAAGCCAGGTCGTAATTCCGGTTCCACGGGTCTTCAGGCAGCAACTCCACGGCAATGGTGAGGTACCGCAGGGCCGAGGTATAGGCCGCCGCACTCCTGGCCTTGGCAGCGGCACCGCGATTGATCTGGACGAGCTGGAGCCGTTCCGCATCGTCCGTAATCAGCCGGCGCGCGGCATTCAGGTGATTCGCGATTGCAAAAACCCGTTCCCCTGCAATCGCTTCAGCGGCATTCCCCAAAAGCAACCGGCCGATGAGCAGGTGCACCCGTTCGGCATCCTCCATCAGTGAATACGACGCCTGCTGAATGCGGTCGTGTGAAAAACGGAAATTCTTCGCAGCGTGCGCAATGATCAAGCCCTCGCGCACCGCCTCGTTCAGGTCCTCTGCGGTCTGGCGCTCATCCTTTTCGTAGATCAGGCTCAGCACCTCGAGAGTGAAGGCATTGCCAATGCATGAGGCGAGTTTCAGAAGCCGTTGCGAGATGAGATCGAGACTCATGATCTTGGTTGCCATGAGTTCCACCACATCGTCGGGAATATTGCGTCGTTTGATATCCTCGAGGTCGAAGTGCCACCCTCTCCGGTCGGGTTCATAAGAAATGAGTCGGTCGGCGTGGAGTACCTTCAGGAATTGCGAGGCAAAGAAAGGATTGCCCAAGGTCTTGTTATGGATCAGGCGGGCAAGTGCGCGGACCTCATCGTCATTACTGCGAAGTACATCGACGCACAAGGACTCCAGATCGTCTTCGCTGAGATTGCCCAAGTGCACCGACTCGACGGTAATGCCTTTCTTTGCGAGCGATTCCAGCATCACCATGAGGGGATGAGTCGGAGAGGTCTCATTATCGCGGTAGGCGCCGATGAGAAGAAGATGAGTGATCCGCGGATCGGAAAGCAAAAGTGAAATGAGATTCAGCGATGCCAGATCCGCCCACTGCAAGTCATCGATGAAGATGACCAGCGGGTGCGCGGCTGAGGCGAGACATCGAAAAAAGCTGCGGGCGACATAATTAAAGCGATTTTGGGCCTCGACACCCGCTAGTTCCGGAACAGCCGGCTGAGGACCGATCACGAGCTCCAAGGTTGGAATGACTTCGACCAGCACCTGCCCCACTTCTCCCAGCGCACCCCGGAGCGCGGCAGCAATTTCCGCGAGCCGCATTTCAGTTTCGGCAAGCCAGGTATCGATCAGAGTTGTCAATGCCTGTTTGAAAGCGTAGTAGGGAATCACACGCTGGTATTGATCGAATTTCCCTTCGACATAATAACCATTGGCGTCGCTCACCGGTTTGTGGATCTCCTTTACGAGGGAGGTCTTGCCGGAACCCGAGTAGCCGGACACCAGCATGCATGCCATCTGTCGCTGACCCAGCACCCGATTGTAGAAAACCGAGAGTAGTAAGGCGATGTCATTCTCACGCCCATAGAGCTTCTGGGGGAGACAGAAGATGCCGTGTTCTTTCTCACTGCTGAGTTCAAACGGAGCTATCTCCCCCGTCGCACGCAACTGCCCGAGGCAGGTCTTCATATCTGATGCAAGGCCCGCTGCACTCTGGTAGCGCTGCTCCGGCGCCTTGGCCATCAATCGCGAGACGATGTCTGACAACACCCGCGGCACTGCGCAATTGGATTCGTGGGCCTGCGGCGCGGTGACGGCGATGTGGGCATGGACCATCTCGACGGGATCCCGCCGCTCAAACGGCAGGCCCCCCGTCAGGAGTTCATACAGGGTTACCCCCAGGGAATAGAGATCCGAGCGGTAGTCGAGGTTGCGATTCAATCGGCCGGTCTGTTCCGGCGAGATGTAGGCAAGCGTACCTTCGAGGGTGTTGCGTTGATTCTCGCTCGGACTGTTTGGCGAGACAAGGGCGGCAATACCAAAGTCGATCAGCTTACAGACCTTCGTGGCAGGGTTGTAGACGATATTCGAGGGATTGATATCCTTGTGGATGATATGCCGATCGTGCAGTTTGCTCAAGGTGAGGGCAACGGAAACAGTGATCTCGATGATCTCATCCAATGCCAAAGGCTTCACGGCAACCAGATTCTTCAGGGATTCGCCGCCGAAGTCCTCGAGAATCAGGAACGGCGTGTTCTCGTATTCATCCAGTCCCACGATACCGATGACGGTAGCGATACTGATCGAGCGCAGCAGGCGGTACTCGTGCCGGTAGCGGGATAGCTCCGCGGAACTGGGATGCGTTCCCTTGAGCATCTTGAGTACGACCGGCTTGCCGTCGGTAATCCGTTGGCCGCGGAAGACGAGCGAGGTGTGACTCTCGTAGATGGTCGCGGACAACCGATAATCACTTATTGTGCGCATCAAGTCACCCCCAGCACCCGGTGAGCAGGGGGGCGACGCGCGCCTGCGTCCCGGCAGGCGTGTGCACCGCGGTCCGGGTCGCGGCACGCTCCCAGTGTTGAAAATGCCCCCATTGCGCACGCCAAGTGCGCATCCGAGCGCCAGGGATGCGGTGCCCGCCCGTCCCGGTCTTGCACGGGTGCCGGCGCCGCCGCATATCGAGCACCAAGGGCCATCACCGGCACCCGCTCGTTGGCAGGGCGCCCATCGACAGACTTCGCAGACTAGAACTGTCCAAGTTATTATTGCGAAATGCCAGAGGGGGCAATCACGCACCACTCGCCCCTGGCCGAGCTGATCCGGGCGGAACCGACGCGTGCGGCCGGCTGCCGCGCCGGCTGGGTGGATCGGGCGTGGCCGGGGCGGCAGCGGCGTCGGGGCGCCCCGGGAGTCACCAGCGGGGGCGGGACGCCCCCGCTCCTCTCAGACCCGCCGCGCGGCCATCATCCGCTCGATGATGGGCTGGAGGATGATCTCCATCGCCATCCCCATCTTGCCGCCGGGCACTACCATACTGTTGCGCCGGGACATGAAGGAGTCCTTGATCATGGAAAGCAGGTAGGGGAAATCGATTTCAAGCTTGTCGGGCTCGCGGAAGCGGATGATGACAAAGCTCTCGTCCGGGGTGGGGATGTCCCGGGCGATGAAGGGGTTGGAGGTGTCCACCGTGGGCACCCGCTGGAAGTTGATGTCGGTCAGCGAGAACTGGGGCGTGATGTGCAGGATGTAGTCCGGCATCCGCCGCATGATGGTGTCGACGATGGCCTCGGCCGAGTAGCCGCGCTCCAGGTTGTCCCGGTGGATCTTCTGGATCCACTCCAGGTTGACGATCGGCACCACGCCGACACCCAGGTCCACATGCTGGGCGACGTTATCCTCGTCGGTGACGACCAGTCCGTGCAGACCCTCGTAGAACAGGAGGTCGGTGCCCTCGGACAGGCCCTCCCAGGGGGTGAACTGACCGGCCTTCAGCGTCGTGCCAAGCCGGGCGTTCTGCTCCGCCGCCTCCTCATCGCTGTGGATGTAGTAGCGTTTCTTGCCGGTGCCGGTCTCACCGTAGGCGTGGAACAGTTCCGCCAACAGCTCGAAGTGATTGGCGTCGGGCCCGAAGTGGCTGAGGTTGCGGCCCTCCGCCGCGAACGTGGCCATCGCCGCCTTCATGGCCACACGGTCGTAGCGGTGGAAGCTGTCACCCTCGACGACGGCGGCGCTGATGCCGTCGCGGTAGAAAATGTGCTCGAAGGCGCGCTTGACGGTGGTGGTGCCGGCCCCGGAGGACCCGGTAACGGCGACGATCGGGTGCTTTCTTGACATTGCGGTCTCCCCTCTTCTCTCTCTCTGCGGTCCGGCACTTCGCAGCGCCCAGGGGCCCGGCGCGGCCGGCTTCCGGGGTGGAGGCCATGGGCGGCACGCACAAGCGCTTCATGATTGGCTAATATACCATGGGTCGCGGGACGGGGTGCCAGCGGAGATTGGCCCGGCTGGGCGGCTTCGGGAGCGCCCGTGGTCTTCTTCTTCGATGACGGCAAAGCGGGGGCAACGATGACATCCAAGCGGGGGTTTGCGGGACTGCCGAAGGACCTGACGGCGAACGCCGAGTTCCAGTCCACGGTGGTCCGGCTGGGGGTCTGGTGCTTCGGCACCCTGTATATCTCGCTCGCGGCCTGGAACAACTATTACAAGGTCGATGTCCCCTACTTCCTCACCCTGTTCGCGATCCTCCTGGTCGTCATCCTGGGGATCTTCGTCAGTGTCCTGATCCGCCCCGACTGGCCGGCCCGGCGCTACCTGTCCCTGAGTGTGGATATCGTGGCCATCAGCCTGGCGATCTTCATCACGCGGGAGGCGATCAGCCCCTTCTACCTGCTCTATATCTGGATCTTCATCTCCGCGGGGACCCGCTACAGCGCCCGCCACCTGCTGGTGGCCTCGGCGGAGGCCGTGATCGCCTACAGCCTGGTACTGAGCGCCCTGGACGTGTGGTCCAGACACACCTATGAGGCGGTGTTCTTTCTCCTGCTGCTGGTGCTCCTGCCGCTCTACCAGTATGCCCTGCTGCGCCGGGTGCAGCGGGCCAAGGACGAGGCGGAGCGGGCCAACAAGGCCAAGGGAGACTTTCTCGCCTTTATGACCCACGAGCTGCGCACCCCGCTGACCGGCGTGATCGGCATGGTCGAGTTGCTCAAGACGACGCAACTGGACCCCGAGCAGCGCGACTATGTGACCGCGGTCGCCAACTCCACCCAGGTGTTGAGCGCCCTGATCGGTGACATCCTGGACTTCTCCAAGATCGATGCCGCCAAGCTCAGGCTGGAGCAGTTGCCCTTCAACCCACGCGCGCTGGTGCGCGAGGTCTGCGGGGTGCTGGAGGGTCTGGCCCTGGCCGCGGAGGTGGAGTTGATCTGCGACGTGGCGGCGCAGGTACCCCGGACCATCATCGGCGACCCGCTGCGGGTGCGCCAGATCCTGTTCAATCTGGTCGGCAACGCGGTCAAATTCACCACGCAGGGCGAGGTCCGGGTACGGATGACCGTGCGGCCCCCGGAGGCGGAAATTCATGCACCCCACCTGCTGCTGGAGGTGGAGGATACCGGGGTCGGCATCCCGGCCGAGAAGATCGCGCAGATCTTCGAGAGCTTCAGCCAGGCCGACACCTCCACCACCCGCCGCTTCGGCGGCTCCGGCCTGGGGACCACCATCGCGTTGGAACTGTCGCGCCTGATGGGCGGCACCATCGGCGTGGTCAGCGAGGAGGGCCAGGGCAGCCGCTTCTGGGTGCGGCTGCCGCTGCTGGACGACGCGCCGCCGCCGCCCTCACCCTGTGCTGACCTGACCGGGCGGCGCGCCCTGGTGCTGGAGGCCAACCAGACCCAACGCGAACTGGTCTGCGCGGCCTTGCACGGCGCGGGGGCGACCTGTCACGCGGTCGCCGAGCCCGACGCGCTCGCCACCCTCGGGATCGGCGTCGGCGACTTGGACTTACTGGTGATTGCCGATCGTCTGGAGGGGCGCAACCTGGCGGCGACCCGCGCCCAGGTGAGCGAATCCCTGGGCTGCCGCAGGGGCGGCGAACTGCCCTGCATCTTCCTTACCTATGCGGCACGGCGGCCGACGGGGCGCGCCGCGGGGACCTGCTGCCTGGGCAAGCCCTTCCTCGCCGAGGACCTGGTCGGCGCGGTCGCGGGACTGCTGGGCCTCCTGCCCGAGTCCGCACCCTGCTGCGAGCCGCAGCAACCGGGCTTTGCCGGCGCCACCGCGGCCTCGGTCGCCGGCATTCGGGTCCTGGTCGCCGAGGACAACGAGATCGCCGCCCGCGTGGTCACGACCTTCCTGACCAAGATGGGCATCGCCTTCACCCGCGTGGTGGACGGCGAGCAGGCCCTGCGCGAGGCCCTCGCCGGGACCTACGGCATCGCCATCGTCGATCTGCGGATGCCTAAAATCGACGGGATCACCTTCGCCCGCCGCTACCGCATCCTGGCCCCGGAGCGGAATCTACCCATCGTCGCCCTCACCGCCAACGCCTCGCAGGAGGTCAGGCAAGACTGTCTGGACGCCGGCATGGTCGACTTCCTGGCCAAGCCGATCAGCCCGGAATTGCTGCGCGAGACGATTGAGCGGCTGGCGGTGCGGGGCTAGCGCGGATATCTCACCCTGGGGTTGAAGCAGTCGCTATCTCGATCTAATCCACCGCGCCGAGCGCATAGGCCGGTAGACGTGCCTGATCGGCGGGCCGCTCGGCGGTGATGATGTCAGGGCATTTTCTTTGTCAGAGCGGATACCGTGGTCTGTCCCTGGTTTCCCGCAGATTGGAGCAGTTTCAGGCCGATTTCCTCGCCTGTCGGTACAACTTCCTTCAGCTTATGAATGGTCATCTTCAATCTCTTTGCGGACCCCATCCGCTCCATCTTCACCTCCGTTGGCTAAGTTGGCTTTGGTCATCATGTCCTGAATGGCATCATACGACGTGTACTTCAGATTGCCTTTCCAGTGTTGCACGGCAACGGCTTGGCTCGTATATAGTTTTAATCGAAGCGATGCGATACCATCTTCATAATAGTGCACGGGGAATTTCTCTATTTCGGGTTCCCGCCGCTGTATCAGTTCTTCAAGAATCTGCGCGGCTGCCGCACGTTGCTGATGGACGTTCTGGCTCTGCTCTTTCGCGGCCAATAGCTTCGTGGCAAGTGCATCAGGATCAAGTTCTATTACTGGGGTTTGCTCGAAAAGCGCCTGTAAGCTTGGATTGCTATTTATGTCAGCGACACTAAAAAGACGATTTATTACCGTCACATGAGTCAATTTAGCCAGCGTGCGAGAAAGATGGCGATCAAAAAATTCCACTGCGGCCAACGCACGTTCGATTGAGCGAACATTCAAGACAAGTTCTGTTTGCCCATTCCAGAAAAACTCCCCGATAACGACAGAGTCGTTTACAGGCGCTTTGCGTAAAGGAAGACTGGACGCTTCCTTCGTATACATCCATACCCATCGTTTTCGAGTCGGATCGGACTCCATGCAGTCAAGTTTCAGCAGTGTCCGTTCTGTGGCGTCAGGGTCAGCGACCGTGTAATGCAGTCGAGTGGGTTGAACCAGTTCTCCTGTTGTGGTTCCAGCAACGGTTTGGCGGTTTCCGAAAGACATAGTCCCTTTTCGCGCAAGACTTATGGCCCGCGTTGACTTCTTATTCGGCTTTCGTGTCCGATTTTGTTTCATGATTGTCTTTACCAATTCGCGTTCTATCTATAAAAGGCGCTGAGTACTTGCTAGCCTAACCGCAAGGACAAGTCGTGACTTGCTCTGCTCGCACGACTCATTCTTCTCGGGTCGAGGATGGCGAGGATGGGGTCAGGTCTTGACTTATGCCTGGAATAAGTCAAGACCTGACCCCATCCCCGCGTTTGACGAGCTTGCGGTACGCGCGTTGGAATTTGGACGTAACTACCAAGCGCCTCATCACGAATCTCTAGCCACTTCGTTTAATGCCGCAATGGCCGCTTCCGCAGACTGCGCCTTGAACTTGCCTTCGCGGAATTCAGCGATGGAGTTGCGGGCGTCCGCCGCAATTTCAAACCGTCGGGTATCGACTTGCCGACGCCGCAGGATATCTAACAACATTTCCAGTTGTTCCGGGGGGAGTTGCATTGCGGTATCGATGACTTGATCCAACGTAGTATTCAACATGCTTGCGATCTCCGCGGCTGATGTTACCAATTATGATCAAATTGCCATAGAAAAGGGTCCTGACCCGAATGGCACTGACTTAAGCCGCGGCGTTGCGAATCAGCGGCTTACAGGCTGGCCGTCAAGCAGTCGCTTGAGTGGAAGCGGCATTTTCCGGGATGTTTGCTCGCTCCGGCCTAGTCCGCAACGGCTTTTCGCTCTTTTCGCCGCATCGCAACCGATTGTTTCTGCGATGCTTGCGGCTTAAGTCAGTGCTATTCGGTCCTGACCCGAATGGCACTCCGCGCCGAGCGCATAGGCCTGCAGACGTGCCTGGTCGGCGAGCCGCTCGGCGGTGATGATGTCAGGGCATTTTCTTTGTCAGAGCGAATACCGTGGTCTGTCCCTGGTTTCCCCAAGTCATGGGGTCAAAGTCATGGGGTCAGGTCTTGACTTATGCCCAAAGTCATGGGGTCAGGTCTTGACTTATGCCTGGAATAAATCAAGACCTGACCCCATCCCCCTTTTCTTAGTTCAACGTAAAGCCTAAAGCGGCGCGCGCCCCTAATGAGCTAGCGAATTAGCACGACGCCTGTGGCGCGCGCTCGCTATTGATGAGAAGGTTAGGCTCTTCCTCTTCATGGCCGCGTGAATTCAGTAACCGGTCACCGGAACTGCCTCATTTCAGCGGAAAAGTCCACAAGTCCGCACTTGATTCTGCCTGCTGCGCCAATCTTGCTGCTCTAGATTCCCAACTGCTTCTTGATGAGAAGACACAAACTGTCCTTCAGTTCCGAGTGCCGAGGCACAGGAGCCTGTTTGCCATTGCTAGGATTCACATATAGATCATGGCGCTTGCCATGGCGACTCAGGTAGCAGCCAGCGTTGACAAGTTCGCGAATGAAGTTCCCTCGCTTCACGCGGCGTTCACCTGTATTTCCTTTGTCTTGGCTTCCGGACGAGAATTCGACAGTTGCTCTTCCATCACAAGAGCATAAGCATCCCTAATATTATCTTCCAGCTCATCAAGTGTCTCGCCCTGACTGAAAACGCCAGGCACCTCCTGCAACTTTCCGACATACCAGTCGTCATCAATCCAATACTCAAGCGTGAACTGCCGCTGCATTGTACTCACCATTTTCTTGTGGCTACTTAATCGTATCTGTGGTTTACCAATGCCTCCGCCGTAGGAACGCCGGTTACCCGGCGCCCCCGGCGCAATCCCGGACGTGCAGTTTTCCCGCATCCGGTTCCTCGGTTGTACTCACTTATCAAGCGGACCTTCACAGTTACCCGTTACAAGGCCCAGTTGTTATTGGCCTACAGTGAGGTTGGCTCGTGTGCTCCGATCCTGCATGTCCGGCACGAGTTTCCTTTGTGGGCTGCGTACTTCCGTCGGGTCCTTGCGCCTTAATGGCTGGCTTTCCCAACCTCCGACTACGATGCCCGATAAGACACCTCGTAAGCATACGGCTGTCGCCAGCCTGCCTGGATGCTCCATGCACGATGACTCCACCCGTGCCCACGCCGTTTCCGGGCTCATCACCCTTACGTGTCCCAACACTGACAGCTTCATCATCTTACTTCATCCAGGAGCCTGCGGGGCTTCCCGAGTTCTCGAACATCTCTCTTCTTAGGTCAGGCATTTATTTGCCCGCTGCGAAGTATGCGCGACAATGTTCGCAACGCCTCATTAACCGCCCTCGCGTCTGGAAATACTTCAGCTACATCAGCGTCTAGAAGTATTGTAGTAACAGTTCCTTCAAACGCCTTTGCATATTTCCCGCGAACTCCGCCTTTCATATTTTCAAAATCACATTCTTCGCGCATTTCTTCGGGGTCTTTAATTTCTCGCTTGATTCTCATAGAATGAACGCTCTCTTTTTGTGGCTTTCCGGGCGCTGATTATCCGAACGACCTCGCGACGGAAGGTATGAGCGACGACTAAAATTCGACCAAGTCATGGGGTCAGACCAAGTCATGGTAAAGTCATGGTAAAGTCATGGGGTCATAAAGTCATGGGGTCAGGTCTTAACTTATGCCTGGAATAAGTCAAGACCTGACCCCATCCCCGCTCCCTACTCAGAATCTGTTGCGACGCGGATCGAATAAAATGCGGACTCGCCGACTTGCCCCGGTTTGGGGCTTACCGGATTATCCGAATTCCAGCGGAAATTATGAATACGGTGATTCCTTGCAAATAGCTGCGAAACCTTATCGGAGGCGAAACCCAATTCAATCAAAAGGCACGCAGCAATCAGATGCATCAGGGTCGTGCTGACGAAATAGAGGTCCGAGTGCATGACGGCCTTCTTTTGTTGCTTTTCATCCCAGTGAGTGAAGTAGTTTCTCGTATGTTTTACTGTCGTCGCAAAACCCACTTTATCGGCAACAAGTAACGACGTCGTCGGCTCTAACGCTTCCAACAGTTCTTCGAGGCGGTGTTGTAGCGTCGGGGAATTAGACCGCGTTAGCTTTTCGCGGAGCCATTCCCTTTCACTTTCAGGTACCGCGTCAATAATGCGTCGGGCTCTATCTGCCCATTTATCTCGGGGCAGGATGGCGTTGTTGAAACGTGACCTATGATATAGCTCGGCCGCTTGCGCTAAGCTCAAGAACTCTTCTTCCAGATACTGCTCTCTAACGCTTGTCACCGAGGAGTATAGGTTACAAACCATAGGAATATCTTTGATTATGCGGAACCAGTTGCTCACAAGCGGCCCCAAACCACTCCCCTCAATGTCTGTTCTTGCGAACAGCGTATCCTCAACAATCAGTTCTTTGTCATTTTCCTTTGTTTTTCTTCCCTTAAAGTAAACTCTGCATTCTTTTGGTTTCGTTTTATCGCGTTCGTCAAAAACACTAAATCGAGATATCTCAATGGGCCTATCCATTGCAAGAGAGAACAAATCGCGCAGGGGGCGGATAATATCAAACCACCACTCAATAACCGATTTTCGGGCGTTTGAAACAATATCGAGATAGGCCATCGGAGTTAATGTAACGGGTGTTAAAATACCTCCCTAACAATATTTTGAATTCTAAGTCATTAGCCAAAAAGGTCTCTTCTGCAAGCGAGCGATATTTGTAAATCAGCTCATTTCCAATGGGCTGCCCTTTATCGTCCTCCCAAAATGTGATGGTCCGATCAACTATAATCTGCCTTAGCCACTCCGTAAAATGCTGAAACTGCAACCGAATTCGGCAGAAGCGCGCGTCGTCTTTTGACTCAAACAGTGCATCAAATATTAAGAAGTCGGCCTGGTCTTGCTGGAAGTTAATGAGAGTCGCAGGGCCGAGTTCGGTTCTTCCGCAGATGATCGGAAAGAACTCGTTAAAGCTACGGTCTGTGTAGATGCCGTTTTCTGGCTTCGTAAGGAAGCCCATATTATCGAATAGCTTTAGACAAGGACGCTCATCTCTTGAAACAAATAGTTCGCCGAGATGATGTGGCTGATCTCTTCCCGGCACCCACCACTTGCCTAAGACATCTATCTCCTCGGTTTCACCTAGAGGCATCTCGTAGTCCCGCGTTAGAGAAAGCCATAACAATCACCTTACTCAGTGATCTGAATGAGCCGCAGAATCGTTAATCTGTTGGAATTTCAGCGAGATAGAGTTAAAATGGCGCATTCCTGAGACTCACTCCGCAGGTGACATGGTGCGACGGCTCATCATTGCGAAATCCGAGGCTGATTTTACTTCCCACGCTGGATTGGGACTGATCGGGATGGCAATCAGGAATTACGGTGACAGTTTACTAAATGCAAATAATGTGACGTTACTTCACGTACCTATTGGAGCCAACCTTAGATCGGCAGCAAGCTGGTTGCGTTCAAGGCCCATCCGAATTTAGTGCATTTAGTAAACTGTCACCGTAATCCCCATCCCCCGCGCGATGTGCAACAACCCAAGTGCAGTCATGAGACAAGTTCCCGGATGATCTTCTCTACCAAAGGGCGAACGCCTTCTCGATATTCATAGCGAGTTGGCGTCGTGTCCGGCCGATGTAGGACTTCGCAGAACTCGCTACGAAAATACTTACTGAAAGGCGTGTCTTGGCCTTGGGTGAACTCGGTCCACGCGCGAGACCACCAACCATTAGGGTTTGAATCTGGTGACTTCAGCTTGGTCCCTTGTATGTCTAGCCAGTTCTCGACTTGCTGTTGAATTTCGTTCGTCTCAATGTAATCACGGTCAGCGATAACCATCGAGTTGCACATAACAAAGAAAGTGACTTCGGGGTGTTTAGCGATGTGCTCCCGATACTCCTCGGTATCCATGTGCATACCGGTTGCCAAGATGCTGCGTAAAGCTTGCTCGTCGACCATTCTTGTTCCTCTGCCCAACGTGAAGTCTAAAGCGGCGCGCGCCCCTGATGAGCTAGCAAATTAGCACGACGCCCGTGGCGCGCGCTCGCTTTTGAGGTTAGGCTCTTTTCCATTTTTCGGGAAACGAACTCGGGCCTCGCCCCTTATCTCCCATTTTCCCAGAACTGCGCACCGTTGTCCTGTTGTCTATGGGGATTGCATTTTTTCGATTTGCGAATTCGCGATCCGCCTAAACTCCAGCGGGTTGCAGATAGAGGGGATTGGGGTCCGAACCCCGCCTGTGCCATTAATTGTTAAAGTACCGAACCCTAGCATTCGCCCGAATATGCCTTGGTGGACGATAAAACTTTCGACTTTCGTATGGTTAAGCTCGATCGTTTCGCGGCTGATTAGGCCAAACTTTGCGATAACGCGCTTCGTTGTGATGGCGAGTTCCGTGCTGATGAAGCTCAGCACAGCCTTCAACAGGCTAATGAAAGAAGCTAGAAGCAAAAGTGCTCCAGGCAATCCAAAAATAAGCCCGCCGTCGCCAATAGAAGAACCGGCCGAGACAAGGAAAACCCCACAGGTCGCAAGCATGATCGGGGGAACGAACACAAACCAATGGATCTTTCCTTTCGCTAAAATCCTTTCGTCGGGCGACAAGTTGCTTTCTACGTATCCCATTGAGGCTCTCTTAGGTTCTTGGTCTTGTTTACCATTGTCTTCTTTCGATGACTTCTTTTCCCCCGCATCCTGACGCTCCACTTCTTCTTTCGCTTTTGCACGAAGCGGTGCCTCCGCCTCGTATTTCAGCCGAACCTCTACTTTTTCGTAGACTGCCCCGCATTTTGGACATTCATATTCGGGAGCGATGTCACCGTCTCGACGCTCGTAACCGCATTTCTTGCAGTGTCTTCCCATCTGCACACTCCGGCAATGCCTAACGAATAAGCGTTTATCCGGCGTGCGCGCCGCACTGACCCCGAGTCGAAGCGCGACGCCGCGCGCGCACGACGGATAAACGTTTGTTGGACTAATCCGCTCCTGGCACGACGCCTGCTGCGGCCGCGGTCCTCTTTAAGAGAGGGGATTGTATCCCGGAGGCCGGGGCGCCGGTTGATGTCGGGCCGGGTTGCAGCGCCCGCGCAGCGCCCGCGCAGCGCCCGCGCAGCGCCCGGTGCGGCACCAAGCGG
>Ga0247839_1004110_pt1 | contig 19100 bp, 19 predicted proteins | sample LaCruzMarch2015__6_FD_192405 | JGI IMG/M metagenome (GOLD analysis project Ga0247839, IMG submission 192405) | Freshwater microbial communities from meromictic Lake La Cruz, Castile-La Mancha, Spain - LaCruzMarch2015_16m | ecosystem: Environmental > Aquatic > Freshwater > Lake | place: Spain... | reverse complement strand
GCCCTGGGCGATGGCGCCGCTGCCGTTGAGTGTGGCCTGATCGGTGGTGTGACCCGTCGCGGCCGGCGCACCCTGATCCGCCGCGAAGGTGATGAATCCGTTCGCCGCCAGCTTGTCGAGTTGGCCGTTGAAGTGCAGTTTCAGTGCGTCGAGGGTCTGGTAGCGGGTGTAGAAGTGGCCCAGTTGGTCCAGCGTCTTCTGAAAGGCCCACAGGCTCATCAGGTCCTGCTGGTTGGCGCTGCCGGTGCTGATCGGGGCGTCCTTGAAATAGGTGAAGATGAAGGGCCGGCTGGTCGCCTGGAACTGGCCGAAGGCGGTTTCGAACTCTTCCGCGGTGTAGTGACCGACCTTGGTCCAGAACAGCATGACGAACAGATCGCAGCGGCGGATCTCGCGGTTGTACTCGTCTTGCAGGCGGGTGCGCGATACCGCGTCCAGGAAGTCCTCCCAGACCACCAGTTCGATGAAGACGCCGCGCTGCACCCAGTCCTTGTTCTTGCGGTTGATGAAGAGTTCGAATTCCTTGCGATCTTCCAGCAGTTCGCAGGACGAGGCGAGAAAGAGCCGCTGAGTCTGCATGGCGATGGGTGCTCCTGGGGTCTTGATCAACGTTGCGGCTGGTGTCCGGGCGCCCAAACTGGAGGTCGAGGCTTTACCGGACGAGGGCCGCCCAGCCGCGAGGTCGATCGGCTAACGGCCATGGAAGGAACATCAGCCACCCCGGAAGATGAAAGTCCCCCGTGGGAGCGGCGTCCCGCCGCGATGGGTGCCGCGGTCACCCCGAACGGTCGGGTTATGCGCCGGGCCCCATCGCGGCGGGACGCCGCTCCCACGGGGTCGCTGCGCGACTTTCACGGTAAAGCCACGACCTCCGGTGTTCTTGCGGCTGGTACGACGATCGAGGCCCCTTCCGGCGAGGCGCGGGCGAATAGGGACACCGGGCAGGGGAATGATACCCCGGACCGCGATCATCGCGGCGATCGGGCTGAAGACTGGTCGACCTCAGGGAGGCTTTGATCATCGTTCCGGCCAGCGGTGCCTGTTTGGAGTCCAAGGCTTCAGCCTTGGCCTGCCGATCCAAGGCTGGAGCCTTGGACTCCAGTCGGCCGACGTCGCGGCTGGCCGAAACCAAGAGCAAGGCCGGCTTCGGGGTCGCGCAGGGCGGCGGCGTCACCAGGCGGGACCCCGGTCGCCGTGACCTGGCAGGCTGTCGGACTTAAGGCGATTCCCAGGAGTCAACATCCCGACGGCGCATGCCTGCATAATCCGTAAGCGATGTAGGGGCGACTTAAGTCGCCCCTACACGTCGGTAGATCCTTTCGCTTGAATCACCTCGGCTTTAGTGTGGCGCCGAACGCGTTCGTTCGCGCAGAAAGTCCTGGAATGCGTCATCCGGCATGTCCGCCCAAATGCCCGCGAAGTCATTGTCTTGCGCACTGCCGCCGGCGGGTGCGCTCTCCAGAGTGACACGGTAACGGTGGATGATATTGAAGACCTCGGCAATCTTATCGTCTGGGATCGAGGCGATCTCTTCGGAAAGTTGTTGTCTGGAAATGGCCATGGCGGGGTCTCATTAATAACGGCATCGCGGGTGTTGAAAGTTGCGGCCCACTCCAGCCTGCTCTTTCCAGGTTACAACGAGTCATCGCTCAGCTTTACTCTTCGCTGTTGCGCCGGTGTTGCGTCCTGATGGTTCGATGCCCATCCGGAGCGGGGCGACGGAGCCCTTGACGGAAAGCGGCTGAAACTCGGGTGCCCCGCACGCGACGAAGCCGACCGGCCAGGGTGCAGTCAACCGGCATCGCAGGCGGTATTGCATCGGCGCATCCCGGTTGACGGCATCGACATAGACCCGAACCGGCTGCGCACCGGTGCTGTCGAGTAGCCGCAGCACATCGCTCGCGTAGTATCGAGGCACATAGCCGACAAGTTGGACCGGTTCACCAGTCCGCATCATCAGCGCCATGGTATCGCGGTCGTTCTGGACATCCTGTACCAGAAACAGGGGTTGACCGACCTGCAATTGCTCAATGCTCGCCTGGCACTCGGGCGGAAGGTGCCGCAAGCCGCGCGCGAAGAACAGAATCTCATAGCGCTGATCTTCGGTGGGCTCCGGACAGGGAATCAGCTCCAGCGCGTCCGTTGCGCGCACCCCGCCGGTTCGGCCGAGTTCGTCAAGGGCGTCATTGTCGTCCTGATTCAGACCGAGCCACTGCATGTAGCGTCGATATTCGGGTCTGACCTTTGGCAGGATGCGATTGGCAAACAGCGGGAACAGATCCGCGGAGACATATTCCGCATCCAGATCAGTCAGGCGACTGAATGCCTCGAAATCCGGCACCTGACGGCAGCCCCGCGTATAGACGAACCGATACAGGCCGTTGTTCCTTGTCAAGCGCCCGACAGGCGCCCACCGCCGGGAGCCTTGGTCCTGCATGGCGACGAAGAGGGTATTCATAACGCGTTCACTCCGATTCCAGCAGACGGGTGCGGTTCTCCAGCATGACCTGAAGGGCAAACCGCTTGGCCGTTTCGGTTGCAATAAACTCCGGCAGGGCCTGGACGATGGCAGCGAGCGCCTCCGGGCCGAAGGCGCCGAGCCTGGTGCGCCAATACTCCGCCGCGTCCGGGTGCCAGGCCGCTGCCCGGCAATAGGCATCGAACGTCGTCATTGGCTTGGTACTGGCCTTGTTCTCGTAGAGCCCGGACCTCGCTCGACGGACGTAGGCGGCCAGGTCCCTCCCTTTATCCCGGGTAGCGAGCCGCTCGCTCCGCGCGGCGTCGGACTCGTTGCGCCCGAGGCTCGATGCGTGGTCGAAGGTCGGGGCGAGGGTAAGCCTGCCGCCGGGCACCTTCACCAGACCCCAATTCTGATGATGCCGATCCTGATTGCCGATCAGTGCATCCAGTAGGAGGTAGCCCACAAAGACCCCGGAAGCCCCGCCAACCGCGACGGGACAGCACCATCCTAGCGGCGGACCGACCTCAGGCGAGCGTAGAACGGCGATGACTCGCGACAGGGCATGTTGCGAACTTCGGTACACCGCCTTCTCGTCGTACCCGGAATGGGTCCGGGCCAAGAGCTCGTTGCCATGGATCAACCGCCCGCCGGTGGGCACGATGGTCGGCGAGACGACGCCTGGGCGTTGGTTCCAGACAGCCAGTTCGTAGTCGGCATGGGGCAGACCCAGGCCGCGCGCCACCTCGCAGGCCAACTTTTCCGCCCAATGCTCGCCGCTGCCCGGATAGCCCTCTTTGAACAGTGTGCGCGTACCGTCTGCCGCGCGGAACCAAAACTTAGCCTTGGTGCCCAGTTGCTCCAACTGTGAACCCGCGTCCGCGGCGACGGTGACAATCTGGTATTGCATGGCGACCCTTCAACCTAGCCTGGAACCCCAGGTGCATCAGGAGCTGAGAATCAGCATGACGCGCAGTTTATCCTCGGCTTCGCCCAGGGCGAAGGTCGGGCGGTCGCGCCGGTCCCGTCCGCGTCCCAGGTGAAATGCGGCCTTGATCGTCGTTCCGGCTATCGCGCGAAGCAGTCGGTGCTCGTAGCAGCGCCATCCTGGCGCTTCGAAGCGAAGCCGCTTCTACGGCCGCAACGATGATCAAGGACCGCGCGGCGGCAGGGTTTGTGACCAAGGCTGGAATGCCCGCGACCGCGTTTAAGGTGATTTCCGGGAAATGACTTTCCGACGCGTAGGGGCGACTTTAGGTGATTTCCGTAACACCGGATACCACCCACCATCGGCTCGGATGTCGATGCGACTTCAGTCGCACCGATTCGGACGCAGGTGCGACTGAAGTCGCACCTACACTGACCGGTATCCAAATTGTCGGAGATCGCCCAAGTACCAGGTGCCGGCTATCATCGACACCAATCGCTTCAACCAATACTGCCTGGTTGCGCTTAGCAATTCTGTGGCCTACCTTTGCCGGGTGCAACGCCCCGACAAAGCAGCGCCGGCCCCGGTTTATGCGCCGACGCCCGCTCCAGGCCACAGCGCGAAGACAAGGAAAGTCAGACCAGCGGTGTTGCTCACCACAGTCGAACCCACGCAAGACGAGGAGAAGATTCCCATGCTCATGAAGGCGATCCCGGCGGCCGTCCTTACGGCCCTGCTGACCACCACCGCAACTGCAGATTCGGCGATGGCGGTTGGCAAAGCGCGGCCCAACAGTTTCTGGTGGCCTGACCAGCTCGATCTCCAGCCCCTGCGCGATCAGGCCCCGGCGTCCAATCCGTACGGTGCGGACTTCGATTATGCGAAGGTCTTCGCGAGCCTTGACCTCGCGGCCGTCAAGAAGGACCTCAGGGCGATGATGACCCAGTCCCAGGACTGGTGGCCCGCCGATTTCGGCCACTATGGCCCCCTGTTCATCCGCATGGCCTGGCACAGTGCCGGCACCTACCGCGTGGCTGACGGGCGCGGCGGCGCCGGCGGCGGCCAGCAGCGTTTCGACCCGCTCAACAGTTGGCCCGACAACGTCAACCTCGACAAGGCGCGGCGTCTGCTCTGGCCGATCAAGCAGCAGTATGGCCGTAATATCTCGTGGGCCGACCTCATGGTGCTCGCCGGTACCGTCGCGATGGAAGACATGGGCTTCAAGACTTTCGGCTTCGCCGGCGGTCGGGCGGACGACTGGGAGCCCGACCTGGTTTACTGGGGTCCGGAGGCGGACATGCTCGGGCATGCACGCACCGACGCCAAAGGTACTCTGGAGAATCCACTCGCCGCCACGCAGATGGGCTTGATTTACGTAAATCCGGAAGGCCCCGGCGGCAATCCCGATCCGCTCGCGGCCGCTGAGCATATCCGCGTGGCCTTCGGCCGCATGGCGATGAACGACGAGGAAACCGTCGCCCTGATCGCCGGCGGGCACACCTTCGGCAAGACGCACGGTGCCGGCAAGCCGGCGGAGTGCGTGGGCCCCGAGCCCGCCGCCGCGCCGATCCAGCAACAAGGCTTAGGCTGGGCCAACCGGTGCGGCAAGGGTAACGCCGAGGACACCATCGGCAGCGGCCTGGAAGGCGCGTGGACCGGCGCGCCGACGCGCTGGACCATGCTGTATCTGACCAACCTGTTCAACTTCGACTGGGAGCAGACCCGCAGCCCGGCCGGCGCCATTCAGTGGAAGCCAAAGGATGGAGCGGGTGACGGCACGGTTCCCGACGCCCACGTGAAGGGCGTCAGCCATGCGCCGATCATGTTCACGACGGACTTGGCGCTGAAGTTCGATCCAACCTATCGGGCGATTGCCAAGCGCTTCCTGGAGCAGCCGGAGGAATTCGAGCTCGCCTTCGCGAAGGCTTGGTTCAAGCTGATGCATCGCGATATGGGGCCGCGCGCCCGGTATCTCGGCGCCGAGGTGCCCGAAGCGGTGCTGCTTTGGCAGGATCCGGTGCCCGCGGTCGACCATCCACTGATCGACGACAGCGACATCGCGGCGCTCAAGACGCGCATCCTGGCTTCCGGTCTCACGACCGGTGAGTTGGTGCGCACCGCGTGGGCGTCGGCATCCTCTTTCCGCGCCAGCGACATGCGCGGCGGTGCCAATGGTGGGCGCATTCGCCTCGCGCCGCAGAAAGACTGGCCGGTCAATGATCCGGCCAGCCTGGCGAAGGCGTTGCAGACCCTGGAGGGCGTCCGAACGACCTTCAACACCGGCGCAGCCGACGGCAAGCAGGTCTCGCTCGCCGATCTGATCGTCCTGGGCGGTGCCGCGGCCATCGAGTTGGCGGCTAAGAATGCCGGCTATACCGTGGACGTCCCCTTCAGGCCCGGGCGCACGGATGCCACCCAGGACCAGACCGATGTCGCGTCCTTTGCGGTGCTGGAGCCGACGGCCGATGGCTTCCGCAACTATTTTGCGGACGGTAACAGCCGGTCGCCGACCGAGCTGCTGGTGGACCGTGCCGACCTGCTGGGGCTGACCGTTCCGGAGATGACGGCACTGGTGGGCGGGATGCGCGCCTTGGGTGCCAACAGCCGTGGCTCGAAGCATGGCGTGTTCACCAGTCGTCCCGGCCCGCTGACCAATGACTTCTTCGTCAATCTGCTCGACATGAACACCCGGTGGTCGCCGGCGGCGGACGCTCCCGGCCTCTATGAGGGACGAGATCGTGCGACGGGTGAGGTGAAATGGACGGCGACGCCGGTGGACCTGATCTTTGGATCGAACGCCGAGTTGCGTGCCATCGCCGAGGTCTATGCGTCCGCGGATGGCGGTGAGGCCTTTGTCCGGGACTTTGTCGCCGCCTGGACCAAGGTGATGACGGCCGACCGCTTCGAGCCGCGGCGGGGATAGGCAACGGTCGCTCGGGCCCTGGTTGGCGTCAGCCCGGCCCGAGCACGCGGAACGCGACGAAGTCTCGGGAATCACGGGACGACACGCTGTCGGCGGCCTTGATCACGGCTCCGGCCACGGAACATCGTAGGGTGGATAAGCGCAGCGCATCCACCATCAGCCTCGCTGCCGGCACGCCGTCGGCGGCAGCCATCGAAAACTGGAACTGATGGTGACCACCGTCCGCAACCCCCTGCCGGTCCGCTCGGGGTTAAGATAGCGGTTCCACCCGCTCCAACATTCAGGACAGACCCATGGCCCTCAAGGCGACCGTGTTCAAGGCCCAGGTACAGATCAGCGATATGGACCGTCACTATTACGGATCGCACGCCCTCACGCTGGCGCGCCACCCTTCGGAGACCGACGAGCGGATGATGGTCCGGCTGCTCGCCTTCTGTTTGCTCGCCGATCCGCTGCTGACCTTCGCCAAGGGGTTGAGTACGGACGAGGAGCCGGATCTCTGGCAGCACAGTCTCAGCGGTGAGCTGGAACTCTGGGTCGAGGTCGGTCTGCCCGATGCGCGCCGCCTGCGTCAGGTGTGCGGGCGCGCCCGCCGGGTGGTGGTGATCAGCTACGGGGGCCGGACGGCGGCCCTGTGGTGGCAGCAGAACAGCGAGGCCCTGGCACGGTTGCAAAACCTGCGGGTGCTGGACCTCGAAAATGCCGACGAGGTCGATGCGCTGACGGCATTGGTTGCGCGCAGTATGGATCTGACCTGCACTATAGAGGGCGGCCATTGCTGGGTCAGAGACGATCAGACCACGGTGGAGCTGTCGCCGCTGGTGCGGCAAGGGTAGTTGTTCTTGACTCGTGATCAGGGTGGAAAAAATGCTGATCGGCGTACCCCGAGAGATCAAACCCCAGGAGTGTCGCGTCGGCCTGACCCCGGAGTCGGTGGCCGAGTTGGTCCATCAGGGCCACGCGGTGCTGGTGGAGACTCAGGCCGGGGCGGGCATCGGGGCGGACGATGCGGCCTATCAGGCGGCGGGCGCGCGGATCGCACCGGACGCGGCGGCGGTGTTCGCCGGCGCTGAACTGATCATCAAAGTGAAGGAACCGCAGGCGGCGGAGCGGGCGCGGCTGCGTCCGGATCAGGTGCTCTTCACCTATCTGCACCTGGCGCCCGACCCGGATCAGGCGCGCGAGCTGTTGGCGTCGGGCGCCGTGTGCATTGCCTATGAGACCGTCACCGATGCTCAGGGCGGCCTGCCGCTGCTCAAGCCGATGAGCCAGGTGGCCGGGCGGCTCGCCGTCCAGGCCGGCGCCTGGGTGCTCCAGGCGGGTCAAGGCGGGCGCGGACTGCTGCTGGGCGGGGTGCCGGGCGTGGCGCCGGCCCGGGTGCTGATCCTGGGCGGCGGGGTGGTGGGCTTCAATGCCGCTCAAATGGCGGTTGGCATGCAGGCGGATGTGACCATCCTGGACCGCAACCCGGCCGTTCTGGAGCGGCTCGCCACGCATTTCGGCGTCGGTGCGCGGGTGCTGTACTCCACCCGCGCGGCCCTGGCCGCCGAACTGACGGGTGCCGATCTGGTGATCGGCGCCGTGCTGGTGCCGGGCGCCGCCGCGCCCCGGTTGGTGACCCGCGCCCAACTGGCGACCATGCGCCCCGGCGCGGTGCTGGTGGATGTGGCCATCGATCAGGGCGGCTGTTTCGAGACCTCCCGCCCCACCACCCATGCCCAGCCGATCTACAGCATCGACGGCATCCTGCATTATTGCGTTGCCAACATGCCGGGGGCGGTGCCGCGCACCGCGGCCGCGGCACTGAACAACGCGACCCTGCCCTATGTCCTGGCCCTGGCGGCCAAGGGCTGGCGTGTTGCCTTGACCGAGGACCCGCACCTGCGTGCCGGGCTCAACTGTTGTGCCGGACGCGTCACCCACGGCGCGGTGGCCGCCGCCCTGGGGTATGACCTGACTCCGGCGGACGTCATGCTGGCGGCGATCCGTTAGTGCGTACCATCTTATTTTGCCGGTCCGTGCTTGCTGCGAGTGACCATCCATGGCACCGGATTCCGGCATCCTGCCGGAATGATGCCGCAACTTCAATTGGAGCGAGTTACTCGATGCGGGGTCTGCCATGAGCCGCCCCACCCGTGCTCGTATCGATCTGGATGCGCTACGCCATAATCTGCGCCATGCCAGGGATCTGGCCGGAACGGCGCGTGTCGTCGCCGTGGTCAAGGCGAACGGTTATGGTCATGGCGTGGTCCCGATCGCCCGCGCGCTGGTCGGGCAGGCGGATGCCTTCGGGGTCGCCTGCGTGGAGGAGGCCGCCGAATTGCGGGAGTCGGGGATCAGCGACCCGATCCTGCTCTTGGAAGGGGTCTTCGCCCCGGATGAGATCCGGTTGGTCGATCGACTTGGCCTGTCCATGGTGGTCCACTGCCGGGAACAACTGGAGTGGATGCGGGCGGCCCGTCCGGTCCGGCCGCTGGACTGTTGGCTCAAGCTGGATTCCGGGATGCATCGGCTGGGTCTGACACCGGAGGCCCTGGTGCCTGCGTATCGGGTGCTGACCGAACTGCCCCAGGTGGGCGAGGTGGTGCTGATGACCCACCTGGCCCGTGCCGACGAGCCGGATCAGCCCTACACCAGCCGTCAACTGGCCCTGTTCGGCGCGGTCTGCGGCGGTCTCAAGGCCCGGCGCAGCCTGGCCAGTTCGGCCGGTCTGCTGGCCTGGCCGGACGCGGTCGGCGACTGGGTACGCCCCGGCATCATGCTCTACGGGGCCTCGCCGCTGGGCGATGGACATCCATCGGCGGCCCGGCTGCACCCGGTCATGACCCTGGAATCGGCCCTGATCGCCGTGCGCGACCTGGCCCCCGGAGAGCCGATCGGCTATGGCGGGCGCTTCGTCTGCGCGCGACCGACCCGGGTGGGTGTGGTCGCGGCCGGGTACGCGGACGGCTATCCCCGCCACGCGCGCGACGGCACCCCGGCGGCCGTCAACGGGCACCTGACCCGGATCATCGGCCGGGTCTCCATGGACATGCTCACGGTGGACCTGACTGAGGTGCCGCAGGCCCGCCTCGGGGACCCGGTGGAGCTCTGGGGCGCCCGCGTCAGCGCCAATGCGGTCGCCGCCGCCGCCGACACGATCGCCTACCAGTTGTTCACCGGCGTGACCAGTCGGGTGCCGCGGGTCTAGGAGGCCATCCTTTAACGCGGGAACCAGCTAGACCCAAATCGAAAACGACTCTTAAATTTGCATTCAGGTGCGTTCATGTGCGAAATAATCCCTTTCTTCCTCTCGCACCGAGCGCGGGCAGTTGCTGCCGTCGGGTGCGTGAAGCACCGGTTCCGTTTGCTGATATGTCTGATAATCCACTGACGCATCACGAGATTCTGACTCTGGTCGAACCTTTCAGCCGCAGCGGCCGACAACTGGACCTCGCGGCCAGCGACCGCCCGGAGCGGCGCCTGGTCTTCAAGCCGCGTGAGTATCCGGCCAAGACACTGTTCGGACCCACGCTGACTGAGACGCTGGTCCTGGAGAACCCAAGGTCCGATCTGTACCGGCTGGTCCGCAACATGCGCATTCCGTCGGGCGAAACCGCCACTTTGCGCGTCGAGGGGTCGGATCCCGCGAACTTGGTCGAGCGGTTGGACCGGATCGCCGCGCAGGTGCATTTCCAGGTGTGCCGCGGCGTCACCATTGCCCGCAGCTACCGGTTGATCTACAGGCCGAGCAGCGTCCGGGGCGTACCGGGGCAGGACCATCTGGTCCTGAATGAGGCGAAGGCCGATCTGGGCAACATCGAGCTGACGCTGGACGCCGAGGTCGGGACCCGCGGTCCGGCGGAAGTCCATCTGAAGGCGAAACCCGAGCAGTTGTTCGCGCCGCCCGATGATTTGCTGGCGGTTCTGGGCTGGAGCTGGAGGCCGCTACGGCCCATCAAGAACGGCTGGCGATCACTGCTGCGCCTGCCGGCGAGCGAACCCAAGCGCACGCCCGCGCTCGAACAGAAACTGGTGCAGACCGTTGAGCATCTGGCACTCACCCTGGCCGAGCCGCCGGCGCGTTTCCACCGGCGTTTTCCGGTGGCGCGCTGGGTCTGTGTGACACGGCGGTTGGCCGGGATTCTGGTAGTTGTAGGCCTGTTGGCGGCGGGACCGCTGATCATGTTCATGGACCTGGCGCCCGGCTCCATCTGGCGCTTTCTGGCCTTTCACTCGCCGCCCTTTCTGATGATCGGCTTCTTCATGGTCAAGGAACTGCCGCTCATGCGCCCGCCGCGGATTCCCAGCCCACCGCCCGCGACGGCCTGGGTGCCGACTGCGGCACACTGAGGCGATCACCAAACAAAAACGGCGCGGCCCCATTCACCGGGACCGCGCCGTACAACTGCCTCTGGTTTGAGGCCTTCCCCCCCTAACGGGTTCTGACCGAGTCGAGCGCGGCCGTGAGGTCGGCCATCTCGATCAGGACCTTGACTGCTTCCGGGTCCGGCGCGTCGGGATTGCTTGCCACCGCGCGTCGCACCGCGGCCAGGGCGGCGCGGTTGCAGACGGCGGCGACTTCCGCACCGCTGAAGCCGGCGCTGTCGCGCACCAGGGCGTCGATATCGATGCCGGGAACGACGGGCTTGCCGCGCAAATGAACCTTGAAGATTTCCTGGCGTCCTTCGTCGTCCGGGACCGGGATGCGGATGATCTCGTCGAAGCGCCCGGGTCGGAGGATCGCCGGGTCGAGGATGTCCACCCGGTTGGTGGCTCCCAGGACCAGGACCCCACGCAGGTCTTCGATGCCGTCCATTTCGGCGAGGAATTGGCTTAAGACCCGCTCGCCGACCGGGTTGTCACCGCCGCCGCCGCGGGCCGACACCAGGGCGTCGATCTCGTCGAAGAACATGATGCAGGGAGCAGCCTGCCGGGCCTTGTGGAACATCTCACGCACGGCGCGTTCGGACTCGCCGACATACTTGGACATCAGGGCCGGGCCCTTGATCGAGATGACGTTGACCTGGGTCTCATTGGCCACGGCCTTAGCGAGCATGGTCTTGCCGCAGCCGGGCGGGCCGTCGAGCAGGATGCCCTTGGGCGGGCGCACGCCGGCCTGTTCGAACAGGTGCGGGTATTTGAGCGGCCAGGCGACGGCCTCTTTCAGGAGTTCCTTGGTCTGATGCAGACCGCCGACGTCGTCCCAGGTCACGTCGGGGATTTCGACGAAGACCTCGCGGACGGCGGACGGCTCCACGTCGTGCAGGGCCTCGATGAAATCGTCGCCGCAGATTTCGAGTGTGGCCAGGCGTTCGTAAGGAATCGTCTGCAGGCTGAGATCCAACTCCGGCATGACGCGGCGCAGACAGATCATGGCCGCCTCACGGCACAGGCCCTGCAAGTCGGCACCGACGAAACCGTGTGTGACATCGGCCAGGTGGCGCATGTCGACGTCGGCCTTGAGCGGCATGCCGCGGCTGTGGATCTCGAGGATCTCCAGCCGGCCGTTACGGTCCGGGATCGGGATCTCGATCTCGCGGTCGAAGCGTCCGGGTCGACGCAACGCCGGATCGATCAGATCCGGCATGTTGGTGGCGGCGATGACGATGACGTTGGCGCGGCGGTTGAGCCCGTCCATCAGGGCGAGCAACTGCGCCACCACGCGCTTCTCGACTTCGCCCAGGGTGCCTTCGCGCTTCGGGGCGATGGCGTCGATCTCATCCAGGAAGATGATGCTGGGCCCCTTGGCCCCGGCTTCCTGGAAGATCTTGCGCAGATGCGCCTCGCTCTCCCCGTAGAACTTGTGGATGATCTCGGGGCCGCTCACCGAGAAGAAGTTGGCCTCCGCTTCGGCGGCGATGGTGCGGGCAATCAGGGTTTTACCGCAGCCGGGCGGGCCTTTCATCAAGACGCCCTTGGGCGCATCGATCCCGAGCCGGTCGAAGAGTTCCGGATAGCGCAGCGGCAACTCGATCATCTCGCGGATGCGCTGGAGTTGGGGCTTGAGGCCGCCGATATCCTCGTAGGAGACCGGGTTGGGCACCGATGCCGCGGCTGCCGCTTTCTGGCCCTTAGGCCCGCTGATGACGAGTTGCGTGGTCGGGTTGATGATGACGGTGCCGCGCGGGCTGGTGCCCGCCACCCGGAAGTCGGTCGCACGGCTGCCGAACAGGGTGACGCGGACGCGATCTCCCTCACGGACGGGCAGCCCGTCGAGCAGGCTGCCGATATAGGGCAGGTCCCGCTCGGTCGGGGTGACGGTGGTCGGTGCCAGGGTGATGCGGTCCGCCGGGGCGTGTTCCGTCACCCGCAGGACGACGAACTCGTCGAGTCCGGCCCCCGCGTTGTCGCGGCTGATGCCATCCAACTGCACGCGACCCTGACCGCGAATGTCCTTGAAGGCGGGCAGCACCTTGCAGACCGCCGTGCGCTTGCCCTCCACCTCGACGATGTCGCCGATGGCTACGCCCAGGCGGGCCATGTCCGCCGGGTCCATCCGGGCGAAGGCGCGGCCCACGTCCTTGCTCAAGGCCTCGGTGACCTTCAATCTCAAATCGACCGTCTCGCTCATGGCCCTACTCCTTGTCTGCGGTCGGCGGAGTTTTGGCGCACTTGATCTCGACCACGCCGTTGTTGCAGGTAATGCTCAAGACACCGCTATTACAAGGAGCGGGAAGCATGATCTCCTTGTAGTAGGAGCGCTCGCCTTTGCCGGCGCGCAGGGTCAGGATGTCATCGGCGACTTCGGCCTGAACCTCCTCGACCGCGACGCCCGGCATCTCGGCGACCAGGACGACTTGCTCCGGCTCGTCAAAAATGTCGATCACCGGCTCCCGGACCTCTTGCACTACGGCATGGCCGGTCTTTTTGTCGCGCTTGATGTTGCCGAAGGGCTCCACCTTGACCTCGTCGCGGTCACCGCCGATGCCGGTACGCACGGTAAACCCGTAGACGCCCTTGAAGTTCTTGCCCTCGCTCTGGACGTCGAAGTTGCCCTCGCGTTTGAGTTGTTCGCCCTTCTCGGCCAAGTCCCCGAGCTTTTCGACCAAATTGGCAAGTCCGCCGAAAAGGCCCTCGACCGATCCTGCCTGACGTTTACGGTTGATCATCTTTCGTTACCTCGTTGTGAGCTGCGGTGCGCCACCCTGGTACATTGCGTCCTGGCGCTATCCCGCGGCGGTGGATAGCGTGGACTCCCCGTGGCCCCGTCAGGGATCGGCGTCGCCTTCGGCCGGTGCGCCGACCCCGTCGGCCCCTACCGGGGTACCCAAAGGGTAGGCGACCTGGATGTCCGGATCGAGCCAAGGGGTGACGTCATGGAGCATCCCGAGGAACAGGATGCCGACCTCGCCCGCGGCCAGGGTTGCGTTGATGCGCTCGGCAATGAAGCGGTCACGTGCTTTGAGCAGCATGCGCGCGTGCATCTGCAATGCGTCGCGGCCGTCCCCGTCGAGTTCTTCCATCTGTTCGGGGGCCAGGAGACGTTTGGCAAGGTTGTATTCCTGGAGCAGCAATGGGGCTGACTCGGTCCCCATGATCGTTGCCCCCTTGGTATGCAAGCGCAGCAGTATCCGATGGTTACGGCTGCCTTTGTAGGTCATCTCCTTGACAATATCGAGTTCGTGCTCGCAGATCGGCAAGCCGTCCTGATAGAGTCGGGTCCGTTCGGGATGCAGGTGCATGGCGTCGATCAGCCGTTCGATCTCGGTCCACATCTGATCGACCGTATGGACCCGCCGCCGCCAGGCCTCCGCACCCAAGGCGGTGCGGGTGGCGGACTGAACGGGTTTGCCCAATGCACCCAGGTCGACGACGCTGTGGATGACCGGGCAATAGATCAGGGTGCGCGGCACCGCGAGACCAGTGTGACCGGTCTCCGGAAGGGGATGGGTCTGGTCTGACATGACGGCTTGTCCTTAAGGCTGCGCGGCTCCCTCGGCGGGTCCCTGCTTGATCAGCAGGGACTCGATCCGGGCCAAACGGTCTTCGATGGAGGCTGTTTCGGCAGCGGTCGGCGGGGCCGTCAAGGCCAGTGCGGGCTCCTGCTTGGACAGACCCTTGAACATGGCGTTATCGGACCACCAGTCGATACCCATTTCGCGGGCTTTGTCCACCGAGCAAATCACCAGGCGCAACTGGATGGTGAGCAGTTCGATGTCGACGAGTTTGATCCGGATGTCGCCGGCAATGACGATGCCTTTGTCGAGGACCCGCTCCAGCAGGTCGGCGACGCTGGTGCTGTTGGTTGAATGGGTGAGGCTGGCGCGTTGCAGGGACATGATAGCGGCCTTAGAAGAGCTTGCCGAGCGGTCCCAGGTCGAGGTTCAGGTCCTCTTCCTCGAGGCCGAGGATGCGGCGCAGGCGGTCGATTTCTTCGGCCTGACGCATCAGGGTCAGACCTAATTGTTCGATGTCGTCGTCGCCGAGATCACCGCCGTCCATGCGGCGGATCGCCTGACGTTCCAGCAGGACATGCAACAGCTTCACCAGGGTCAGCACCAGTTGGCCCAGACCTCGCTGCACGCGCTCGGCATCGATGTCGATCCGGCGGCTGGTGGCGGCGACCTTTGATTCGAGCAGTTCCGCGAGCAGACTGGCCTGGCGTAAGGGTGCATCGACGCCCGCGGGATCCGGCGCGGGCAGGGGTTGGTTGGTGACTTCGGCGGTGTCGGCGGCGCTAGACATGGAGGTGTTCCCGCCGCGCGGTTTCCACGGAGGTGAGGACCAGTTGCAGGCTGAGATACAGCAGGTCCACATTGGCTACCGCGATGGTCAACTCCCCGGAAATCACCGCGCCCTTGTTCAGGATGCGATCCAGGGCCTCGCACAGCGAGACACGCTGCAGCTCCTGATGGGCCTCAGAGTCGTTCGGGGTGTCGCCGATCGCGAGCATCATGACGAGACATTCTTCTTGGTCGGAATGGTGGATGGGCCGGGGCTTGCGGGCTCCGCAGCGATCGGGGTCTCGATCAGGGCGTTGCGCACACCGGGGTAGGCGTCTGCCACAACGACGGTCGATCCGGACTCCGAATCGTCGTCGTCATCGTCGTCGTCATCTTCGTCTTCATCCCCAGCTTCCGTGCGCGCGTCCAGGGCGTCGAGTTCGTCCAGCAGGGCCTGCTCGCGATCGTCGAAGACCTCCTCCGTGATGTCGCCTTGCTCCAGTGACACGTAGAGGGCGCTCAGTTCGGCCATGATTTGATCGCGGCGCTCCCGTTGCGCCTCGCTGGCCGCCTTGTGGATTTCTTTGAATACCCAAAGAATCCCCTTGATTGGCGCGCCCAATATGTCATCAACCAGCAACATGGGACACCTCCAATGCGTGCAGCCGACGGCAGGTCCGCGCCGACTCGATGGTTATCGCGATAGCGTCGTGCCGATTACAGCTTGATATCCATCTCAACGAAATTGTGGGGTGCCCAGGGTCCATTGAAGTCGAACGCGAAGTTGTTGTCGAAGGGGCGCGCCGCTTGCAGCACCGCCTGTTCGAACCGCTCCTGATCGCTACGCTTCACCAGGCAGGCGAGGTTCATGACCTCCTTCTCGGTCCGGCACTTGTTGCGCTTGACCTCACGGGAACAGGTTCGCATGATGGCTTCAACCTGATCAGTGAAGTCCTCGCGGTCCTGTTCGAGCAGGCGCTCGAAGCTCCGCCCCAGGGTGATCATCTGGTCCTGCGTCAGGTTACCGCCATCGCGGAAGAAGTCGTCGCGTAATTCCTGCAATTCCGGATGGGCGCCGACGAAGTACTCGAAGATATTGGGCACGTCCCAGGTCATCCGCAGACCCATTTCCACGCCGTCACTCACCCGCTCGAGTTGGCCTAAAAAGGCATCCTGGTTGTCCTTGAGGATGCGGGCGATCGCCGCATCGTCATCGGCCAACAGGCCGAAGGCGGCGGGCAGGGGGGTGACGTCGCGCAGGAGTTGCTTCAAAACTTCCTGATGGGCGGCAAGATTGCGTCGCTGCGGGCGGATGCGTCCGCTGGCCAGGTCACTGACCACCGCGGCCACCCGTCCATTGCCGATGGTATAGACCAAGCCCTCATCAAGCCCGATATTCCCCAAGTCGTGTTGACCCTGATCGGGGACGATGGCGTAAATGTACCGCCCGACCCCCGCGGTCTCCGTTTCAATTTGGTTGCTTGGCTGTGGCATCGCTGGACCTCTGGCTCAGGTCGCGGCGGGTGGCCGCGCTGGCCTTATTCAAAGGGGGCTCAATCGGGCTGCAATTGGGCTTCAGGTGTTTTGGGCTTGGGACCGTTGTGCCTTCGGTGCCGCCCCGGCCTGATGGCTGGCGGCCATGGACCGTAAATGACCGTCTTCGACGCGAACCGTCATCAGGCTCTTGCACACCGAACAGCGCAGCGGACCCTCATAATCGTTATAGGCGCCGCCCAGATCAATGGCATGACCGCAAAACATACAGTGAACGTTATTCATTTCGGACTCTGGAGTGTCGCTTGCTCAATAGCGGATCTTCACGGCGTCGGAGACATTGGTCTCGACCGGTGTGGATTGCGTGGTGAGGCGCCCCCGACGCCGCGGGTCGCCCGCCGGAGTCCTCATCGACCCCTTGGTCGCCGGGCTTCCGGCGGCGGACGGCGGGACCTGAGGGATGGACTCCACACCCAGCAGTTGCAGCAGCAGCTCTTTTTCCTGATCGATCTCGATGCAGCGCGCATCGATGTTCGTGACCCGCAGCATGGCGCTTTCACGCTCTTGCTGGTGGCGATGGCGCTCGGTCTCCAAGGCAAACAGCCGCATATACATCTTGTGTGGTGTATGCAGGTCGTCTGCTTTGCCCGCCAGAGTCTTGATGTCGCGAACGGAACGTGCCGGTTGGCTGAACTTGGGCATTTTTGTAAATCCTCTGTTGACTCGACGGACTCAAGCTAGACCGGCTTCGGCTCAACCGCCTTGGGGCGCCGTGCTCTGCCGCTGATCCGCGCGACCACCTCATCGACCGGCGATTCATTCAGCGAACTACCGTCGCGGCGGACCTTGGCGACATCCATGTCGAGGATGTCGCGGCAGATATCGCGGAAGAACAGGTTGTCGGCGCGCGCACTGATCTTGCAATTCTGCAGGACGGTCGCGATGGCGATACAGGCGCGCAGGGTCGGGCGATGATGGTTGACGCTCTGCTCACGCAGTTCGCGGACGATGTCCACCACGATGGCCGCTTCGCTGGCCGGCAGTCCGGACTTGGCCTGGGTGACCCGGATCTCGGTCTCCCGGTCATAGTGACTGACTTTCATCGTGATCATGCGGTCCATCAAGGCATCCTGGGTCTTGTGGGTGCCCGCGTATTCTTCCGGATTGGAGGTGAAGATCACCCGAAATTCCGGATGGACCTGGAGATAACCGGCGCCTTGATGACGGCGGTTCGGCAGATTCAGGATGCCCTCGCCCAGGATACTGAGAAAGAGGTTGTTGACCTCGGGGCGGGAGCGGTTGAATTCGTCGTAAATCAGCGTCTCGCCGTTGATGCAGGCGGTGGTGACGCGATTGTCGATCCAGAAGGTGCGGACCTCTTCCTCGGTCTTGACCACCGAATGGATGAAGTTGTCCACCAGGGTATTGCGCCGGTAGCCGTTGTCCTGGCCGACAAAATCGGAGACGCCGAATTCATCATTGCCGTGAATCAGCTTGACCGGTCGGCCGCGCTTGGCCGCGGCATGGAAGGCGAGGGTGGTCTTGCCGGTGCCCGCGGGGCCGGCGAGATGGACCGGGAAGCCGGCCTCGAGATAAGCGGAGGCCCGCTCGGCCAAGGCTTCGACCTGGGGTGTGGCCACGAAGGTGTCGCTCGCCTCGGGCTGCACGTTATCACTATTCATCGCGGGGACCTGGCCGGCAGCTTCCAAGGGTTCGACGCTCATTCTGGTTATCCTGGCTTGTAGGTATGAGGTATGACGAACGCATCGCATACCCCGGCGAATGATTGGGTTTCCGTTTGGTTGTTCCTCGCTGCGTCGAGGCTCCGGTCAATCCTTTGACCTGGAAACTGCAATGCAGACCTCTGCGTCCGGTACCTGGGCGCGCCGGTCCTGGCGCGACCAGTGTGTCTTGACGCGAAAGGCAACCGCGATAGACCCAGGTACCCAGTCTACTCCGACTAGTCCTCGCTGACATCCTCTCGCTGCATCCGCGACGGTGCGGCATCAGTCATGATCGATGTCGGCGCGGGTTTCTCCGCGGGCTTTGGCGCTGGTTCCTTGTGCGCGGCAGCCTTGTGCTGGGCCTTGGGTGCGGGTTTAGCCGCGGCCTTGGGGCTGACAGCGGGTGGCGGCGGGGCCGCCGGTTTCGTCGGTTCGCCGCGCCAGGCCTGACGCGCCGCGTTGCGTTCGCCGGCGAAGTCGCCGACCAATTGCTGCGTCTGCTGCTGGATGTCGGCGACGGCGTGCACGATCTCGGAGACGAACGACTGGCCGGCGGCCCGGACGTCCATTGCCATCACGCCGCGGGCGTGGCGGAAACCGTCCTGCATCTGGGCGACCTCATCGCGTAATGCGGCGGCGGCTTGGTCCCGTGCGGAACGGGACTCGGCTGCAGACTGGGCAAGCGCTTCCCGGACGCTGGCCTGGCGGCTTGCGGCCGCGACGCGGATATCGGCAACGGCGCCTCCCAAGCGGGCGAGGAAGGCGTTGCGGTCGGCCCGCGCGGCCTCGGCCATGTCGGCGTGTTGATCACGGAAATTGGCCTGGAGCGACTCCACATTGCTCTTCAAATCGCTGATGAAGGCGTGCGCGGCGTCGGTGACTTCCTGGCGGGTGTCGGCAATCAGGGTTTGGCGGGCGATGCGATCGG